>ERZ802830.1547-NODE-1547-length-21779-cov-6.84607_pt1 | contig 21779 bp, 18 predicted proteins | sample MGYA00345654_ERZ802830 | MGnify/ENA primary metagenome ERZ802830 (study PRJEB30503, sample SAMEA104212375) | marine metagenome | biome: Westerlies Biome; feature: [SRF] surface water layer (ENVO:00010504) within the epipelagic zone...; material: water...
AAGAATATATTCAAAAAGGAATCTTCCTTAGACCTGTTGTAAATGTTTCAATCAGCGAATATTCAAAAAGGTTTGTTTATTTAACCGGTTCAGTGAATAAAAAAGGACCTTTTGCACTTCCACCAGAAGTTGAGGCAATGAATATAGTTGAATTAATTTCTATGTCTGGCGGATTTACTGATATTGCCAGAAAAAATAAAGTATATGTTTCAAGAACCTATTATCAACCTAACGGAAAAGTTGAGCAAAAGACATTTGAAGTAGACGTGGAATCTTTGGCACGTGGTTCTATCAACAATCGCAATGACAAATTTTGGATTTATCCGGAAGATCAAATCAATGTTCCTGAAAGGTTGTTCTAATGGATTTAAATGACAATACAGAAGGATTTTCTAATCTTAATCCTAAAATAAAAAAAAATAAAACCTTAAGCGATTATCTTTTAATTCTTCGCGACCGTTGGCTTTTGGCAGTGACATTGGCACTACCATTTTCACTTGCTTATGTTTACAAACAACTTCAAGTACCGGAACTTTTTCAAACTAGTTCTTCTTTTGTATTAATCCCTCCACCGAATGTTCTTAATCTTCAAAAAGTAGATCGTGATCAACAGGTCAATGGGTTAATTTCAAAGCATCTGGATGGTCTCAATAGTCAAGACCTACGAATGAATGTAATCTCTCGAATTAACGAAAACTCGGAATTTAAAACTGAGTTGCTTGCTCCTTATTTAAACGATGGCACTCCGATGAAAATAGAAAACATCGTTACATATAGTGTTTCTGTATCTTCGCCATCAGAAGGACGACCACGATTTAGGATCAATTCACAAAGTAGAACTGGTATGGGTGCTATGATAATAGCTGACCTTGTGCAAAAGGAATATGATAAGCTCAATAGTTTAAGAAAGACTGAACAGGTACTAAATGCGAAGGGTATACTAGAATTATTGCTTGATAAAAGCCTTATGGAAGAGGATCGAATCCTTCAAGAAATTTCTGATATTAAGGAATCTAATGACATTCCCTTTATTGAAGATGAAAAAAAGATTAATTCTAGTAAAAAAGGCCAGTATCAAGCAAAGATGACAACTTCAAAGTTGGATCAAATTCAGATTAATTCAATTTTAAGGCAGATATTAGACATTCGTAAGCGAGTAAGTTCTAGCGGTAAATTGGTCCAACTCGGAGAAAAGGGTGAAAAAACCAATGTTGAATCTAATATTGCACAGGTAAAACAATACTTTGAAATAGATGTTATTGAAGGATATGGAAACATCCCTTTCTTAAGGCAACAGCTATTGAGTTTCGAGAAGCAAAGAAAAACCTATGTAGAGACTGGTACTGGGTACGGTCCTAATCATCCCAAGATGATCGAAAATGAAAGACAGGTACAAGAAGTAAAGGTACTTCTTGGAAAGGAAGTTACTCTTGCCATTGAAGACTTACGTGATCGTCATATTCAATTGGATGCACAGGAACGAGAATTTATGGGTGCAATGGGAAAAGTACAGTCTGAATCGAGGAGACTTGGTTTAATTGAAGAGGCTATTTCCAAAGCTGAAAGAAACTTGGCAGTTGTAAGATCTAGTACAGATATTATCCGCAAACGATTGGATGATGTTAGGATTGAAGCTGCACTCCCCTCCGAACAAGATGATCCTTTGCAGAAGGATCAACTAGCAAGTATACCTGGAGGTCCATTCAGTCCTGATTATGGTAAGATAAAGCAAAAAGGTTTTTTAATTTTTGTTGGTATTTTTCTTGTTGTACCAGTTGCTCTTGAAATAATCGACAATAGGATCAAGTCTCCTTGGGATATTGAGACTTTTGTCGGTGAAGATTTACTTACCGGGATACAAAAAATTTCTGAAATTGATGAAATTCGAAGGCCTAAGATCGTTGGGGATGATTTGGATGATAGCTTAACAGAATCTTTCAGATCAATGTATGGTAAAATCCAGATGAATTCTAATGTAAGAGGATCTCGATCTATACTTGTAACATCAGCTATTCCAAGTGAAGGAAAAAGTCTAATATCTGCGAATTATGCTCACACTTGTGCGAACCATGGAAGTAAAACTATCCTTATCGATTTTGATTTAAGAAGGCCAGGCTTACATAATTTTTGTAATGAAAGTAATGATGCTGGCGTAATGACTATCTTAAATACTCCGAATGCAACGGAAGAACAAATTAGTGAGAAAATAGAAAAATGCTTATGTAATATTCACCCCAACCTTTTTTTGCTTCCCTCTGGTGGAAAAACTCGTGCCGCAACTGAGATCATAGAAAAGAAAGAGTTTGAACTTTTACTCGCAGCATTAAAAAAAATGGCAGATGTTGTTATTTTTGATAGTCCTCCTGCTGGTTTATTCCCCGATTCTATAGCTTTAGCAAGAAAAACTGATGAAGTATTATTCGTTACAAGATATGGAAAAGTTTCGCGACATGTGGTCAAAAGATTAATAGGTGATCTGAAAATAACTGGCGCAAATATTTTGGGTGTAATTCTAAATGACCTGCCCTCGAAGAAGGCAACTGGGTACTACTACTCTGGTTACTATGGATATGGTTATTATAGGTACAAATACTATTCAAAATACTATTCACCTGACGATGCATAAGATGGTTGTTATTTAAATTCACAATGTCTCTAAGTTATAAATCTTTTGTAATTACTGTACCTGGACTAAAAGTAAAAGGGGATGATACATCTACGAAAATGAGTGGTATGATATCTGAAGTTTTGAATGAGCAGGCTAAATTTGGCTGGGAACTAAAGCAGATAACCCCTGCACTTATACGAGATGGAGCTTTACAGAAGGTTATTTTAACAATGGAAAAGGAAGTTAAAAAATCGAAGGACTAATTATTCGGGTACCATTCGTTATGAATGTTAGATTAAGAGGCTTTTTGATTTTCCTGTAATATTTTATCATTTCACTACCAGAACCATATTGTGCAATGATCAGACTACTAATTTCATAAGTCCTAGTTTCCCAATTTTCTCCCTTAAAATCTGAACGAGTCGTTATTTTATAAGTTATGGCTTTATCTTTTGACCATTTTAAAAACTCATCCCGTTTTAATAAAATCTGTGAAATGTAGGAAATGAATGAATTTAACTCTGACTGTTTCTCGGCATGGGATCGATTTTCTCTAAGAATTAATTCTTTTCTTTGTTGTTGTATATCATTTTCAAATTGAACATTTGGATCCCAACGCTTACAAGATATCAATGAACAAAGGACGAAGATCATTAAATATGACAATGTTCCTTTAATAAATATCATTAGAAATTACTTTGAGTAATAACAACATAAATACAGTTGTAAAACTTCTTCCTAACATATTTACGACAATCAGTATTTGTGCAGGCTTAACTTCCATACGTTTATCAATCGAAGGAAATTACGAGATGGCAGTAATCGCGGTACTTGTTTCATGCTGCTTGGATGGACTCGATGGACTCCTAGCTCGATTATTGGATGCGACTTCAAATTTTGGTGCGCAATTGGACAGCTTGTCAGATGCCGTTACATTTGGAGTTGCTCCATCGATTATCGTTTATCTTTGGTTAATCGGAATAACAGAAAGTGAACTTTCACCTTACACACAAGAATGGTTATGGGTACCATTTTTAACTTTTGCAGTATGTAATATTTTCAGACTTGCTCGATTTAATGTTAGCATTCAGAAGAAACGTAATTTTCAAAATAAAGGAACCTTTTTTTATGGAGTACCTGCACCTGCCGGGGCGTATCTTATATTTATGCCTTTAGGAATCGATGTACTCAGTAAGAGATTTTCATTTTTGGACTACCAATACCTATTTGCGATGCCAGTAGTCTTATGGGTTTTATTTATATCTTACCTGATGATTTCAACGATTCCGACCCCAAGTTTAAAATCTATTAAAATAAATTTATCCAAAACAAGGCGGGTGCTAATCTTGATTTGTGTTTGTATTTCTGTTTCAGTGCTATTAAGAGAAACTTGTATTTTTCTTTTATCCCTTGGAGCACTGTACTTATTTTGTTTACCGCTATTTTTTATGAGGCACAGGAAGAGGTAACTTTAGCCAATAATTTATTGGCCTCATTAAAATCTGGGTTGCTATCTAGTATAATCTTAAGGTGTGCCTTTGTTTCTTCAGCTGATAATTGAGTTTCATTCAAGATTATATATTCCCATCTAGACTGCCAATGACGCCATTCGTTTTCAAAGCAGGTTTTTAAATAAAAAGAACTTTTCTGATTATTTGTATTTTTTAGAAGTTGTGCCTTCGTATAGTTAGCCTGAGGATGATTTCGATCATACTCCAAAGACTTATTGACGCACTTCATCTTCCATTTACTTGATTGTTTTAGATTTGACATCAAAAAGTAAACCTCTGCGATTTGAATACAATAAATCCTCAATTCTTTTGTTTGATTTCTTGATTGTAGAAAATTGTTGAGTTTTAAGTTTTGTTTTATCTCCTTATTAAGAGAATAAATGGTTCTTCGATACTCAAGAATCGATTTAGCAGCAAAACCAGATGCAATTAAATTTTTATTTAAGTCTAAGTTTATTTTGCATAATTCAGCATATGCTAGTGGTTTAAGCTTTTTGTAATCGGTTGATTCAAGGAGATATTTATCTCGGCTTTTAGTATCCCCTTCATCCCGTGCTATATGATACAACTTAAGTAAATAATCTTTTTTATTGAAGTTAATGGTGTAGCATTTTGAGAAATATTTTTTTGCAGTTTTGTAGTCCTTTTCGATAAAGTAAATTTCTCCTAATAAACATAATGCTTCGCTGAATTCCTTTTTAATTTTCAAAGATTTGAGCAATAAAGTCTTTGATTTTTTATAATCAGTTTTAGAAACAATTGTGCCATCTGCAGATTCATTTTTTGCTGATGTATGAAACTTGGCAATTTCAAGTAGTACATTTGTATTATTTGGGAGCAATTCTTGAGCGATATCAAAGTAGTAGGATGCTTTTTCATATTGGTTCGGTTCCTGTAAGGACTTTGCGAGTTCAAGGTAAATATGACCGTTTACCTCATGATTAAGTATATAAAGCTCAAGTATAGAGACCCTGAATTTGGTATCTTTTAGGATGTTAGAAATTTCTAAAGCTAAGCACAGAATTTTTTCCTCATATATTTTATTTTTAAGACAAAATTCAATTTTTTCTTTGGCGGCAAATAGATCGTTTAGTGCCAATGCAGACTTGGATCTTAAAAACCACAGGTCCGTGTTATGCGAGTCAACCTGTTCAACGCGATTCAAGTAGGACTCAGCTTGTGAATAATTCCCGTTTTCTATGTAAATTTTACTAAGTAAAAGTAAGGATTGTAGGTGTTTGGGGTCTATTTCAAGTGATTTCTTCAGGTGAGAAATCGCATCTTCGTTCGTTGTATCCACATTTTGGAGTTCTAAATAAAAATTAATTTTTGGATTTAGCCTTCTTAGTACTTGAAGTTCTGAGGATTTTGTTAACGGCATCATCCATCAAAAGGAGGGCAATTTGGTAATGTGCTTCGGCGAAATTAGAATCGTTTGCAATTGCGTATTCGAAATTTTTCATCGCATCTTTAAATTTCGATTCTCCCACAAGAAGGAGGCCAAGTTTGTAATATGCTTTTGAATATTTTTTATTTATTTTTAAAGCTTTTTCTAGATGTTCTTTTGCACGCGGAATTTCAGGTTCCGTGATTAGCGAACCGTCAGTCTTCAGCTTTTCACCTCCAGAAAGAAGTTTTGCGAACCAATAATGACATTCTGAAAGTTCGGGATCAATCTCAAGTGCAGTTTCATAATTTCTATAAGCCTGATCATATTCGGATGGATTGTTGAGAATCTTTGCTAAATGAAAATATGCTAAAACAAAGTTTTGATCTAAATCAGATGCTTTCTGGAAATGGAGTTTAGCCTCATTGAAATCTCCGTTTGCAACCGAGTGATTTCCAAGTTCAAAATAAGCTTCTGAATACTCTGGATCTAATTCTAGGGCTTTATAGAAGTGTTTTTTAGCCAATGACGCATCTTCATCATGCCTGAGAATCATTGCTATATAGAAATTTGATTCAGCATGTTGTGGGTTTATTTCCGCAGAATTTTTAAGGTGGGCTAGGGCACTTTCATGAGCATCCTCCTTGTACATCATTACTCCAAGTCGGTAATGTGCCATTGAATTTTCTTCAAAGTGCTTAATTGACAGCTCATAGTGCTTTTTTGCCTGGGAATTTTTTCCAGTCACTTCAAACACATGAGCTAGCAGAAAATGAGCCTTTGAATATTCTGAATTTAGAGAAATTGCTTTCTTTAGCAGCGTTTCAGCTTTCTTTGTATTTCCATTATCAGAGTGAATTTTTGCAAGGTTGTAATAAGCTTTAGAATGATTGCTGTTAATTTCTATAACTTTTTCAAAATGGAATTCTGCTTGAGCAGTATCTTTACTGTCAATAATCGTTCCTTCTTTATCAGTGGCAACACCCCCTAAATAAAGTTTCGCAAGATAGTAATGTGCCTCAATATATAGATCATTGATATCAATCGCAGTTTCATAATTTTTCTTAGCCTCTTCAAAATCATCCGGACTTGTCAGCAGTTTAGCTTTATGGAAATATGCAGGTGAATAATTTTGGTTGATTTCGGTAACTTTATCAAAGTTGTTTTTTGCCTCTTCAATATCCTCTAACTCTATGAGTAGCAATCCATAATGAAAATACGAATTTGCATAATTTGGATTTATTTCCAACGAATTCAAGTAATGATTCCTTGAAGATTCCAAATCCTTGGTGAGTTGGAGCATAATGGCTAATTCGCACTCTGCTTCAGCAAAATCATTTTTGAGTGCAACTGCTTTTTGAAAGTATTCTAATGCTTGATCTGTATCTCCATCTTTTTTTAGTAAAAGACCAAGTTCGTAATGAGCTTCCGAATAATCAGGGTTTAAGGCAATCGCCTTTGTCAGATGTGCTTTTGCATCCATTCCAATAGGTCTACTTAGTTGTCATTACCCAAACACCATCCCATTCTCCTTTGGGCGGATTTTTTTTCATATGATCACATCGATCTAAATACAACTGTGCGGATTTATCGTTTGGATTAATTTTTTTAACGTCTTTGAAGAGTTTAATTGCTTGGTCCCATTTTGCTTCGTTCCATGATCTGTACCCATCATTAAAAACACCAAGAGCTTCAACTAGATTTGGGTAACTTTTATCGTCATGAAAATCAAGTACTTCATATACACCTACAGGCTCAGTTTTTCCCTTAACAATAACATAGTCTACCTGGCGAGTCCGATATGTTGCCTTTACAGCTTTGTAAGTATATTCACTAATTAAAATATGTGCACCGTATTGTTTACACGCACTTTCAATTCTTGCAGCAAGGTTAACCCCATCACCAATTACAGTGTAGTCCATTCGTTTGGGTGATCCAATGTTTCCGGAAACAATCGAATCCGTGTTGATGCCCATACCATGATCAATCGGCATTTTTCCTTCAGTTGACCTTTTGTCATTGAAAACAATTAGGTCTGTCATCATGCGAATCGCTGCCCTCACTGCACGATCTGGATCATCATCGTGCGGAACTGGAGTACCAAATATACACATCATTGCGTCTCCAATAAATTTGTCGAGCATACCCCCTTCGTCAGTAATACAGTCTACCATAATCGTAAAATACTCGTTGAGTAGTTTAACAGTTCCTTGTGCCCCCAATTCTTCAGTTATGGTGGTGAAACTTCTCACATCCGAAAACAGAACAGTGCCCACGCTTTGCTTGCCTCCCATAATATCGTCACTGTCTCCAGCATTCATCAACTGATCAGCCAATTCTGGATCCATGTAACGGGACATAGTGGACTTCATCCTTTTTTCAGAACTGATATCCTCGATCATAAGCATGGTCCCAAGGTTCTCCTTTTTTTGACCAAGCAGTGGTAATAATGAAACATTTACTGATAGTTTTTCTCCTTCTAGAATTAGCTCAGCATCTAGAAATTCCTCATCTTCTTCAGCACTTCCAAGCTTGCTGAGCAACCAGTCATTTTGGTCCCCTAGTATTTCCTTAATTGGATTCTCCAATACTTCTGAGATGATCGGTGCTTTAAGTATTCGTAAGCCAGCGGTATTACATGTTTTTACAATTCCATTTTCATCAATGGTTAAAACCGCATCGTGCATGCTGGAGAGAATGCTCTCTGAGTAGTTTTTCTGGTTTTGTACATCGTCGAATAGTTTAGCATTTTCAATACCCATTGAAATCTGTGAAGTAAATGCAGCCAACCTCTTTTCATCCTCGGCATTGAATGAGCCACCTCTTTTATTAAGAACCTGACTGACTCCAATTGTTTTACCCTCTTTGTTGAGAACAGGCATACAAAGAATTGAACGAGTAAAGAATCCAGTTTGTTTATCGAAACTCGGGTTGAATCTAAGATCAGCATAAGCGTGAGGAATATTGACCGGTTTTGCAGAAGTAAAAACAGTTCCAGCAATTCCTAGATGATTTGGAAATCGGATGACAGACTTTTCATCAAGTCCTTCTCCTACTTCAGTATATAGTTCATTGGTTTTCTCATCATTAATAAACAGAGTTGCTCTTTCACAATCCAACATGGTTGATATGGTTGTGATAATTTTTTGAAGTAGGGGAGTGAGTTCCAGTTCTGATGACACTTGTGAAACCACATCTAGGAATTCTAATTCTTGCTTCCTTGCGGCTTCAATTTGTTCTACGATAATATTCCCCTGAATTGCAATGGCTGCCTGTTCTGTCATTGCCTCAAGCAGATCCAAATCTTCTTGTTCAAATTCCCCGTCAATTTTGTTGAGAATTTGGGAGACACCGATTTCTTCCCCGGCAATAGTCCTTAATGGTGCACAAAGTATACTTTTTGTTCTAAATCCTGTACGAACATCAACTGCTTTATTAAATCTCTCATCTTTATAGGCGTCATGTATTATAACACCTTGGTTTTTGGTAAAAACCCAACCAGCAACACCTTTGGAATTGAGAATCCTAATTTCTCTGCGAAAATTTCCTTGTGCAATTCTGGAGTAGAGCTCCCCGGTGGACGCATCATTTAAAAAAATGGTACCTCTTTCTGCCCCAATTGTACTTGTGGTAATTTTTACAAGTGTTTCGAGTGCTTCGTCTAGGCTCTTTGTCTTCGCCAGGTCTGTAGTAACCTGAAGTAACATATCTGAAAAACGCTCGGTCCTCTTTGACTTTGCGTTTTTGAAGGTTTTATTTCTCTTATCTTCCGGTGTCATTTTCAATTTTTGAACGAAGTTCGATTATAGTTTCTTGCAATTGCTTAAATTCCATTGTCTTTTGCTGCTTTTCTTTTTGTAAATTTTCTTGGTGTAGAATTCCTTTGTCGTCGATTTCGTTTCTCAATGCTCTCACCATCGTTTTGAAATGATTTACCTCATGACTTTGAGAAGCCATTGCTTTTTGTACAGCTTCTTGTTTAGCAATTTCAAGCATTTCCAGTTCATCTCGTAAAGACGCTACGGTACTACGAAGAGCATTTAGTTCAAGCGAAGATTTTGACTGAGCCCGTTGCACTTCATCTTGAATCTTTTGTTGGTTTTGCTCAAGTTTCTCACGCAGACTTGAAACAGTTTTGCGTAAATTTTCGTTTTCTGACATTGACCGAGAAATTGCAATTTGCACAGCCTCTTCCTTCTCTTCTTTTGCTCGGTCAAGATTTTCTCTGGTTTGAGTAATGTTAGTTTTCAGTGTGGTGATCTCTTTCTGAAATTTTGCTTTAATCAATTGGGCTACATCTTCTTTTTCAATAGCTAGATGTTCACACTTCTCTCTTGTTTGAAAAAGTGATGTTTGCAATGATTTAATTTCCTGAGAATATTGTGCAGATATTCTGGCTCCAATTTCTGACTTATCTAACTCAGCTTTCTCTAATTCATTCCTTAGGTCCTCGATTGTAGTCTTTAAAGATTTGACCTCCAGTAGTCCAACGGCCGAGATTTTTTGGATTTTTTCATCGGATCGGCTCTGCTCCATATCAAGTTTTTCTCTCAGTGAGCTCAATGAAGATCTTAAATGTGTTATTTCAATTTGAGATGTAGAAAGTGCTTGTTGCACCTTGAAATCTTGCTCGTTTTGGTTTGTTTCAAGTTCGGTTCTCAGATTAGAAACTGTTTCCCTCAGGCTCTTAATTTCGTTTTCAGATTTTGCTTCAACAGCTTGAACTTTTTCCTCAACCTTAATTTTTTCTTGATCAAATCGTTCCCTAACTGAAGACAAAGTGTTTTTGAGTTGAACAATTTCCTGATTAGACCTTGACGCTACTTTTTCTAGCTCTTCTTCTTTTTCTAAATCTTTTCTTTCGAGCTTAAGCCTTAGATCGGATATGGTGTTTTTAAATTGCTCTAACTTTTGATTTCCTTCCGAAATCGTTTTTTGCAATCTGTCATCAGATCTAGTTTGGTTAAACTCAAGTTTTTCTCTTAACATGGCGAGAGATTTCTTCAGTTGAGAAATCTCGTTTTGTGATTTGGCGGTTGCTCTCTGAACTGCATCATCTTTTTCGGCTTTTGCTTGTTCAAGTTCTTCCCGAATTTCAGAAATAGTATTTTTAAGCGACTGGACCTCTATTTGATTAGATGCATTTACTTTTTGAAGAGAAGCCTCATTTCTCGACTGAATATCATCAATCCCAATCCTGAGGGACCCAATCGTTTCCTTGAGTTGAGAGATTTCATTTTGAGAAGTGGATCTAGCAATTTGAATTTGTTCCTCTTTTTCTATTTTTGATTTTTCAAGTTCTTCTCTTAACTCTGAGGCAGTTTCCTTTAATGTTTTAATTTCAGCCGCAGAGGCGGACATGGCTCTCTGGACAGAGTCGGCCTCATGATCCTTTGCCAAGTCCAACTTGTTACGGGTTTGTAACAAGGAATTCTTAAGATGCTTAATTTCATTATTTGAACTTCTTAGAGATTGTTGAACCGCATCATCTTTCGCTGATTCTGCCTTATCTAATTCTTCTCTTAAGGTTTCAATTGATTTTTTTAAACTTTGAACCTCAACATAATTTTGACTTTTAAACTTCTGTAATTTGTCTTCTTCTCTTGCTTTGAGAAATTCGAGTTTTTCCCTTGATTTTGAGAGGGTTGTTTGAAGCGATTTTATTTCCCCTGAACTTGAGGATATAGCTCTTTGTATAGCAATAGAACTTTTATTTTCTGCTTCTTCAAGTTCAGATCTTAGTGCGGAAATTGTATTATGTAGAGCATTAAGCTCTGTTTGACCAGCGACACGAATTTTTTGGATATTGTCCTGATGCTGATCTGTCAGACGGTCAATTCTTTCTCTAAGGTTTGTAGATGACTGCCTAAGTTGACTGATTTCTTGAAAAGATTCTCTCCTGACATTTTGATCTACTTCTTCTTTTTTCTGTTCAGCTTGATCAAGACTTTCTCGGAGTGTTGAAATATTTTTCTTTAATTGTTCAATTTCCATTTGAGCGGAACTTCTCTCTTTTTGAACAGTCTCCTCAACTTTTACTTTTTGTTCTTCAAGTTTAGATCTTAAGTCGTTAATGATTGATTTATATTGATCATGTGATTTTAAGGCAGCACTTTCTGATTTCTGTTTTTCCTCATTAAACTCATGAACTTTTAAATCAAGAGAGCTTCTTAATTCATTTATTGAAAATCGGAATTGATTTTTTTCATCTTCAGATTTCCTGTGAATCTCTTGCACTTCAGATTCGTGTTCATGTTCAATACTTTCCAATTCATCTCGTAACGAAACAATGGTCTGTTTGAGAAACCGATTTTCATGTTCCAATAAATCAGCCTCATCTAGGGGTAATTGAGACATTCAATTAATTAATATATCTAGGACCGAATTGTAAATACAAAGTTGCACTAATGCGAAACTACCTGATAAGGATGTAAGGATAAGTTTTAATAAAATGAAACCGTCTTCCATTTTTTACCCATCGATATTTTTTCTGAGTTTTTTTTCAGGGTGCCAAGATGGTTCAAATGTTGCCCATTCTCCAGAGTTAATTGCAGGCAAAGATGCTTCTCAATCGAGTAATATTGCCGATTTACTCACTGGTCATTCAGGTGAAGTTGATCTTAATGAATTACTGACCCTCGAAATTGAAAATAAGAGCAACAAAAATGCTGATCAACTCGCGATCTTTTATGGCATAGAACCTCCAGAATCAAACCGTACGCTACCAAATGAAGAAGCGCTTTCAATGGTGGAAGATGATTTCACAAATGCTCCTCCTATTGTTTCCGATAAAAACTTAGCTTTAGCCAAAGCAAATCTCGGAAAACTCAATGATTTAGAAAATTCTACCGTCGCAAAAGATGCAACGATTGCTACTCTTAAGGAACTTAACGCGGCATTGCTTGAGGAAAATGATAGACTACGAGAATTTAATCTATCCCAAGTTGATGATAATTTAGATTTGATAGATAGAAGCGAGCAGCCACAAAATATTACTCAGATTGGAGATTTAAAGGGACAATTAGAAATCCAGAAAATACAAATTGAAGAGTTGCAGTCAGATAATAAGATTCTTGAAGGAAAAGTATTAGAATTAACCAAAAATCCTTATTCTAAAATTAAACTTTCAACTCCCGTCCCTCTCAGAGGTTTTAATGTAACCAAGGAGGTTAAACCTTTACCGGCTAATACAGAACTTGCAGAACTTCAATTTGATGCTGTGGTCACCTCGATTAACGGGAAAAACAAAGAGGCATTCTATACAGAATTTTTTGTTTTAATGGATGATCTCGAAACTTTGCTCCTTAAAAGTGATCTTGATCTTTCTGACTTTCCAAAACTTGATTCCTACAGCGAGCTTTGGGCTAGGTCACGTAAAAATCCCTTCTTATATCCTGGAGTTCAAAAAAAGATTAGGACGCTTCTCCTTAATCAAGTAAATGATGGTAAAGGTAAGAGAATCCGTACAGATATTGACGGTGCAGGAGTGGTTCTTGATTTAAGTACAGGCAACTATAATGTTATTGGAAGTGCTGCATTGGGGAAAATTGGGGTTACATGGAACGCCCCGATTAAGATTACTTCCGGTCTTAATAAATTATCTTTAACGCTTGCCAATTCTTCATGGAGTTTATGAAGTAAACTAAATCCCCCGTTTTTTATAATGTACAGGCATTAAAATCACATTACACATACTAATATGAGTACTGAACAATCATCCGATTCTAAACGATTGCAATTAACGGCTCAGCAAAAGCTATCTATTCTATTCACTTTCGCAAAAGATAAGGTCGTTGAGCAAATACAATGCGTTTGGTTTATAATATTATACCTTATTGTTTTTCAGGTTCTAGTACTTGGATTACCTATTGTATACTCCCTGATGATCGCAGTCGGAATCATTATCGTGATTATTGGTTTAGCTTTCTTTATGGAAGGATTGCGATTAGGACTTATGCCTTTAGGGGAATCTTTAGGTTCGACCCTGCCCCGAAAAAAAATTCTTGGCATTCCCTGCTTACCAGCAAGCTTAGCTTTTGGTTTCGTTCTGGGTGCGTTCGCAACTTTTGCTGAACCAGCGATTGGTGTTTTGAGAGCTGCAGGATCAGGCGTTGACCCTACTCTTGCCCCGCTTCTTTGGACAATTCTTAATACTGGGGCTGAAACACTCGTTTATTCTGTTGGAGTGGGCGTTGGAATCGCGGTGCTTCTTGGTGTTCTCAGGTTTTACAAAGGTTGGTCACTCAAGCCATTCATATACATCGGAGTAGTAGTCTTATCCTCTTTCACGCTTTACTTCCAATTTTCCGATGCGAGACTTCAACATGTTCTCGGACTGGCATGGGATTGCGGTGCGGTTACAACTGGTCCAGTAACTGTTCCCCTTGTCTTAGCACTTGGAATTGGAGTTTGTCGGATAGTTTCGACTGGTGGATCGAGTAATACCGGTTTTGGTGTTGTCACACTAGCTTCGCTTTTTCCCATATTGGCGGTCAAATGCTATGCTCTATTCCTATTTTCCTCGGATAACTATTACAATGCTACTTATTCTGAAGCAGATTGGCATAAAAATGCTGGTGAATATGGGAAAAATTATAATCCCGATCTGCAAAGATTTGGAGACATTGTCGCTAAGAGACGATTGGAATCAGCAGGAAGTGCCACGGGAAGCCAAATTGCTCGAACCCTTTCTGCTGATGACTTAGTCAAGGTCAAGAAATCCTTGAAAGAAACGGGTAAATTACCAACAGGTTTTTCTTTAAAGACTCAAATTTCAGGAAACTCGCTTAATGCAATTCCTCTTGAAGAAAACGATGAAGCCTCCCGATCTATTGTGAAACCTACCACGACTCAATCGATCATTGTAAAAGAAGGCGTTTCTAGCCCAGATGAAGTTTGGGATCCAAATACTGAGATTTCTACTGCTATGACAAATAATTTTGATTTCTTTCCAAATCTCTTCAAGCCCGAGGAGGATGCCAATGGAAATGGAATTCTAGATCCCGGAGAAGATATTTACAGTATCAATGAAAAAGGAGAACTTGTTTACAACAAGCCAGGAGAATCATATCCCGATGCTAAGCTTGAGGGCCCTGACCAAGACCGCGGGGCAATCGAAGGAGCTTTGTGGGCAATAGTTCCACTTTGTCTTATACTATTAGCTGTCCTTGTAATCGGTCTTCAACAACGACCGAAGTATTACGATGAATTAATAATAGGAATTGCTTGTGCCGTAATAGGTATGGCACTTTTCAATCTTGGCATTTCTTTGGGTTTAACTCCATTGGGCGAACAATTGGGTGGAAATGTTGTATCCAGTTTTGCTGCCATCGAGCCATGGGCATCGGAAGGGTTTGTTGAGCCTATGTTTGCATCATCGACTGCAGGTAAATGTTTGGCCATTTTATTTGGATTTATTCTTGGGTATGGAGCAACACTTGCTGAACCTGCTCTAAATGCACTCGGGGCCACGGTTGAAAAGATAACCGTTGGAGCCTTCAAAAAGAATCTTCTTATGCAAACGGTTGCTACAGGAGTAGCCATTGGTATCGCTACTGGTGTGGCAAAGATTGCTTTTAACCTCGACCTTTGGTATTTATTAGTTCCACCCTATACGATTTTAATCCTAATCACATTTCTTTCCAGTGAGGATTTCGTAAATTTCGGTTGGGACAGTGCAGGTGTTACAACGGGCCCAATTACAGTTCCTCTAGTTCTTGCTATGGGCTTGGGTATCGGTTCTAAAACTGGTGCTATTGATGGTTTTGGTGTGTTAGCATTGGCTTCTATCGGACCGATTATTACAGTGTTAACTGTTGGTCTGATTGTTAGAAAAAAACCGAAAACCGACGAAGACGATAACCTGGCTACAGGGGAGGCCGCATAATATGAAAGAGTTAACAAAATCAGAAAGTGTTTCTTTGTTGAATTTAATTCTCCCGAAGGAATCTATAGTATCAGTATCAGAGGCGATTATTAATGCCGGTGCTAAAGGCGTTTTCCAAATTTCAGCGAGAGGATCTGTTCTAAACGAAGGGGGTTTTCTGCAAAAAATGTTTCCTCCTCCTGCTCCAGAGCAACATTTATTGCAAGCGTTAGTAAGAGATGATGCAATCGAACAAGTTATTGATGCCTCAGTTAAAGCTGGGAATTTAACAAAAGTTGGAACAGGTGCTGTCTTCACGATAGAATGCAATGAGGCTCTTACTTCAGAAAATTTCCCCGCAGATATAGTGGCAAAAGATGGGCATGAAATTCCTTCTAGGACTGCGAGTGAAATGGAAGCAATTTGCTGTATTTGTGAAAAAGGAATTGCAGATGACATTGCGAGTGCCGCATTACAAAATGGGGCTCCGGGTCCAACTGTTACTTTCGGAGAGGGTGGTGGAGTTCGTGATAAGATTCCAATGTTGAGAATAACCAAGGGTCCGGAAAAAGAATTTGTATGGTGTGTTGTAGATAAATCTGAGGCTGACGATGTCTTCGCAGAAATGGCAAGAGCAGGAAGGATAACAGAACCTGGTCGTGGATTTATGTATTCCATACCTGTATCATCAGGTCTCATAAATGTTAGTAGCACAATTTCGTCCTCAGCACATGGAGCTAATATGGAACAAATCATTTCCGCAATTGACGAAATAAAAGGCGGAAAAGATTGGAGATCATTAGCTGATGAGTCCAAATCTAAAGCACTAAAGACTACCTTTCTTGAAAACTTAGTTGGCCTTTACTGCATCGTACCTCGTGATCAATATTCAACTGTCTACGATGCAATCCTTGAAGCTGGTGCTCCTGGTGTCAGTACAAATTTTGGAGTCATGATTGACGCGGAAGATTCGGAAGATGGTCAGCATCAAAACGAGGAGTGGGCACTTGTCTACACTTCGGTTGGCCCAAGCAGTGTTGACTCTGTCAGAGATTCGGTACAGAAAGATATTGAAAAATTAGGAATTGATCGTTTTGCATTTTACACACTGCCAATCCCTCGTGCTTTAACTTATTTGGGAGGTTAATTTTTCGTGACATAAATTTCGTTAAATTATAGGGAATCCTGCAGTTTAAAGATTCTTAGTCATTTATACTGTAGCATACCGTACTCCATTCTCCTTTTTGCTTCAATTCGTGTTTAAATGTGTAGTCAGTTGTATCTAAACATTGATTGTAGACTTTTATTACATCTTCAGATTCATAATTAAGAATTCCTGAAATGATAAGACATGCACTATGTTCCAACATAGTAATTAGTGTCTTTGCATTTGATATCAAGACATCTGATTGAATGTTTGCCACAATACATTTATAAGTATTTTTCTCTAATAAATTAATTTTTGTTTTTTTGAAAATTGCTGAGTTTTTTTCCAGATTTAAATTTGTATTTATTATAGAATTGGAAATTGCATTTTCGTCATGATCAATGCCTAAGACATTTTTGAACCCAAGGGATTTTGCAAGTATACTTAGAATTCCTGACCCACACCCAACATCTAAAAAAGAGTCTCTTGTTAGTTCAGGTAACTCGAATTTATCAATAAGAAACTCAATGCAAAGTCGAGTTGTCTCATGCTCTCCAGTTCCGAATGCCATTCCAGGATCAATATAGATGGGAGTTTCCCTATTATTGGCTTTTATTTTATCTTTATCCCACAAGGGTATAAATTTATAATTTTTATAATTCCAAGGCTTAAAATGGTGCCTGTATGAATTTTCCCAAAATTGATTGTCTATCTCTTCAATCCTGAAATCAGATAAAAATCCGTCATAATATTCTTTTAAATTTGAAATTCCACGAAGACTATCTCCTTTACTTAAAAATAGACCACTTAGTGTGAGAACTCTAGTCTCTTTGTCCATTGTGATAACCCAATTACTTGGGGCAATTTCGTACAGAATATTTTCAACTGCAGTTAAATCCCTAGCTGGTAGGGTAATGCCAACTCGAATCATATTTTAACTTAGAATCTTCAAGTCCGGTGAAATTCTATGGAAATGTTTCCTATGATAGTTGGGTAAATTACATGTTCGGCAGCGTGTATTTTTTGACTGAACATTTCTAAGTTATCCGTCTCCATTTTTCTAACTGGAACTTGGGTTATAATCTTACCACCATCAATTGTTTCCGTCACCCAATGAACCGTACACCCAGATATCATAACCCCATATTCAAAAGCCCGTTCGATTGCATGTAAGCCTTTAAAACTGGGAAGTAGGCTAGGATGAATATTGATTATCATATTTTTGTAATACTCAATAAATTCTTTGGGAAGTACTTTCATAAATCCAGCTAGGACAATTAAATCTGGGGAAAACTTAGAGAGCTCTGATATTATTTTTTTACCGTCATTCTTTGAGATTCGAGATGAAGGGGAGGAAAGCTCAATAAGTTGACGATTAATCGAGTATGAATCCGCAATTTTAAGAATGCCGGATTCTGGTACATCAGAAAATACTCCAACAATTTTGGCTTTCCCTAGCTGATTGTTTTGCTCAGCCTCTAATATGGCTTTTGCATTTGTCCCATTTCCAGATCCAAAAATTACTGTATTCATTTACTATTATATGGCTATAGATCTTTTATTTTAGTGATTATACTCGATGAAGAAAGTTGTTGTATCAGGGGGACAAAATTAATTTTCGAACCTACTTTATTCAAAGCTCTTTTTTCATCTGAATTAATAGAGTCTAGGCTGTAATCAGCAGATTTAACATATGCATCTGGTTTCAATATTTCTATTTCTTCACTAAGATTTTCTTTATTGAAGATAAAAACCCCGCTCACCACTCGAAGTGATGCCACGAGGTAGGCCCGATTGATTTCTGAAACAATAGGTCTTCCTGCACCTTTTAATTTCTGGATACTAGAGTCTGAATTCAAACCGACCCATAAATAATCCCCGTATTCAGCAGCTTTTTTTAAACTATATGCATGACCAGCATGCATGATATCAAAGCAACCATTAGTGAGAACAAAAGTCTTGCTATTTAACATTGCAGCTTTTCTTGCCTCATGAGCTTTAACGATAGAATAATCTGACTCTTCGTTGATCATTTCAAGGTTTTACTCGTTATCAAAAAATTTCTTTGCCTTATCTAAAAAGCCTCCATCATCACTAAAATTCTTTTCTCCACAAGTCTTTGCGAACTCAATAAGAGATTCCTTTTGCTCTTTAGATAACTTCGTTGGGACCTGAATTGAAATCTTTACATAAAGTTCACCCTTTCGTGAGGAATACCGAAGATTAGGCATTCCGTGATTTTTTAGCCTAAATGTTTTATTTGATTGGGTGCCAGCAGGTATTTTGAGAGATACTTTACCAGTAAGGGTTGGTACTTCGATTGTCCCTCCCAAAACAGCAAGAGCAAATGGAATTTGTACATCGTGAAATAAATCATCATCGTCGCGCTCAAACAAAGGGTGGTCTTCTATGGTAACATCGACATACAAATCCCCTGAAGGACCTCCTCTAGCACCTGCATCCCCCCTGCCTCTAGAGCAAAGTCGATTTCCATGACTAACTCCTGGTGGTACTTTCACTTTGACTTTTCCCTGCTTTCGGCTCCTTCCTTGCCCGCTACATCGTTGGCATGGGACTCCACTCATACCGCCACTGCCACTCCACGGGGGACAAGTTCTCCTGATACTTATAAATCCTTGGTTCGATGCTACCTGCCCAATTCCTCCACAGGTTGAACACATTATCTTTCCTGATCCAGGCGATGCTCCACTTCCATCACAAGTGTTACATTCCCCATGATGATGATATTTGATCTCCTTCTCTACCCCTTGGGCAGCTTGCTCGAGGGTAATAGAGACGCTTACTCGTAAATCAGATCCTCGGCTGCCTTCATTTCCCGAACTGCCACTTGTACCTCCAAAAAAATCATCAAATATGCTTCCAAAACCACCACCACCACCTCCTCCTCCTCCGAAAACATCCTTAAAAAGGTCAAATGGGTCAACACCTCGAGAAAATCCGCCTCCGCCTTGAAATGCCTCGTGCCCAAATTGGTCGTACTTCTGTCTTTTTTCTTCGTCTTTAAGAACTTCAAAAGCTGCCGATATTTGCTTGAATTTTTCTTCGGCTTCTTGATCTCCAGGATTTTTATCTGGATGATATTTTATAGCAAGTTTTCGGTAAGCCTTCTTGATTTCTTCTGGCGTGGCACTGCGCTCGATGCCAAGAATCTCGTAAAAGTCTTTATCTGACATTTTCGTAATTAGTTATCTTCTTTGTCTTTACCCTGAGAAATTATGACCGATGCTGGTCTAAGCAGTTTGTCCCGCATTTTGTAGCCTACGCGAACTGTCTGGAGGACATAACCTTCTTCGACTTCTTCGTCTGACTGGTAGCTAAGGGCTTCGTGGTATTTGGGATCAAAGTTAGTTCCCTTAGGATCAACAATTTCAAGTCCATATTCATTAAGGACTGATTCCATTTGTTTATATGCCATAGATATACCTACAAAGATATTTTTGGTCGATTCTTCCTTTTCGACTTCATTCATCCCCATTTGAAAAGCGTCCAGTACTGGAAGAAGGTCGCTAATAATTTGTGACCGAGTACGGATTACTGTATCTTCCCTTTCTTTTATCTGTCTCCGTTTAAGATTATCAATGTCCGCCATCACCCGAATATACTTATCTTGGAAATCTTCGCTTTTGGAATAAGCATCTTTAACCTTTTGCGAAAGATTTTCATCTTTCTTCACAGTTTCTGAATTGTCTGATTCTTCTTTTTGACTCTCGTTTTGAATGGATGACATTTGCATGTCAGCCTCGTTATTTTCAATTGGGTCTTTTGACTTATCTGATTTTTGATCCATTTATATATCTAGTTAGGAGTTGGTTAGTGAACTCACAAAGTTTTAATGTTTAAAAATTATTTATGTGTAGAGTAATCCAGAAAATCGATCCGTGATTAAAAAAGATGAGTCTTTTTCGGCTTGAATCTTACATGCTGAAGAGTAAGGCGATATACTAGAGTAGCCTACACTTAGACAGGTATTATTACAAAGCAACTCTCCTTTAAGAGGACTCAGAATAGAGCAGTCTTTGCATGTTTCTTTAATCGTTACACTCGCACCCTTGTTTAAATTAAATTTACGAATTCTAAAATGATTACACTCGGCGATAGTTTGTATTCCAGGAGCCAAAGTTGTAGCGAGACTGGTTGGTTCATGATCATGGAAATTAATTGAATCCAGTGATTCTTCAATATGAAGATCCCTTGGGTTACCATCAAGCCCGCACCTACCCCAGTCATAAACTCGGTATGTGGTATCCGAGTTTTGTTGGATTTCGAGAATTAAATTGCCAGCATCAATTGCATGCATTCTTCCACTTTCTACAAATACAGAGTCGTTTGATTTGGATGAAATCCGATGGCACAGTTTTTCCGCTGCAGATTTATTCAATGCCTCTTTAAATTGCTCTTTGGAAACACCTTTTTTAAAACCCAAAAAGAGCCCGGCATTATTTTTCGCTTTCACGACATACCAATTTTCAGTTTTAGGTTCACCTTTTAATTTTCGAGCAATATTTTCTGGAGGATGTACTTGTAAGCTTAGCCTTTCTTGGCAATCTAGCCATTTTACAAGAATAGGAAATTTTTTGTTTTTTGACCAAGCCGGGCCCATTATTTCCTTACAATTATTTTCAATAAGATTTCGTAAGGTACTTGTTTCACCTGATTCTAGCGTACAGATTGATTGATCTTCTTTACGGTCAACTAGATTCCATGATTCCCCAAACTTTTCATCTTTATTTAAATCCGGATTGAACAGCTCTTGAAATTGCTGTCCTCCCCAAATCCTTTTCTTATAAACAGGTTCAAACTTGAAAATACTCACACTTTATCTTTTAGTAAATTTGTGTGGTTGTGTAAACGATTGTTGTTAATTGGTTATTTGAGTTCTTACTCAGGTGAGTAAATCTGAACTTAAGCTTAATCCTGTCTCTGCAGAGAGGAGTAAAATTAGTGCATTATTTGCACTCAGTTTTGCAATTTTGTGCTTGGTTGCGTTACTAGACTACGATCCAGCAAGTTTGCATTCATCACCACAGATCAATGATTCTCCAGTCTTAGGAAAAGCAGGTATTTTTACAGCTAGGACTCTTCTGGGTTGGTTCGGTCTTTCTTCATGGCTCATTCCTTGGTTATTTATAAATTTAAGTATGTGTTTCTACATGAAAACACATAGAAGAACTAAGGTAATTCAAAACGTTTCCGTTTTACTTTGCATTTTGTCGATCAGTATTCTGGCCAATGTAAGAGAT
>ERZ802830.1548-NODE-1548-length-21778-cov-7.25664_pt1 | contig 21778 bp, 16 predicted proteins | sample MGYA00345654_ERZ802830 | MGnify/ENA primary metagenome ERZ802830 (study PRJEB30503, sample SAMEA104212375) | marine metagenome | biome: Westerlies Biome; feature: [SRF] surface water layer (ENVO:00010504) within the epipelagic zone...; material: water...
AGAAGATGATGAATATCGACTCATGCTCAGATATCAAAATGGACCTTTAGATATCAATGCGATGTATATGAAAAGGGATCGATATGATTTTGGACAAAAAGAAAAGGGTAATGCAGATAAGCCAGGTAGTGCTGATATCGTAGATCCTAACTGTACTTATGATGCATCTTGGTATTATGGTGATACTTGTACCAGGTTATATGCCACTGCTGGTGGAGATTTGAGTGGTTATGATCAAAGTGTTGCATTTTATTCATTTACCGATGAAACATATGATGTTCAAAGTTCTGTAGCCTCACTCACCGTTGAGTATGATTTTGAAACATTCACTGGAATGCTGATTCTTGCTGATTATGACTATGATGACTTCTATGAAACAGATTGGTCAAGAATAGATACGGATGATCTCTTCATAGATGAACTCATCTATACTAGTGAATCAGGAAGAGATACCCAAGAGTTGAGATTCTCATCAACAACAGAAGGCCCACTTCAATGGACAGTTGGTTATTTCAAAACCGAGTATGCACATGATCCTAATTATGTTACGGAATGGGAGTACACTGATGCAGATGGTCTTGACTATCTTGGTTATATGGGCTTTAGCTCACATAATGGTGGTTACGATCCATCAACATATATCTCTCCATATGGTGATTCATCTTATCTCGGCTATAACGGTTCTTTGGTCTATGGAAGCTATACCTATTATAGTTATGCTGATGAGGAAGCTTACTATGGATCAATTGATTACAGTGTCGATAAATGGACATTCACAGTGGGAATGAGAGACTTTGAACTCTCAGATGGATTCAAGTCATCTGAATATGGAGTCTTCTATGAGAGTCCTGATAACACAGGTTGCGATGGAACTGAAGCTGTTGGTGTTACCTGTGCAGAAGAAAACGGAAGTGAGTCAGACAGTCGACTTAAATACACTGTTTCTTATGAAGTAGATGATGACTTAACACTTTTTGCAGTTTCATCTGTTGGTTATCGCTCTGGTGGTAATAATGCAGCTCTTCCATTCTTTTGTGCAAATGATCCTGAAGCATCTGGATTTAAGAGAAGATATACCTCTGATGAAGCCGAGAATACAGAAATTGGTGTCAAATCACGAGGAAACAATTACACCTTAAATGCGACTTACTTCTGGATAGACTGGACAGGTATTCAAGTCACAGTTAGACCTGCGTGTGGGTGGTCATTTACCTACAACGGTGGTGAAGCTGAAACTTCAGGACTTGAATTAGACTTTTCATATGACATTTCAGAAAATCTAGTTCTTGATGTTGCAGGGAGTTTCATCAGCGCAGAGATCAGTAATGATATCTCTTCTCTTGGTGCGAACGCTGGTGACAGACTGCCAAATATTGCAGAAGAGCAAATGTCTCTTGGCTTGTCATATAGATTTGAGATGTTTAATTCACCTGCATTTGCGAGAGCTGACTTCAACTATTATGGGGAGAGCTATGCAACTTTTGCTGAAGATCGCGAAGACATGTCTCCAAGCTATACTCAAGTTAACTTTAACTTAGGTCTTGAAATAGATGAGTACTCTAGATTACAGCTCTCTGTGAGTAATCTTACGGATGAAAGAACTGAAGCATTTAGATTCTCTGCAGAATCACCAAGTTATCGTGCTAGGAACTATCTGCAATGGATACCACCGAGAACCATTGCTTTGTCTTACTCTAGAAGTTTCTAATGTAGGAATCTGTATCAATAAGAAAAGCCCGCTGATGCGGGCTTTTTTTTATTTAATAATTTGACCTTCTTTCATAACAAAATGTACATTTTCTAATAAGGAGATGTCATCAAGTGGGTTGCCTTTGATGCCAATTAAATCTGCATCAAATGTTTCCTTTATTTCACCAATGTTATTCATTCCAAAAAGTTCTGCTGTATTAATTGTAGAAGCCCGAATGGCTTCAATTGATGTCATCCCCCAATCGACCATATATTTAAACTGTCTTGCATTTTTTCCATGTGGATAAATTCCAGCATCTGTACCAAAAACCATTTTTGCACCAGACTCAACAGCCATTTTAAAATTCTCTCTTTGCTGCTTTCCTACTATTCTTTCTTTCTCAAGAGAATACTCTGGAATCCCATTTTTTGCTCCCTCACCAAGGATATAATCCGAGACATAAATATCCATTGATAGGAATACATTATTTGAGATTGCAAGATTGACTGTTTCTTGATCAATCAAACTAGAGTGCTCAACTGAATCAACGCCAGCATCAATTGCCATCCTGATACCATCTAGGCCATGTGCATGGGCTGCAACTTTCATGCCAAGTGTGTGTGCTTCATCTACGATCGCCTTCATTTCATCAAGTGTATATTGTCTATTATTTACATTTGTGCCCTTTGACATTACTCCGCCTGTTGCACAATATTTTATGAGATCAACGCCATACTTCTTATTCTCACGAACCTTTCTTCGAACCTCCCAAGGGCCATCAGCAACGCCCTGAGCTTTGTATTCATATTCAGCTGGCAATATATTACTGTCACAATGTCCGCCAGTTATTCCAAGCGGCGGTCCAGATACAAGTAGGGTTGGACCAAGGATTGCTTTTTGTTCTATACCGTCTCTTAAAGCCACATCTGAATAGTTTGATGCACCAACATTCCGAACAGTCGTGAATCCAGACAACAACGTTTGTTTTGCGTTTTTAACACCATAAATAGTTGCAAGATATGAAGACTCAGAGATCCCTTCATGACCTTTGAGATCTGTATTACCAGTGAGATGAACATGTGCATCCATTAGTCCAGGAAGGATGGTTGTATCGGGCAGCTCAATGATTTCATACTCAATCAGTACTGGTATATTTCTGGAGACTTCCTTTATCACACCGGATTCGATCAAGATGTCAGCATTGATCATCTTTCCAGATCTCACATCTAGTATTTGTTTTGGCTTAATTAAAATACTTTTAGAGTTAGCTTCGGATTGAACGAAAAATAGAAACAGAATTGAGAACAAGATTTTTTTCATGGCTGAATACCAAATTATTATTTCTGAAGTGTATCACACCTATCATTATTGATGCCTTCAGGAAAATACTTTTCCAACAAAGCCCATAGTGCTGATACGGTTTCAATTGAAATATTTCCATCAGAATATTTAGGTGTAAAGTGATACTGAAATGCTCTAATGACATAAAATGTTTGCTCATCCATTTCGTTTGTCAGCTCTAAATCATAACCATACTTCTTAAGACCGCATTGAATCTGGCTGATGCTGGGCATCTTCTTTCTGAATTTCTTTTTATATTCTAGGAATGTTTCTTCATCATACCAAGCTCCAATGCCATTCTCGTATAGCCTTTTCCAGGGAAACTTTGGCCCAGGATCAAATTTTCTATCGGGAGAAATGTCTGAGTGACCAATAACATAGGTTGGTTTAATTTCATCATGTCTAGATAGAATGTCTTTAAGAAGCTCAATCAATTTATCGATCTGGTTATTGTCAAACTCTGAGAACAAACAAATATAGTTATTTGTATAGTCATATTGAGAGCCTTGCCTAATTGAGCATTCAGCTTCATTTACAAGTTCAATGCCAATAGATTGATCATTGATATTTGTTCGCTCTTCCCATTTGCTAACTCCGGCATGCCAAGCACGATCTTCTTCTTCTACTAACTGAAAGATTTTGATTTCGTCTGTATATGTATTGTCTCCGTATTCGGGAATTAAATAATGTGAACTGACTCCATATCTTTCCTTAGTAAGGACTTTCAGAGAGTTTTCCCAATCGATGCTTGTATAGTGAATTACAATGAATCGGACCCGAGTGCTAAAGTTTTCAGCTTGATAGATTTTTATCTTCTTCAGTTCGGTTTCATCAATCTCATTAGAGCTAACAACATTGATATTCAGTATCAAAAATAATATCAGTAGGAGTTTTGCCATATTTTTAGTTGATGCTGATTGCATTTCAATATTAAAGCATAAATCTTGTGATGCTTTGTACAAGACTGAATAATGGATCCAGAAAACCAAAAAAGAGCAGGCCAACCACAACAAAAATTCCATATGGCTCCAATTGGTCGATTAATAATCCATTTTTGTCAGAAACAATTGACCTCATAACCCTGCCTCCATCCAATGGTGGAATTGGCAAAAGATTGAATAACATCAGTAGAAGATTAATAAATACTCCATACCAACACATCATCGCAAATAGTTCTGTAAATCTTTCAGAGATAAGACTTTGTATCGATAAAGTGAAAAATAACATAAACAAAATAGACCATATAATCGCCATTATTAGATTTGCTATTGGTCCGGCCAATGCTACAAAAAACATCGCCCTGTTCCGATTCTGGAAATTATAAGGATTAACTGGCACCGGCTTTGCCCATCCAAATACCAAACCACCGAGATAGACTAATACTGCTGGCAATATAACTGTGCCTATCATATCGATGTGAGCGATGGGATTGAGCGTCAGACGACCCTGTCTTGAGGCAGTAAAGTCTCCAAAACCTTTCGCAATAAGTCCATGTGCGACCTCATGCACTGTGATCGCATAAATAACTGGAATTGCAATAGCAATGACTTGATAAAGTAAATCCATGATTTGAGTTACTTAATAATCGATAACCTATTATTGATAGGAGCAAACATAAGTAAATAAAAAATACTCATCAATGATTGATAGAAAAATAGATCAATTGTCAAAATAGAAGGTTGAATATTAATACTCAGATATGCGGTAACAACCAGTAGGGCACGGACGATTTCAACGTTGACAGCCCACTGTTTATTCTCAAGAATTAGATTGACTAGGGTTGTAGAGAATACGAGCATAAGGGCAACAATCCATGTTGTTGCATAGGATTGATCAGCGACTGTAAAAATTAATGCCGTTGAGATAATGCTATTAGTGATGAATTGAATAAGACAGAATGTTTTTGTCACTGAGTCGCAGTCTGGATCATATTTTATAAAACTGCTCATATCATTAGAAAAATGAGGATATTTTTCCAAAACATCGTCTGGCCTCCATCTAGTGCTGGAAAACCATACCTTGAATTTATTCTTTATGCCTTTTGTGTGAAAACTATCCCTCATCATTTGGTGATAAATCTCAAGATTTGACCAAATTGGATTCCAACTGCTTAAGGGCTTAACTGTCCCATATATTGGCTTCAAATCATCCATTTCTTCTATAAATGTGCCGAATATTCTATCCCAGAGTATAAATACACCGCCGTAGTTTGCATCGATGTATTCTGGATTTTGTGCATGGTGCACACGATGATTGGATGGCGTTATAAAGATGTATTCAAGCATGCCTAATTTGCCTATGTGTTCAGTATGAACCCAAAATTGATAAAGCAGATTGATCGCAGCGACAGTGAAGAAAACTTCCCCTGGAACACCGACAAAAAACATTGGTGTATAAAAGATCCACTTCCAAAGCCAGCCTGAACTTGTTTGTCTGAGTGCAGTGCTTAAGTTGAACTCTTCGCCTTGATGATGCACAACGTGAGCCGCCCATAAAATCTTAATCTCATGGCTCATTCGATGCATCCAGTAATAACAAACATCATAAAGCACAAAAGCCACGAACCAAGTTATCCAACTCTCTTTTGGCAGAAGCTGAAGGTTATAATGATTGGCGATGCTTGCCCACACTACGCCTTGAACACCCAGGTTTAGCATCGGTGGAATTCTGCTGATAAGGCCCAATGAAATTGCCGCTATTGAGTCATTCAAACGATAGTTATTTTTTCCAGATGCATAGCCATATACGAGCTCTATAGCAATCATCAAAAAGAAGACTGGAACAGCTAGTGATATCAGTATTGAAGTATCCATAAAGTAATTATTCTATTAGAGAGTATCTTTGTCCATCAAATCTCACTCGATTGTTTTCAATCAATCGGATTAGATGCGCTTCCAAAGAAAATAGCGCTATGGGATGCAACAATGTGTTCACGTCATCATAGACTTTGGGCAACAAGGATTCTATATCTATAGAGCCGTCATTTTTCAATTGATCGACGACTTTCTGTTCACGTTTTAGACGATGTGCGATTGTTGCATCAATTTCATCAAATGGGTTATGTATTGGATCACCGTGACCAGGGAGTATTGTGTCGACAGAAAATTCCTTGATCATCTTAAGAGATTCCAAATACTGCGACATATTGCCGTCGGGTGGAGCTATTACGACTGTTGAGCCCTGCATAATATGATCTCCTGTAAACAAGAAGCCATTTGATAAATAGCAGAAGTGATTGGAGGCATGACCAGGAGTATGAATTGGCATAATATTGTGGTCACTTGATTCTATGACTGAGCAATGAACAACTGTTTGATCAATCTCAATGGGAAGATCTCTCAATTTAGATGATTCTGTGACGCATCCATAAATCGGTAAATTCAACCTGCTACTCAGAGTATTAGCTCCCGGCGAATGGTCTTGGTGAGTATGGGTGATGAATATTCTCGTTATTCTCCCATCACCAATTTTTATAATATTTTCAATGTGATCATCAAGATCTGGGCCCGGATCAATCACAGAGAGCTCATCATTCCCAATCAAATAGGTATTTGTTCCAGGGCCAGTAAAGACTCCACCATTATCGGCAGTGAGCCTATGTATCTGATCTGATATTTCAGTGATCCTCATATCCTTCCTCTCCTGGCAATAATCCTTTCCACTGATTGTCTTCAATAAAAAATTTTGGCTCAATCGCAGGTATATCTTTTGATTTTATAATAATCTTAGCGTTTATTAAGTCAGCTGTACTTTTAAAATTAGAAATGGATTCTAGGTTCTTGATTGTTGGCATAATCAATGAAATTGCGCCTGACTTATAAGCCCGAAGTGCATCATTAACATCAATCCACTTACTGTCCGTTCCCTCAATGCCATCATGAGTCAACTCATGATCATCATTAAATGGTGCTACAAAGAAACGAGTTGTGTATCTTTTTGTCTCCACTTTTGGAGTGATCCAATGAGAGACGTATACAAGGCGGTCAAGAGACATCTTGAGTGCAAACTCCTCTAAAATAGATGTAAATACAACCTTTCTGTTCAATAAATCAAATCTTAATTCTGCTAGCCTCACCGCTTCTCTTGCTGTCGGTATAAAAACACTGTCATCATCCCGATTTGCAATAAGGGCTCCTGTTTCCTCGAATGTTTCTCTTATGGACGCAATCCAATAGGGCAGAGATTCATAATCATTGTCCAAGATCTCTTTGGCTTCTGTTTCACAAATCCCATAGCAGTAATCGCTTGTTGCCATATCATCATCCTGTTCCTCAAGAATGCCGCCTGGAAATACCCAGATTCCACCAAAATTACTTTTCTTTGCTCTTTTCATTAAGAACACTTGAACGCCATCATTTGAGTCCCTAACAAGCATGAGAGAGCTCGATGGAATAAGATTTTCTGCAGATGACATTTTCTTAAGATTAATTATTTGGTCTCAGTAAGCTGATCCATGATCATTTTTTTAATCGGCCATACATTATTTCCCAATCGAAGGGCAAATCTTCTCATAAATTTAGCTGCTGACCGTTCGGAGTTAAACAGGTCAACAATCAAATTCGTTCCGTAATAAAGTGTTCTTGTATTCATCTGATGTGTCTGATTATATTTCTTTAAATTCTCGAGCGAATAAAATGCCTCATTTTTTGCCTTTGCTTCTGTGAGAATTCTTGTCAAGGTATCGATGCCTCTTAATCCTAGATTAAATCCATGTGCAGTAACTGGATGCATGCCAACCGATGCATCGCCGACCAGAACAAAACGTTCGGCATGAAAATGATCTGCATGGGAGGCAAACAGTGGATATGAAAATTTTTCAGATGCCACGGACATCTTGCCCAATCGATGATTAAATCTCTCTGAGATGTCCTGACTAAAGGCATTGTCATCTTGATGCAAAATCTCTTTTGCTTTATCACTGTGTATCGTAATTACAACCGAACACTGCTTTCCAACCATTGGCAATACTGCCAATGTTCTTCCATAATGGAAACACTCATAAGCAATATTCTCATGATCCTTTTCATGATTCATCTTGCATACAATAACGGTTTTGCCAAAATCCTTAACTTCTGCTGGAATCCCCATTTGCCTCCTTGACCCAGATAGTCTCCCATCTGCTGCCACCAATAGTTCACCGGAAATAATATCCCCAGACTCCAATTCAACTTCTACACCATCGGTATTGATGGAAAATGACTTTGAAGTGGCTTTTTCTTCAAATGAAATCATCGGGTCATTGATGACTGAGCTAAAGATGGCTGACTTGATTCTATGATTCGGGATCAAATAACCCAGTGTTGTTTGATTCGTTTCCTCGAAATTAAAGTGAAGCGAATAGGGTGACTGACCATTAAGAACCTTAGCTTCCTTAAGTTGAGATATGCATTCCTGATCAATTAGATCCCATGAGCCTATGTCACTGAGTATCCTTTTAGAAAAATGTGTGATTGCAACTTCACGTCCGTCATAAGAGGGTTCAGAAAGATTTTCTTTTGTCTGGCGATCAATTACGCAAACACTAAAATCAGAATTAGAAAGGGCTTTAGCAAGGCTTAATCCGACTGGGCCGGAACCAATGATGATGATGTCATATTTTTTCATTTGATCATGTAATTGATGTGTTATTTGAACATAATAATTATAATAGCAGTCGAACAACAGGTTAATTTGTATGAGTAGCTATAAAGAAATTTCGACTAATAAAGCAAAAGAGATCCTTGCTTCTGATATTTATTTGCTAGATATTCGCGACTATGAAAGTTTTAGTGCAAGCCATATTGATGGAGCTGCTCACATTTCAAACAATAACATTGATGATTTTGTTGCCACTGCCGACAAAACCAAGACAACTATAATATATTGCTACAAAGGCATTTCCAGTAGGGATGCTGCTCAATACTTTTGTGATATTGGATTTAGTGATGTTTACAGCATGCAAGGTGGCTATGGGCAATGGATGGATTCTGATGACAAAAATTAAAGAAGCCATAAATCCCTATATTGAAATTGAAGGCGGGTTGATGCCTGCACTTCATGCAGTACAGGAAATGGAGGGTTACATCAGTAATGATGCAATATCTGAACTTGCTCTTGCCTTTAACTATTCAAATGCAGAAGTGCTTGATGTCTTAACATATTATGACGATTTTACACTTGAACCTTCAGGCAAACATGTCATCAGAGTATGTCGTGCAGAGGCTTGTCAAAGCCTAAAATCTAAGGAACTTACGGAGCATTTAACTGATCACTTTGGAATGAGCCTAGGAGAGACAACAAATGATTCTAAAATTACGCTTAAAGAAGTTTTTTGTTTGGGAAACTGCGCTCTTGGTCCTTCAGTGATGATCAATGAAACAGTAATCGGTGAAGCCGATAAAGATAAAGTATTGAACTTTCTTAACGACATCGAGTAAAAAATATTAATGAATAGTCCACTGAAAATATATATCCCTAATGAAACGACTTCAAACTCAGTTGGAGCAACTCAAGCATACAGAGCAATTAGTAATTTGAAAGGCATTGAAGAAGCTGAAATCATCAGAAACGGCACTTGGGGAGCATTCTGGCTTGAGCCATTCATAGAAGTAGAAAGTGAAGGCAATAGAGTTGGAGTCTGCTACAAGGGTGTTGACCTTTCTCAACTCAAAACCCTCAATGATTTCTTAAGTGATTTTGATAACAGGGATCCATTTGATATTAGAAAAATAGAATTTATCAATGAACAAAAAAGGATAGTTTTTTCTCGAATTGGCAAGGGTAACCCCTTGGATATTTTATTTTATCAAGATCAAGGTGGATATGATTCATTAAAAACTGCTCTTAACCTGGATCAACAAAATGTCATCGATAAAATTAAGGAATCAGGCCTTACTGGAAGAGGGGGAGCTGCATTCCCAACTGGGATTAAAATGCAAACTGTTAGCGATCAGAGTAGTTCATTAAAATATCTAGCATGCAATGCGGACGAAGGGGACGGAGGGACTTTTTCTGATCGACTCATTATGGAATCAGATCCTTTTGCTTTAATTGAAGGAATGACAATTGCTGCCTATGCTGTCGGTGCGTCAAAAGGGTATATCTACCTCCGATCTGAATACCCGCTTGCAAAAACATACCTGACAAGAGCCATCGGTATTGCAAGAGAGAATAACTTCTTGGGTACGAATATCCAATCCAGTGATTTTGATTTTGAGATTGAGCTCAGAATTGGTGCAGGCTCCTATGTTTGTGGCGAAGAAACAGCAATGATGGAAAGCATAGAAGGCAGAAGAGGACTGGTGCGATCAAAGCCACCCCTGCCAGCGATCAATGGACTGTTTGATAAACCTACTTTAATAAATAATGTTGTCACTCTTGCTACAATTCCACCGTTGCTAAATGGTTCACTCTCTGATTTTTCTGATCTTGGTTCTGGAAAATCAGTTGGTACTATGCCATTTCAGTTGTGTGGAAATATTGAACAATCGGGGTTAGTAGAAACTGCTTTTGATATCACAATTGGTGAAATGATTGAAAAATTTGGAAAAAGAACAAAATCAGGCTTGCCGATTCATGCAATACAAATAGGCGGACCTCTGGGGATATATTTGTCTTCAAGGATGATGTCGACAAAACTCACTATTGAATCGTTACAGAGCATCAAAGGTTCTGTTGGACATGGAGGAATCGTTGTCTTTGATAATACAGTCGATATGTCTGAACAAGCTAAGTTTGCAATGGAGTTTTGTGCAAAAGAATCATGTGGAAAATGCACACCATGTCGAATTGGATCAGTGAGAGGAGTCGAAATAATTGATCGTCTTCAAAAAAACAGTTCCTCAAAAGAAGATTCAATCCTGCTTAATGAACTGTGTAAAACAATGGAAGCAACTTCACTTTGTGCAATGGGAGGAATGACGCCTAATCCGATCTATTCTATAATTAATAACTTTCCAAATGAGTTAGTTGAAAAATGACACGCTTAAAAGAAAAAGATTTTGGTACACCAATCGTAAAGTCTAAAAAGACAGTCACCGGATACGTTGATGGTATAAAAATCACGGTTCCGGAAAATACATCCATTATGCGAGCTGCAGCAATGGTTGATGTTGATATTCCAAGCCTTTGTGCATCAGACAATATAAAGTCTTTCGGTTCTTGCAGGCTCTGCATTGTTGACTTCGAAGGAAGGAGTGGTTTTGGCTATCCGTCTTCATGTACTACTCCTCTTGAAGAAGGGATGAAAGTAGTAACGCAAAACAATGAGCTTTCAGTCTTAAGAAAAGATTTATTGGAAATGTATATTTCTGATCACCCCTTAGACTGCAATACCTGTGCAGCAGATGGGGATTGCGATCTTCAGGATCAATCAATAGACCATGGCTTATATAATGAGAACCAACTGGCTGCATCAAAATACAGTATTGAAAACGGTTGCAATCATTTGGGCTCAGAGATTGATGCAAGCAATCCCTACTTTGACTTTGATCCCGAGAAATGCATCGTTTGTTCACGGTGTGTCAGAGCCTGTAACGAGGTCCAAGGTACCTTTGCATTGTCCATTGAATCAAGAGGGTTTGAATCAAAAGTTAAGCCTGGTATAGCTGATAATTTCTTTGATTCTGAATGTGTGTCCTGTGGTGCTTGTGTTCAAGCCTGTCCTACAGGCAGTCTTTTAGAAAAAACTGTTGCAGAAAAAGGGGTGCCAGACAACACCGTCCTCACTACCTGCGCATATTGTGGAGTAGGCTGTTCTTTCAAGGCAGAAATTAAAAACAATGAAGTTGTCAGAATGGTTCCATATAAGGATGGTGGTGCCAATAAAGGTCATAGCTGCATAAAAGGAAGGTTTGCGTGGGGATATGCAAATCATCAAGACAGAATAACAAAGCCGATGATCAGAGATAATATCAATGATCCATGGAAGGAAGTTTCTTGGAATGAAGCAGTTCAATTTGCAGCCGATAAATTCAAAAAGATTCAAAACCAATACGGAACCAATTCCATCGGTGGAATTACCTCAGCAAGAACCACAAATGAAGAAGCGTACATCGTTCAGAAATTAATCCGAACAGCATTTGGCAATAACAATGTTGATACTTGCGCAAGAGTATGTCATTCGCCTACAGGATATGGTTTAAAGCAAACTTTTGGAACTTCAGCTGGAACGCAACATTTCGATAGCGTTCAGCACACGGATGTCATCGTGGTGATAGGAGCGAACCCAACGGTTGGTCATCCTGTTTTTGCATCGCAAATGAAGAAAAGAATCCGAGAAGGAGCGAAACTGATAGTTGTCGACCCAAGAAAAACAGATATCGTTAAATCGCCTCACATTAAAGCAGACTATCACTTGCCCATTCTCCCTGGTTCGAATGTCCCTTTAATCAATGCGTTTTCTCATGTTGTTGTCAATGAAGGTTTGATGGATCTTGATTATGTTAAAGCGAGGTGTGATGACTCCTCTTTTAACGATTGGATTGAATTTATAAAAGATGAATCAAACTCACCTGAAGCAGCGGAAAAACCGACTGGCGTGAGTGCTGAGCTTATAAAAAAAGCAGCCCGAATGTATGCCCAAGGCGATAGAAGTGCCATCTACTATGGGTTAGGCGTTACAGAACATTCGCAAGGTTCTACCATGGTTATGGGTATGGCAAACCTGGCAATGGCTACAGGTAATGTAGGCTTCATTGGAGCAGGCGTAAATCCACTTAGAGGACAAAATAATGTTCAAGGATCATGCGACATGGGTTCCTTTCCTCATGAATTAGCTGGGTATAGACCCATTGAAGATGAAAACGCACGTTCAGTTTTTGAAACCAAATGGAATGTTAAGATCCAAGACAAACCAGGCATGCGTTCAGTAAATATGTTTGATGCAGCAGTGGGAGGAGAATTCAAAGGAATTTACGTCCAAGGAGAAGATTTTGTTCAATCCGAACCCAATACTCAACATATTGAGGAGGCCTTCTCATCAATGGAATGCGTTGTTATTCAGGATCTCTTTTTAACGGAGACTGCAAAATTTGCCCATGTATTTTTCCCGGCAACATCATTTTTAGAAAAAGATGGAACCTTTACAAATGCTGAGCGACGCATCAATAGAGTCAGGCCTGTTATGAAACCAATCACAGGAAAGCATGAGTGGGAAATCACTCAAGAGTTAGCAAAAGCAATGGGTTACGAAATGAAGTTTGATTCATCCAAAGAAATTATGGATGAAATTGCTGAGTTAACGCCTACATTCAATGGCGTCTCATTTGACCGATTAGACAAACTTGGTAGTATCCAGTGGCCTTGTAATGATCAAGCGCCAGAAGGTACTCCAATTATGCATGTGGATGAGTTTGTTAGAGGAAAAGGGCAGTTTATGATCACCGATTATGTCCCAACAACTGAAAAATCGAACAGGAAGTATCCACTCTTGCTGACCACTGGAAGAAACCTTGTTCAATACAATGTTGGTACACAAACAAGAAGAACGCATAATAATAAATGGTCAGATGAAGATGTACTTGAAATTCATCCCTCTGATGCGGATATGAGAGGCATCAAAGAAGGCTCTCTAGTGCTTCTAAGAAGCAGAAAAGGTGAGACAACTCTCAATGCATATATAACTGAGAAGATACCACCAGGGGTGGTCTATACCACTTTCCATAATCCAGAAACTGGGGCAAATGTTGTAACCACTGAAAATAGTGATTGGGCCACTAATTGTCCTGAATACAAAGTGACTGCTGTTGAAGTAGAGCCGGCTTCGTATCGTTCGAAATGGCAAGAAAATAAAGTGAACGAAGTCAATCAACTGGAACACATCATAGCCTAATGTACCCAGAGTCATGCATCAGAAACTAGAAAAAAAGCAGAAATATATCTCTGCTGATTTGTTTAAAACACACGAATTATCAGAACTTAGGAACCTGTCTGCCAAGGAACTCTTCGATCTCGGAGAAATCCAATGCCCGTTTTATAAATCCAGTAATGATCAAACATACTCTGCGATTACTTATTCAGAAGCACTAGGGATCATTACAGAGAAACTCAAGAGCGTAGACCCAAGAAAAAGTTTTTTTTATGCCTCAGGAAGATCATCCAATGAAGCTTCATTCTTGCTCGATCTATTTGCAAAGACAATGGGGTGCAATCATGTGAATACATGTTCTAATTACTGTCATGAAGCATCTGGAATTGCATTAAATGCATCTCTTGGGCCCAACAATAAGTCAATCCCATATGATGATCTACTGAATTCTGATTTGATTTTTGTGATTGGGGCAAATCCGACATCAAATCATCCAAAATTTGCTGAGATTCTTCGACAACATAAAAATAATGGTAAAAAAATTATTTCAATCAATCCTACGATTGAGCCAGAACTTCAGAAACTTACATCTCACTATTGCCAACCCAATATAGGCGGCGATGTTGCATTGCTGTCTGGCCTTTCAAAATGTCTCATTGATAGAAATCAAGTAAACCTAGAAGAAATTAAAAATGAAACTGGTTATGACAACTTTAAAAATTTCATCGCTAAGCTTTCATGGGAACTCATAGAAAATAGATCGGGTGTTTCCCGACATGAGATCGGCCTTATATGCGATCTATACCATTCATCAGAAAGCACTGTTTTTTCTTGGGGAATGGGGCTAACTCATCATGCGAATGGAACAGATAATATCGAAGCTATAATTAACTTAGCCATCCTTAGAAATATGACAGAAGGAAGGGGGAAAGGTTTATTGCCTCTTCGATGGCATGACAATGCTCCACAATTGCCATTTATGGGTTTTGATCCATTAACAAAAAAAAGAATATTTAACTCTTTTCAGGAAACATACGGTAAATTTTCAGAGTACAAAGGCAAAGACACCTTGTCTTGTATGCAAGCAGCACATAGAGGCGATATTGAATTCACCTTCTTACTGGGGGGTAACTTATTTTCTGTAAATCCCGATAGAGAATTTTCTAAACTAGCCTTGAATAGAATCCCATTCAAAGTCATGGTCAATTCGACATTAAATGAAACAAATTTATTTGGGATTGATAATGAGAACCTGATACTCCCATTCAGAGGTAAAGATAAAAGTGAATCAGTATTGGGCATTAGGACTGAAACTGAGATTATCGCAGATATTGCAGAGCGATCAATTGAAATAGAGGGTCTGAGCTTTGAGTGTTTCAATAAGAATAACGATATAAGAATATCTGTTCAGGAGCTGCTCCCGGAATTGCTGATGAACGATGGTGACGATTCAAATGATGCAAATGCTGGTCATGAAACAACTCAATGCAAATTTATGATACCCACTCAAACTTCATGGAAAATAAAATCTCGATCCAATTCGTTCAACCTATCATCGGTCAGAAGCGAAGGGCAATTTAATACAATGATATATGACGAAGCCGATGTTTTTAGGAATCAAAAATCCAGAGATGTTCTGTATATGAATGCTAAGGATATCAAGAAACTGGGTCTTTCTAATGGGTCTATAGTAGATGTTAAGAGTGAGACCGGGTCTTTGAAAAAGGTCAAATTAGCAAAATTCGATATCAAGCCAGGCAATGTAATGACATATATGCCAGAAGCCAACATTCTGATACCTCAAAACAATGATGAGAGAAGTAAAACTCCATCATTCAAATCAGTATCGGTTACAATCATTAATCACTAATTGCATTAAGAAGCATGCTGATGAAAATAACATTGCCAGATGAATCCATCAAGGAATTACCCATAGGTACAACGGGTCTAGATGTTGCGCTATCAATTGGTCCTGGGCTTGCCAAGAGTGCAGTTGCCGTAAACATTGATGGTGTGCAAAAGGATTTATGTGATCCAATTGATTGTGATTGCTCGCTGTCAATTATTACTCTAGATTCTGAAGAAGGGCTTGAGATTATGAGGCATACAGTTGCAGCACAAGTGCTTGCACTAGCTATAAAAAATATCTATCCCGATGCAAAACTAGCAATTGGGCCAACGATTGAAAATGGGTTTTATTATGACTTTTTGACCCAAAAAACTATTTCAACTGAGGATCTTCCAAAAATCGAAGATGAGATGAGAAAAATCATCCAGGAAAAATCGACTATCAAAAAATCATTGCATGATAAAAATAATGCCATTGGTTTCTTTGAAAACAGATCTGAAGATTACAAAATCAAGATTATTGAAGAATCAGAACAGTCTGATCATTTTCAAATCTATTCAAACGAGGATGCAGATTTTATTGATCTATGTAGAGGTCCACACCTACCAGACTTAACTCATATAGGTGCTTTCAAATTAACAAAAGTTTCAGGCGCATATTGGAAGGGAGATTCAAGTAATGAAATGCTGACAAGAATTTACGGAACAGCATGGAGAAACAAAAAAGAGCTGGATGCATATTTGACGCAGCTTGAAGAAGCAGAAAAAAGAGATCACAGACGAATTGGCAAGGATTTGGATTTATTCAGTATTCAAGAAGATGCGGGTGGGGGGCTCGTATTTTGGCATCCTAATGGGTCAAGGATTAGAAATGCAATTGAGAAATACTGGAAAAAAGAACACGAAAAAGCTGGCTATGAAATTCTATACACTCCCCATATTGCGCTCGATACACTTTGGCAGACCTCAGGACATACTGACTTCTATGAAGAGTCCATGTATACACCTATAGACGATGAAAACCAATCGTATCGATTAAAGCCTATGAATTGCCCGTTTCACGTTCTTATATATAAAGATAAGTTACGATCTTATAGAGACTTTCCCATCAGGTGGGCTGAACTTGGAACCGTATACAGACATGAAATGACTGGAGCACTTCATGGTCTGATGAGAGTGAGAGGCTTTACGCAAGATGACGCACATATTTTTTGCTCAGAGGATCAAATAGAACAAGAAATTAGTGAAATTTTGGAGTTAGCCATAAATATGCTTAATAAATTTACTTTCACAGAATTTGAGATTCATCTTGCGACCAGGCCAGAAAAGTATGTTGGTAGCGAAGAAATATGGGATAAAGCAACAGAAGCCCTAATTGATGCCCTCAAACAAAGGGGTTTAAATTATGAAATCGATGAGGGCGGCGGCGCATTCTATGGGCCAAAAATAGACATCAAAATAAAAGATGCAATAGGAAGACTTTGGCAATGTTCAACAGTACAGCTTGATTTTAACCTTCCTGAGCGATTTGACATGAGGTATATCGGAAGCGATGGCCAGAAACATCATCCCATCATGATTCACCGTGCATTGCTTGGCTCTGTGGAAAGATTTTTTGGAATATTGGTTGAACATTTTGCAGGGAAATTCCCATTGTGGCTCGCGCCAGTTCAAGTTTCAGTCCTTCCAATCAATCAAAAACAATACGATTACGCAGATTCAGTGCATCAAATTTTTAAAAAAAATGGCTTAAGATCAGAAATTGACTTGAGAAACGAAAAAATAGGCTCTAAAATTCGCGATCACACCTTAAATAAGGTACCGTACATGATTGTTTTAGGTGACCGAGAGGTCTGCGATGATGAAATCACGATAAGGACCCAAAAGGGTGATGATCTAGGCAATATGAAGATCGAGGATTTTTTAGATAAAGTTGCCAATGAAATTAAAAATTAAGGAGAAAAAATATCGCTGCTAAAAAAAGGATTCGGAAGAATGGTCAAATAAGAGCTTCTGAAATTCGTTTAATAGATGAAGTCGGAAATCAATTGGGAATTCTGCCTCTCGAAGAAGCCATAGAACTGGCAAAGGAAAAGGGCCTGGATGTAGTTGAAGTATCACCGAATACAGAACCGCCAGTATGCAAGATCTTAGATCATGGGAAACATCTGTTTGAACAAAAGAAGAAAAACCAAGGTGCAAAAAAGAAACAAAAAACAATTCAAGTCAAAGAAATTAAATTTAGGCCAGTGATTGAACAAGGAGATTATGAAGTCAAAGTAAATAGAATCAAAGACTTCATACAACAGGGAAATAAAGTAAAAATATCATTAAGGTACAGAGGAAGAGAAATGAGACATGTAGAGTTGGGACACGATCTATTAAAAAGAGTTCTAACCGACATAGAGCAAATCTCATCTGTTGAGCAGGAAGTACAATTTGAGGGTAGACAGCTCATTACAGTTGTTGCCCCAAAACACAATTGAGAATTAATTATGCCAAAGTTAAAAACAAATAAAGGAGCTGCCAAACGTTTTAAAAAAACAGGCAGCGGAAAATTCAAGCGAAGTTCATCTCACTTGAATCATATCCTCACCAAGAAGAGCAGCAAAAGAAAGAGGCAACTCAGAAAGTCATCGCTGATCGCAGATGGAGATATGAAGAGTGTGAAGAAGCTTTTGCCTTACAGTTAAAATAATAGGATATAAACATGGCTAGAGTAAAAAGAGGCGTAACATCAAAAGCTAGACATAAGAAAGTACTTAAAAAGACTAAAGGTCAATACGGTGCTAGAAGCCGTCTAATCAAGGTTGCAAAACAAGCTGCAACCAAAGCAGGTCAGTATGCCTATAGAGATAGAAAAAAGAAAAAGAGCACATTCAGAGCGCTCTGGATTATCAGAATCAATGCGGCTGCTAGACAGAATAATCTTTCATACAGCAAATTAATGCACGGATTGAAGTCTGCTGGTGTGGAGATTGATCGAAAAATGCTTGCGGATCTTGCTGTACATGACGCTGATGCATTTAAAGCAATATCGGATAAAGCTAGAACTGCATTAGAGAATGCCTAATGACTGACAATCTTTCAGATCTGTCTGATTCAGCAATCCAAGAAATAAATAAATCCTCATCATCGAACGAGCTTGAGTTAGTTAGAGTTAGATATCTAGGAAAAAAGGGATCGATAACAGGAGCCCTTAAATCTCTTTCTGAAGTAGATCCAAAAGATAGGCCAGCTTTTGGAAAAAGAATCAATGAAATTAAATCGTTGATACAACTAAAACTCTCGGAAAAAAAAGCTTATTTACAAAAGAAAGAGATCAATCAAAGCATCGGTGATAAAAAGATAGATGTAACTTTACCCGGTAGAAAAAGTATCCAAGGGCATAGGCACCCAGTAACAAAAACTCTCTTAGAAATAGAAGAAATTTTTTATGGCGCTGGATTTAAAGTAGAAGATGGACCAGAAATAGAAGATGAGTATCATAATTTTACTGCTCTCAATATATCGGATAACCATCCCGCTAGGGCAATGCATGATACTTTTTACTTTAACTCTGAATACTTATTAAGAACTCATACATCTCCAATCCAAATTCGGAGCATGGAAAGAGAAGGCGTTCCAATAAGAGTCATTGCACCCGGTAAAGTTTACCGAAGAGATTCTGACATTACACACACCCCTATGTTTCATCAAGTAGAGGGTCTTGTGATTGATAAAGGAATAAATTTTAGCCATTTAAAAGGAATACTGCACCAATTCATCAACACCTTCTTCGAGGACAATACAGATGTCCGTTTTAGACCATCTTATTTCCCTTTTACTGAACCATCTGCAGAAGTGGACATATTGTCTAAAGAAAATAAATGGTTAGAGATTCTGGGATGTGGAATGGTGCACCCAAAGGTACTTGAGAACCTCGGAATCAACACAGAAATCTATAGTGGGTATGCATTCGGAATGGGAGTAGAACGATTAACAATGTTGAAATATGGCATAAAAGATATCCGATCTTTCTATGAAAATGATCTCAATTTCTTAAACCAGTTTTAGATATGAAGTTACCTGTAAAATGGATCAATGAGTCATTCAAGAAAGACTACAGTTCGGTTGAGCTGTCTGATCTTCTGACTCTCTCTGGAATTGAATCTGAAATTGAAAGAGAAAAAAATGAGGAAATCCTAGATATTCAATTGACACCCAATCGTGCAGATTGTTTTAGCTATAAAGGAATTATTCAGGAAATCGGCGCATTGGATTGCTCTAAGATCACAAATAAAGAGCTGACTCATCCAAAAATTCATCATAACGAAATCATGGATGTTGATGTCCAATCGCCGAATGACTCTCCAGTATTTATGACTAGGGTGATTAGGTCAATCAATCAAGATGTTAAATCTCCTACATGGCTCAAAAATAAACTTGATCTAGCGGGCTATAAATCAATCAATGTAATCGTTGATATTGCTAACTTTGTAATGCTTGAAACCGGCCAACCACTTCATACTTATGACTTAAAGAAAATCAACAAGAAAATAATTGTAAGGCGAGCAAAGAAAAAAGAATTCATAGACATACTCGATGGCAATAGAAAACTCTTGAGTCCAAATTTTCTAGTGATTGCAGATGAAAAAAAATCCATTGGTATTGCAGGAATCATGGGCAGCTTGGATTCAGGGATATCAGACGATACGCAAGATATTGTTCTTGAATCCGCTTATTTCAATTATGAAACCATTATGGGAAGAGCAAGATCACTGAGTCTTCATAGTGAAGCAAGCATGAGATTTGAAAGGGGTGTCGATCCAGAGATACAAGAATATGCAATTCAAAGGTTTACAAATTTAATCAATGAAATTGCAGGCGGGGAGAATGGGCCGATCCACTCTTTTATCAGCAAGAAAGATAAGCCAAAGAATAAATTTATCAGTCTTAGAAAAAATAAGATTAAGCAAATATTGGGCATTACTATTCCGAATCATACAATTAAAAGCATTCTCAATAGATTGGACATGGAAATTGAAGAAAAGGATTCTGGGTATACTGGCTGGAAAGTAAGAGCACCAAGCTATCGATTTGATATCAATGAAGAATGTGATTTGATTGAAGAAATTTCAAGAGTATACGGTTTTGATCAAATTCCTCTCAAGATTGAACAACAGAATATGGCATTGAGGACAAAATCAACTCGGCAAATAAAAAGAGAGCAGATTGATTCTTTGTTTCATGGACTCGGATATTACGAAGTCGTTAATTACAGCTTTGTCAGCCCATCCATGAACTCATTGTCTGACTCTAAAAAAGATATGATGGATTTGCAAAATCCAATTTCGATAGAAATGTCTGTGATGAGAAACTCTCTTTGGCCAGGATTACTGAATAATCTTTCACACAATATCAAACGACAACATAGGAATATAAAAATTTTTGAAGTGGGCAAACGTTTTGCCAGCAATAAGAAAGCCCCCTTAGAAATCAATGTAATTTCTGGGCTCATTTATGGACAAAGAACAATGGAGAGCTGGGCTTATAAAGCTGCTAGGCTTGATTTTTTTGATCTAAAGGGGCATATCCAAGATATTTTTACTGCCTTTAAATTAAAAAATATAAGTTTTGAATCAAGCTCTCATCCAATGCTATGTCCAGGTGTTTGTGCAGAAATTAAGCTTGGAAAAAAGAAGATTGGAATGATTGGAATGCTGAACCCAGAGTTATCCGCTGACATGAAGCTTGAACATGACCCTTTTCTTTTCGAGCTTGATTATGAAGCTTTAAAGTTGCCACAGTCAGAAAATTATAAGCATCAAGAATACTATCCTTCATCAAGAAGAGATTTATCTCTTTTGATTTCGCATGAAATCGAAGTAAATCAAATACTTGATAAAATAAATGATTTAAAGATTAGTGAGCTCAAAGAGACAGTGGTATTTGATCTTTTCTCTAAGAAAGATGGTGAGAATACTCAAAATAGTGTCTCTATAGGGTTGATTTTTCAAGCAAAATCACGCACTCTTAAGGACGTTGAAATTGATCAGTTTGTAGCAAAAGTAATCAAAATGCTTAAATCAGATTTTCAAAAAGGACTATCATGCTTAGAAGAATATAACTTG
>ERZ802830.1552-NODE-1552-length-21757-cov-12.5271_pt1 | contig 21757 bp, 17 predicted proteins | sample MGYA00345654_ERZ802830 | MGnify/ENA primary metagenome ERZ802830 (study PRJEB30503, sample SAMEA104212375) | marine metagenome | biome: Westerlies Biome; feature: [SRF] surface water layer (ENVO:00010504) within the epipelagic zone...; material: water...
CCCGTTTAATTTTCCGGCAATGGTGCCGATGTGGATGTTCCCGATGGCGCTTGCCACGGGCAACACCTTTGTCCTGAAACCCTCTGAGCGCGATCCGGGCGCGCCGATGATGCTGGCGCGACTGCTCAAACAGGCCGGGCTTCCCGATGGGTGTTTCAACATCGTCCATGGTGACAAGGAGGCAGTCGATGCGCTGCTCGACAATCCCGATATTGCCGCCATCAGCTTTGTCGGCTCCACCGCGATCGGCAAATATATCTACAGCCGTGGCTGTGCCAATGGCAAACGCGTCCAGGCGCTGTGCGGTGCGAAGAACCATATGGTCATCATGCCGGACGCTGATATGGGCCAGGCTGTTGATGCGGCGATGGGCGCGGCCTATGGTTCGGCTGGTGAGCGCTGCATGGCCATTTCTGCCGTGCTGGCGGTTGGCGATGACACGGCTGACCGGTTTGTCGAGGCCCTCGCGCCAAAGGTGCGGGCGCTGAAGATCGGCCAATATGATGAGCCGGGTGTCGAGATGGGACCGGTGATCACCGCCGAGTCAAAATCCCGGGTTGAGGATTATATCAATCAGGGCGAGGCGGCGGGTGCAAATGTTGTTGTTGATGGCCGCAATCTCAAATTGCAGGGCTATGAGAACGGCTTTTTTGTTGGTGGCACGCTGCTGGATCATGTAACGCCTGACATGTCGGTCTACCGGGACGAGATTTTCGGTCCGGTTCTCTCTGTTCTGCGCCCGAAAAGCTATGAAGAGGCGCGCCAGCTGGTGATTGACCATGAATATGGCAATGGCACGGCGATTTTCACGCGCGATGGTGACGCGGCGCGTGATTTTGCCAGCAACGTCAATATCGGCATGGTTGGCGTTAATGTGCCGATCCCGGTTCCCGTTGCCTATCACAGCTTTGGCGGCTGGAAGGCGTCAATGTTCGGCGATCATTCGATTCATGGCATGGAAGGCGTGCGTTTCTACACCAAGCTGAAAACGGTGACCTCGCGCTGGCCGTCCGGCATCAAGGAAGGCGCGGTGTTCAATTTCCATGCGGGCAGCGACAGCTGACACCGGCCGTCATTTGCACCGATAAACAAACCCGCCTGTTCATCAAAGCCGCCAGCAAATGCGGGCGGCTTTTTTCAGGGGCGCGGCCAGCCCCTCACATCAGCAGCTTGCCGGGGTTGAGCAGATTGTCCGGGTCGAGCGCTGTCTTGATCGATTTCAGCATCTCATAGGCGACCGGGTCTTTCAGCTCCCGCATCGCCGCCTGCTTGTCGGTGCCGATGCCATGTTCGGCGCTGATCGAACCACGCCATTTGACCACCGCATCCTGCAATGCCTGTTTGATCGCGGCGGCCTCGGCCGGATGGTCCGCCGGGTCCTCATCAAAGGGCCGGGCACAGCTGTGCAGATTGCCATCGCCCATATGCCCAAAGGCGATACAGAACGGGCCCGGGGCAATTGCGGCAAAAGCCGCCTCCAGATCGGCAATCGCACCGGGCAGGTCGGACACCTGAAAGCTCACATCCGACAACAGCCAATTGCCATGCCGCTGCATTGCATCCAGCGTGTCCTCGCGCATTGTCCACAGATTGCGCCGCTGCGTCTCGGAATAGGCAATCACCGCATCCTCGGCAATGCCTGTCTCAAAGGCCTCGCCCAGAATATCCTCGAACTGCTGGGTCAGCGCCAGCTTGCCATCTGCATCGGTCTTTGCGTCCTCGGCGGAACCGGCGGCAATCTCGACAAGGACCGACAGCGGCGGGCTATAGGAAAAGGGCGCGGTGATATGGTCCAGATATTTGACACATAGATCATACATCAACTGGCCAAACAGCTCGAACGCCTCGACGCGGCCCCCTGTTCGCGCCTGCACAAAATTCATCAGCTTCAGCGCGGCGCTCACATCTGGCACCACCACCATCGCGGTGGCATAGGCTTCTGGGCGCGGGACCAGCTTCAAAGTGGCTGCCGTAATGATGCCAAGCGTGCCCTCGGAGCCAACCATCAGATTGATCAGATCATAGCCGGTATTGTCCTTTTTCAGCGCTGGCAACAGATCCATCACCTCGCCTGATGCCGTCACCACTTCGAGGCCCATGCACAGCGCCCGTGCATTGCCATAGCGGATGACATTCAGCCCCCCGGCATTGGTGCCAAGCGCGCCGCCAATATGCGCTGTTCCCTTTGCGCCAAAGACAAGCGGAAACATCAATCCCGCCTGATCGGCCGCCTTGTGCAGATTTTCGAGGATACAGCCTGCCTCGGCAATCATCACCTGCCCATCACCATCAATGCTGCGAATCTGGTTCATCCTCTCCAGCGACAGCAGCAAGATGCCTTCGGCCTCGCCGGCGATGGTGGCACCGGTCAGCCCGGAATTGCCACCAAGCGGGATCACCGGCGTCTTCGTTGCGGCGCAGGCCTTCATGATCGCGGCAACGGCCTCGGTGCTGTCGGGCCGGACGACATAAAGCGGGTGCGATTCATACAGCCCCAGCCAATCCCGGCGGTAGCGCGGCTCAATCTCATCACCTGTCAGCACATGCGCTGCCCCGCAAATCCCGATCAATTGATCCGTGAAGTCTGCCATTTCGGTGCTTTTGGTCATCTCACTCTCACCTCAAAAATCATTCACCCAAAAATCATATGTATATTTGACGCATCAGCCAGCCAGCATGTCCAGCCGCAGCCGCGCAATCTTATGGACCTCGGCAAGCGCCGTGGCAAATTCTATCGTCTCGTCATTGTCAATCCGGCGGCGAAAGGCTGCCAGAATATCCGCCCGCGTCAACCCCCGCACGGCGATAATGAAGGGATGACCGAATCTCTGTCCATAGGCTTTGTTCAGCATCTGAAATTCGGCAAATTCCTCGGGGCTGCACCGATCAAGCCCGGCGCTCGCCTGTTCGGCGGTTGACTCACTCGTAAGCCCTCCGTCAATCGCCAGCTTTCCAGCCAATTCCGGATGCGCACGCAGCAGGGCTGACTGGCGCTCGCTGCCAGCATCATCGACAATCGCCGCCATGCGCCGGCCCAGATGGCTGATTCGGTCATCATCAGGGCCAAGCCCGTCCGCCAGTACCGCCTCTGCCACCCATGGTGAATGTTCATAGATACCGCCAAACTGCGTCAGGAATTGGTGCCGGGTCAGCTGGTGCGGGCGAACGGCAAACATCGCATTTTCAGTACCATCTGCCATCAGTCACCCCCGCTCATCCTGTCTGATTTCCCGGCTCACTCCCGGCACATACAGGCGTGAGCATGGGGATATTTATTTGCAAATTCAATAAATAATTGGCATCGTCTTCCCGTTGGGGTTTTCCTGTTGGGGAACGGGAGTTTGATCAAATGGGTCGGTTGACCACACATGTTCTGGATACCGCCGCTGGGATGCCGGCGGCAGGCCTCGTCATTGATCTTTATCGCCATGCTCAAGATAGCCATGATCAAGATAACCATGCTCAAAATAACCCTGTTCAGGATATCTGGCATCGGCTCTTATCCGTCACCACCAATGCTGATGGCCGCTGCGATTCGCCATTGCTGGAGGGGGTGGATTTTACCACCGGGCGCTATCAGCTTGTCTTTTATGCGGCCGCCTATCTGCGGGCTGCGGGAACATCACTGCCTGAGATCCCGTTTCTCGATGAGATTGTGATTGCCTTTGGCATCGATGATGCCGACCAGCATTATCATGTCCCACTGCTGCTCTCTGCCTACGGTTATTCAACCTACCGCGGCAGCTAGCGGAGTTCGCGATGCGCGATTATGTGACCTTTATCCTGAATAACGAGGTGCAGACATTCTCCGGTCTTGCTGGCGATACCACGTTGCTTGCCTGGTTGCGCCGCACCCGTGGTTTGACCGGTTCAAAGGAAGGCTGCGCTGAGGGGGATTGCGGTGCCTGCACCGTTGTTGTCGCCCGGCCCGATAACACCCAATCTGGCACCGGGCCCAACCCCGATGGCACAATTATCTGGCGGCCGGTCAATGCCTGCATCCTGTTCATGGGCATGCTCGAGGGGGCATCGGTCACCACCATCGAGGGACTGTCCGATGGTGCGGGCGGTCTGCATCCCTGCCAACAGGCGATGGTGGATTTTCATGCCTCGCAATGCGGCTTCTGCACTCCCGGTTTTGTCATGTCGCTGTTTGCCGCCTGGTGCAATGGTGACGGTCTACGGCCAGACACCATTGATGACACGCTTGCCGGCAATCTCTGCCGTTGTACCGGCTACCGGCCGATCGTCGATGCCGGTCTCTCACTTGCCAGTCAGTCACTTGCCGATCATTCACTTGCCGATCATAATCTGCCTGCCGCAGAGCTGGCACGCCGCCAGACAGAGGCAAAGCTGATGGCAGAAATCGCGCATGATCAGACGGTCCGTCTTGCCGATGATGACTCGCCGTCCCCTGTTGCTTTTGTGGCACCTGCCGCTGCGGATGAATTTACCAGCTACTATGCCGACAACCCCGATGCGACCATTGTGTCCGGTGCCACTGATATTGGGCTATGGGTGACCAAGCAACAGCGGCATCTGCCGGTGATGCTCTGGACGGGCCGCGTGGCCGGCTTCACCCAGACAACCCAGATGGATGATCACCAGATGGATGATCAAATCGAGACCGGTCCCTATATGCGGATTGGTCCGGCGGTCACGCATCAACAGATATTGTCTGACCTGGCGCTGCGCTGGCCGGATTTTGCTGAGGTGATGCGGCGCTTTGGCTCGCTACAGGTGCGCAGCAGCGGCACAATCTGCGGCAATATTGCCAATGGCTCGCCCATCGGTGATCTGCCGCCGATGCTGATCGCCCTGTCTGCCGAGGTTGAGCTGACGCATGGCCCGCATGTGCGGCGTTTGCCGCTTGCCGCGTTTTTCCGGGATTACGGTGTTCAGGACCGCCGCCCCGGTGAATATGTATCCGCCATTCTTTTGCCGTTGGCACCGGCGGCGCATTTGCGCTGCTACAAGATTTCAAAGCGGTTTGATCAGGATATCTCGGCGGTGATGGGGGCGTTCACCATCACCGTGACCGATAATGTGATTACCGGGGCGCGGCTGGCATTTGGCGGCATGGCGGCAACCCCCAAACGCGCCACACATGTTGAGGCGGCGCTTGCGGGCGCGCCCTTTACCGCCGCCAGTTTCCGCGCCGCTGCCGCCCATATGGCTGATGATTTCACCCCGATCAGTGACATGCGCGCCTCTGCTGCCTACCGCCTGCAGGTGGCCCGCAATCTTGTCGTGAAATACGGGCTTGATCTGAATGGTGCGGGCGCCGTGCGCCTTGCTGGCCAGTCCGGGCTGGCGCTTGTTGCCGATGGGGGTGGATGATGAACCCGCCCGATACCGGTGATACCGGCAACAATCGTGACATCCAGACCGCCAATAATCCCAATAATCCCAATAATCCCAATAATCCAAGCGGCATTGACGGCGATATCCGCACCCCGCTGCGCCATGACAGCGCGCATAAACATGTTGCTGGCACCGCGATCTATGTCGATGATATCGCCACAGCTGACAACACATTAATTGTGTTGATCGCGCAGAGCCCGCATGCGCATGCACGCATCACCGCAATGGATCTGGCGGCTGTTGCCGCCGCGCCCGGCATCGTCAGGGTAATGAGCGCGACTGACATTCCGGGAAAAAATGACTGTGCGCCGGTTTATGGCGATGATCCGGTTTTTGCCGATACCGAGGTCAATTATGTCGGCCAGTCGGTGTTTGCTGTTGCTGCCGAAACGATGGCGGCGGCCCGGGCGGCGGTTGGTCTTGCCAAAATCAGCTATGAGGAACTGCCGGCACTCATCACCATCCGCGCGGCGATGCGGGCAGGCTCCTTTCTGGGACCGGCAGCGACCATGGCGCGCGGCGATGCGGATGCCGCCATCACCGCCGCACCCCGCACTCTTTCCGGCAGTATCGACATTGGCGGGCAGGAGCATTTCTATCTCGAGGGGCAGGCAGCACTGGCCATTCCGGGCGAGGATGGCGATATGCTGGTCCACGCCTCGACCCAGCATCCAAGCGAGATCCAGCACAAAATTGCCACGGTTCTTGGCACCGGCAATAATGCCGTGACGGTTGAAACCCGCCGCATGGGGGGCGGTTTTGGGGGCAAGGAAAGCCAGGGCAATCTGCCGGCAATCACTGCGGCGCTGGCGGCGCATCTGACGGGCAGGCCGGCAAAAACGGTTTATGACCGTGATGATGATTTCAGGCTCACCGGCAAGCGTCATGATTTTCGCATTGACTATCACATTGGGTTTGATGATGAGGGGCGCATTCTTGGCGCGGTGTTTGAACAGGCGATGCGGTGCGGCATGTCGTGGGATCTGTCGGAGGCGATTGCGGCGCGCGCCATGTGCCATGCCGACAATGCCTATCACATCCCGCATATGCGCGTGGTCTCGCATCGCTGCAAAACCCACACCCAGTCAAACACGGCCTTTCGCGGCTTTGGCGGGCCGCAGGGGATGCTGGGGGTGGAGCGGGCGATTGACGAGGTGGCGCATCATCTGGGCCTCGATCCATTGATTGTCCGGCGGCGTAATTTCTATCCGCACAGATCGGTTCCCGCCGCCCAGCAGGGCATCACCCATTATGGCCAGACGGTCGCCGATTGCATCATTCAGGACATCGTTGACGAGCTGGAGATATCTGCCGACTACACCCGGCGGCGCGCCGAGATTGAGGCGTTCAACAGCACCAATGATCTGGTCAAGCGCGGCATTGCCCTGACGCCGGTGAAATTCGGCATTTCCTTCAACACACAGTTTCTCAATCAGGCGGGCGCCCTTGTCCATGTCTATAATGACGGCTCGGTGCAGCTCAATCATGGTGGCACCGAAATGGGCCAGGGCCTCAACACCAAGGTGGCGCAGATTGTCGCCAATGAATTCCAGATCGATATAGATGCGATCAAAATCACCGCAACAAACACCGGCAAGGTGCCCAACACCTCGGCCACGGCGGCCTCGTCCGGCACGGATCTTAATGGCATGGCGGCGCAGGCGGCGGCCCGCACCATCCGGTTGCGCATTCGTGATTTTCTGGCGGCACAGCATGATCTGCCGGGTGATGCGGTGCGCTTTGCCGCTGGCTGTGTGCATCTTGGCGACACCGCCAGCCTCAGCTTTGCCGACGCGGTAGAGGCGGCCTATCTTGGCCGTGTGTCGCTGTCCTCGACCGGTTTTTACGCAACGCCAAAAATCCATTGGGACAGGGACCGGGGGCAGGGCCGGCCCTTCTTCTATTATGCGTACGGCGCCGCTGTCACCGAAATTGCCATCGACATGCTGACGGGCGAGAACCGCATCCTGCGCACTGACATCATTCATGATGCGGGCAAGTCACTCAATCCGGCGATTGATATTGGCCAGATTGAGGGCGGCTTTGTCCAGGGGGCTGGCTGGCTGACCACTGAGGAGCTGGTCTGGGATGATGCTGGGCGGCTGCGCACGCATGCGCCCTCGACCTATAAAATCCCGGCCTGTGCCGACCGGCCGGCAATTTTCAATGTTGCGCTGTTCGGCGATGGAGAGAATCTGGAGGACACCATCCATAAATCAAAAGCTGTTGGCGAGCCACCGCTGATGCTTGCGATCAGCGTGCTGATGGCGCTTTCGCACGCGCTGACAGGGGTCAACGGGCATGAATCCGTGACCGGAGATGTGGCTGACTATCCGGCGCTGGATGCACCGGCAACGCCTGAACGGCTGTTGATGACGGCGATAGGTCTGGGGGCTGATCATGGCTGAGGCGAACTGGATCACCGAGGCTCTGGGCCGCATAGACGCGCATGGCGCTGTCGTCAGGGCCAGCCTGATCGGCGTCAAGGGCTCGGCCCCGCGTGAGGCGGGGGCGATGATGCTGATCAGCCCGGACGACATCTGGCAGACCATCGGCGGCGGCACGCTGGAGTTCGAGGTGATGCAGCAGGCGCGCGCACTGCTTGCTGATCGTCCTGCCGATGCCCCCACCGGGTCGCCTGAAAATGCCAGCTGGCACCGGCGCGTCACCACGGCGGCGCTTGGTCCTGATATGGGGCAATGTTGCGGCGGTGTCGTGCGGCTGCTTCTTGAATGTTTTTCTGCGGCTGAACGTCCGGTGCTGCGTGAACTGGCCGCCCTGCCCGGTCCTGTTGTGCTGGCGCATCCGCTGGCTGGCGGGGTGCCGCTTGTCTGCGCTGCCCCCCCGGCCTCCCCGGCCACCAGCCCGACCGCTGCGGATGGCAAAATTGTGCTTGGCCTGAGCGCTGACAAAACCCATTTTCTGGCATGCCGTGATCTGCCCCGGCGTCCGGCCTTCGTCTATGGGGCGGGGCATATTGGCCGCGCGCTTGTCGGGATTCTGGCGTCACTTGATCTGGATGTGCATTGGATTGATATAAGGCCAAACCGGTTTCCGGCGGTCATCCCCGATGGGGTGCGCCGGGTTATCGCCGCTGATCCGTCAATGATTGCCGGCCACGCGCCGCCCGATGCCATTCATCTGGTGATCACCCATAACCACGCGCTTGATCAGGCGATCTGCCACAAATTGCTGGCTGGTGATGGTTTCGCGCGGCTTGGCCTGATTGGCTCGGCAACGAAATCCGCCCGGTTTCGCCAGCGTCTGACGCGGGCTGGCATCAGCCGGGACCGTCTTGACCGCTTGGTCTGTCCGATCGGCATTCCGGCGATCACCGGAAAGCAGCCAGCGCGTGTGGCGCTCTCAATCGCGGCGCGGGTTGCCATCTGGCAACAGGAACTGGACATTGCGCATAACAGCCGTGATCACATCGCGGCGCCGGTCACTGCATAGGGGGAGATGATGCAAGACTATCTTTGGCTGTGGTCAGAATTGCTGATCCGTTGGGTGCATGTCATTGCCGGCATCGCCTGGATCGGCTCATCCTTTTACTTCATCGCGCTGGATCTCAGCCTGAAACCGGGGCGTGAACTTCCCGATCAGGCACATGGTCAGGCCTGGCAGGTGCATGGCGGGGGCTTTTACAATCTGGTCAAATATCTGGTTGCTCCCTCCAAAATGCCGGAAGAGCTGACATGGTTCAAATGGGAGGCTTATGCCACGTGGATTTCCGGCTTCGCTCTGTTGACGGTGATTTATTTCACCTCTGCCGGCCTCTATATGATTGATTTTGAGATTCTCGATATAGAGCCGTGGCAGGCGGTCACCATCAGCCTTGTCGGCATTGCCATTGGCTGGGGGTTCTATGATGGCATGTGCCGCAGCCCCCTTGGCCGCAGTGACACCGCGCTTGCTGCCGCCGGTTTTGTCTTTCTGGTGGCGCTTGCCTGGGGCTATACACAGATTTTCTCGGCGCGCGGTGCCTTTGTCCAGATGGGTGTGACCATCGGCACGATCATGGTTGCCAATGTGTTGATGGTGATCATCCCCGGGCAAAAAAAGGTCGTTACCGCCCTGCGGGCTGGCGCTGCGCCTGACCCGCGTTATGGCGTGCGTGGCAAGCAGCGCTCGCTGCACAATAATTACCTCACCCTGCCGGTGATTTTCGTGATGATTGGCGGCCATTATCCGGCGATTTTTGCGACTGATTATGCGTGGATGATTCTGGCGCTGGTGCTGGTGATTGGTGCGCTTATCCGGCATTTCTTCAACACCAAACACAAGGGTGATCCGCCGCCCTGGTGGGTCTGGTTTGCGGCCGGCGGGCTCACCATCATGGCAATGGTCCTCAGCCATGCCGGCGCACCGCTCCGACAGGTGGATCAGGCCGCCTATGAAGATTATGAGTTCGGCACCGGCGCCCAGCTTCATCTGGCTGCGGTTGAGCTTGTCACCGAACGCTGCGCCATCTGCCACGCGCATGAACCGCAATGGGACGGGATGGCCTTTGCGCCAAAGGGCCTTGTTCTGGAAAATGAGGCCGATATTCTTGCCGCTGTCGATGGTATTTTCTGGCAGGCAGCCGCCTCGCATGCGATGCCCCCCGGCAATGTCATCTGGGTCGATGATGAGGAACGTCTGATGCTTGCCAACTGGCGGGCGATGCTGCGCGGTGATGCTGGACCGCAAGGCAGGGCCGGTGATAGACGGGAAAGCACAGCCGATGATGGGTGATTATCCGCGTGATCTTGTCGGTTATGGACCGGCTGTTCCGCATGCGGCGTGGCCGGGCGGGGCGCGCATCGCCGTACAGTTCGTCCTGAATTATGAGGAGGGCGGCGAGAACGCGGTCCTGCATGGGGATCCGGCCTCCGAAATTTTCCTTTCTGAGATCATCGGCGCCGCGCCCTTTGAGGGGGCGCGTCACATGTCGATGGAATCGATCTATGAATATGGCTCGCGCGCTGGCGTCTGGCGGATTCTTGATCTGTTTCGGGCGCGTTCGCTGCCGATCACTTTGTTCGCCGTTGCCATGGCGATGCAGCGGCACCCGGCGGTGATTGAGCGCGCGCTAGCCGATGGTCACGAGATTGCCTCGCACGGCTATCGCTGGATCAATTATCATGGCATGAGCCGCTGGCAGGAGGCCGATCATATGGCCCGCGCCATTGCCATCCATAGTGATATCTGCGGTGAACGGCCACGTGGCTGGTATACCGGCAGAACCAGCCAGAACACGCGTGACCTTGTCGCCGAAGAGGGCGGCTTTCTCTATGACGCCGATGATTATTCGGATGATCTGCCCTTCTGGTCGACCCAGGTGGCAACGCCGCATCTGGTCGTTCCCTACACGCTGGATACGAATGACATGCGCTTTGCCACGGCGCAGGGATTCCACAATGGCGATCAATTTGCGCAATATCTGATTGATGCTTTTGATGTGCTGTATGAAGAGGGCAAAACCACCCCGAAAATGATGTCGGTTGGCCTGCATTGCCGCCTGATCGGGCGGCCGGCCCGTTTTGCCGGCCTGGTCAAATTTCTCGACCATATCCGGGCGCATGATCATGTCTGGGTGGCCCGGCGCGTTGATATCGCCCGGCACTGGATTGACACCCATCCGCATCCGGGCGTGGCGGGGGACGGGCAATGACACCGCCCCTCCTGACCCTTGAACCGTTGACCAAAGCCGCCTTTGCGCCCTTTGGCACGGTGATCGAAACCGAGGGCGCACCGCGCCTGCCAATCAATCAGGGAACGACCACCCGCTTTGATGCGCTCGCCGCCATCGATGCCGCCCATGGGGGGGGCAGCCCGATCATCTCGCTGTTTCGCGGCACCCGCCGTCCGGACCCGATTGCCATCCGCCTGCTTGAACGCCATCCCCTTGGCTCTCAGGCGTTCTATCCGCTTGTCGATGCTGAATGGCTGGTTGTTGTCGCCCCCAATAGTGACATGGACCCTAACATGGGAAATGACATGGTAACTGACATGGGAACTGACATGGGAACTGACATGGGAACTGACATGGGAAATGACATGGGAAATGACATGAATACAGATCAGGGCCCACATCACGACAAGAATCACGACAAGAATCACGATAATAATCACGACAATAATGAGGGCACTCATCAGGCAACATCACCGGATTTTGCCAGCCTGCGCTGTTTTCTGGCCAGCGGGACACAGGGCGTCAGCTATGCGCCTGGCACCTGGCATCATCCCTTGCTGGTGCTGCTGCCCGAACAGGATTTTCTGGTCGTTGACCGCGCCGCGCCGGTGGGTGAGGGCCCGGGCCAGAACCTTGATGAGGTCTGGTTTGACGGCCCGGATGGCATCGCCGCCCTCCTCCCTGAAATAAAGGCCGAAATGAAAGCCAAAAGAAATTAAAATAATAAAAAATGAAATTTCCTATTGACATTTGGCACAATTGAGGATATATCCTATTGCACGCTACCCAGAATAGGTAGCTGCCAAATATAGAGTACTGAACGCTCAAGGCAGCTGTCTTTCAACCACCAAGACAAACCAAACAGAGGAATAATCAATGTGAGATCAATGTGAGATCAATGTGAGATCAATGTGAGATCAATGTGAGATCAGATTTGCGGTGTGCGGCGGCGTGGCTGCAGCACGGTCAGGGCGAGGCCAAGCATCACCAGACTAACCGCGCCCAGCTTCAGCGGGCCGAAATATTCACCCTGAAACAGCCATGAGCTGAGCATGCCAAACACCGGCACAAGCAGCGCAAAAGGCGCAACCAGCCCGGGCGAATATTTGACCACAAGCCGTGTCCAGATCCCGTAGCCAAGAATGGTCGAGGCATAGGCAATGAACAACAGCGAGGCAATTGTCTGCAGATTCACCCTGCCAAGCGTCGCGGCAATCACCGTGCCGCCATCAAGCCAGAGTGAGACCAGCAGCAATGGTATCGGCGGGATCAGGCTGGCCCAGACGACAAATGACACCATGTTCGGGCTCGCCACCCGTTTGTTGACAAGATTGGCCGCCGCCCAGCTCAGCCCGGCGATCAGCACAATCATCACCGCTATCGGGTTGGTGCTGGTGTCCTGCAGCGAACCGATAATACCGATCCCGACAAAGGCCAGCAGAATGCCGGCCATGCACCGCCCGGAAAGCCGCTCGGCGAACAACAAAAAGCTCAAGCCTGCGGTAAAGAAGGCCTGGCTCTGAATAACCACAGAGGCAAGCCCGGCAGAAATGCCAACAGCCATGGCAAAGAATAGGAGACCAAACTGAATCAGACCGAAAAAAACGCCGAACAGCACGATGTTCTGCCAGCTCGTATCCGGGCGCGGCAGAAAGAAAATGGCCGGAAACACCACCAGCGCGAATCTAATGCTGGACAGCAGAAAGGGCGGCATGCCCTCAAGCCCCCATTCGATGACGACAAAATTGAATCCCCAGATGGCTGTCACCAAGATCACCGCCAGAATGTCGGCAAGTCTCATCATTCAAGTCTCATCATTCAAGTCTCATCATTCAAATCTCACCCTTCGGGGCTTATCATTTGGGGCGCATCATTCAGGATGCCTCATTCAATATGCCGGGGCAAACAGGGTCATGATGCGTGACCAGCCTTGACCATCAAATCATGCGCCATCCGCCTGTGGTTGCTCAGCAGCCGGTCCATATCCATGCTGGCGAGTTGGCCCTCGGCAACAACAATTCTGCCATTGATGATCGTATGGCTGGCCTTTACCGGGCCACAGAACAGCAAGGAGGCCAGCATGTCCCAGTCACTGCCGGCAAAATCAACGGACCGGCGGTCAAAACAGGCAATATCGGCCGCCATGCCGGGGGCCAGCATGCCGATATCATCGCGGCCCAGAACGGATGCGCCGCCCCGTGTTGCGGTCGCCAGCGCCTCGCGCGCACTCATCGCATTGCCGCCCTGATTGACCCGTTGCAACAGCATCGTCTGGCGGGCCTCATTCAGCATATGGCCGCTGTCACTCGATGCCGACCCATCGACGCCAAGCCCGACTTTCATCCCGGCATCAAGCATCGCCCGGACCGGGGCAATGCCGCTGGCAAGGCGCATGTTTGAACAGGGGCAATGTGCAACGCCGGTGCCGGTGCGGGCAAACAGCCGGATTTCCTCGGCGGTGAGCTGCACACAATGGGCGTGCCAGACATCATCGCCGGTCCATTCGACCGCCTCGATATAGTCGCCCGGGCGCATGCCAAAGGTGGCGAGGCTGTAGTCGATGTCCTCGCTATTCTCAGCCAGATGCGTGTGCATGCCGACACCATAGCTGCGCGCCATACGGGCTGTCTCGCGCATCAAATCCATGCTCACCGAAAATGGTGAACAGGGGGCCAATGCAATGCGCTGCATGGCATATCGCTCGGGATTATGATGGGCCTCGATGACACGCTGGCAGTCGGCCAGAATGTCAGGCTCCGGTGCGCACAGATTGTCTGGTGGCAGGCCGCCCTCGCTCTCGCCGATGCTCATCGAGCCACGCGTGCCGTGAAAGCGCACGCCGACATCCGCCGCCGCGCCAAGCGCATCATCGAGCCGCGCGCCATTTGGATAGAGATAGAGATGATCAGACGAGGTGGTGCAACCGCTCAATGCCAGTTCGGCAAGGCCAAGCGCCGTTGACCAGTAAATATGCTCAGGCCCGATATTCGACCAGATCGGATAGAGTGTCTGCAACCAGCCAAACAGCGGTGCATTCTGCGCTGCCGGAACGGCGCGTGTCAGATTTTGAAACAGATGATGATGCGTATTGACCATGCCGGGGATCACCACATGTCCCTGCATGTCGAGAACAATATCGGCGTTGTCAGGCAAGTCGGCGCTGCTGCCAACAGCCTCGATCACGCCCCCGCGTGCGAACAGGCCCCCGCCGGGAATTTCCCGGCCAACATCGTCACCAGCGCGGCCCGTCATATCCCGGGCAGGCCGCATAGTACACAGCAAATCTGCGTTTTTGAGAAGGAGCGTTTCAGCCATGAAGGAAGTATCCTCAAGAAGATGCCGTCAACCCCAAACGGGGACTGACGGCACTATAAGTTGTTTACCACCCCCTGTTAAGTCGGGTGTAAAGTCGGGCGTCAAGTCAGCTGTTAAATCAGCTGGCCTAGTCGGCATCCTCTGGCAGAACAAGGTTCAGCACCACCGCCAGAACAGCAACAGGCAACAGGCCGGAAACGGCCAGCATTTCCAGCCAGTCAGGCAGATGCTGCATCGACTTTGGCACCTGCTGAAGACCCAGACCAACTGACATGGATGTTGCCAGAATCATCATGTTGCGCCGTGACCAGGTGACACTGGACAGCATACTGACACCTGCGGACAGCACCATGCCGAACATCAGGATGACGCCGCCGCCCAGAACCGAGATCGGCATTGCGGCAACCACGGCCCCCACTTTTGGGATCAGGCCACAGACAATCAGGAACAGCGCGGACAATGTCACCACTGAACGGCTCATCACGCCGGTCATCGAGATCAGACCAACATTCTGGCTGAATGAGGTGTTGGGCAGGCCGCCAAAAACCCCGGCGATTGCCGAACCAATGCCATCGGCATAGGTGCCGCCGGCCAGTTCCCTGTCGGTGGCCTCACGCCCGGCACCACCTTTGGCAATGCCTGAGATATCGCCAACGGTTTCGATCGCGCTGACAATCGAAATCAGGCACATGCCGAAGATCGCCACAGCGTTGAACTCGATGCCATATTTAAAGGGTGTTGGCACGGTAAACCAGGCGGCTTTTGCCACACCGCCGAAATTGACGGCACCTGTTGCAACGCCAACCAGATAGCCGGCAATAAGGCCAAGCAGAATGGCGGCTGACGACGCAATGCCGCGTGTGAAGAATTTGAAACCAAGAGCAACAAGGATCACCACAAGTGCCAGACCCCAGCGGCTAAAGTCACCCCAGGCGGGGTTGTTCATCTGAAAATCGGCAGCGCCACCAGCGGCATATTTGATTCCGACAGGCAGCAGATACAGACCGATTGCGGTGATCACCATGCCGGTCACCAGCGGTGGAAACCAATGGCGGATCCGGCCGATAATCGCACCCAGGGCTGCGTGAAACACACCGGCAACCAGAACCGCGCCGAACAGGGCGGCAATGCCACTGGATTTCACGATGCTGATCATGATCGGCACGAAGGCGAAGCTGGTTCCCTGCATCACAGGGAGCCGCGCACCAACAGGACCGAAGCCAATTGTCTGGAACAATGTTGCCACACCGGCGAACAGCATCGCCATCTGGATAAGGAACACCATGTCAGCACCGCCAAAAGCAAATCCGGCGGCGCCCGCAATGATAATAGAAGGTGTCACGTTACTGGCAAACATCGCCAGAACATGCTGTAGGCCAAGTGCCACGCGTGGCCCCATTGGTAGATCGAAATCCGGATCCTGAAGTTGGCCCGGAGTCGCGTCTGATACATCGTTCATTGTTATCTCCCCTTTTATATCAATGCGGTATCAATGCGCCGACACTGGCTTGAAACAAAGAGGCTGTAAAGCAAAATCAACTGGAGGAACACAACATGTAGAATTAATGAATATAGAAAATCAATATATTGTGTTTTTGATGCCTGAAAGGGGTGACAGAATGACGCTCCATATCTGTTTATGTCGCTCTATGTCTGATCAGCCGGATCAGCTGTTGCGCCACCGGTCGTAGAATTGTGACAGGGCGAGGCCGGCCAGAATGACCAGGAGCGCCATCAGAAAATGCCCGGGCAGGGGTTCGAGCAAAACCACCGCCCCGATGATCACCGCCCAGACGGGCACCTGATAATTGACCAGCGAGAGAAAGGGAGGTCCCGCCCGTTTGATCAGCACCGTCAAGAGGATTGTCGCTGCGGCCGTCGGGAACAGCGCCAGATAGAGAACGCCGGCAAGTGCTGGCAGGCTGGCGGTCTGCGGCAATCCTTCAAACAACAAGGCCGTCGGGATCAGCATGACCGATCCCAATAGCAGGCCGGTTGTGGCAAAGGATTGGGTTGGAATTGGCGGGCATAACCTTGTCACGATGCTGCCGATGGCATAGCAGCAGCTGGCCCCGACACAGGCGATCTGGGCCAGAAACAGGCGTGGCGTTGTCCCGCCGCCGCCAAGCAGGCTGTCACCACCGACCAGCAGAAAGACACCGACAAATCCGACGGCAAAGCCGGCCACTTTCGCCCGCGTCATGCGTTCGCCCGGCACCAGAAAGTGACTGAGCGGCAAAACCAGCAGCGGCACCACCGCCATGCTCACGCCAGCAAAGCTTGAGGTAACCTGTTGTTGCCCCCAGGCCAGCAACGAGAAGGGCAGCGCGTTGGTGAACAGGCCCATGCCGAAACAATGCAGCCAGATCCGTTTTTCGGTGGGGGTGGCAAAGCCCGGTAGCCGGTGCCCTGTCCACAGCGCGATGGCCAAAAGCAGAATCGCCGCCAGCGACACCCGGATGGCGGCATTGGTGATCGGTTTAAAATCAATCAGCGACATCTCGACGCCCAGAAAGCTGCTGCCCCAGATCAGGCCCAGCAATGCAAGCAGCGCCCAGCTGCCTGCTGTCGGTTCACGCCGCGCCGATGGTGAGTGAAAGGTCATTTGCTGCCCCAAAGAGTTTAGGTGTGAGCTTAAGTGTCAGCTTGTGTATCAGCTTGTGTGTCAGCTTGTGTGTCAGGTCACGGTTTTGCGCGCGTGGAATTGCGGGGCGTCCCATTGCCGTGTTTCCAGAATATGCGCAAATTTATCCACCGCATGCCACACATCGGCAAAACCAATATAGAGAGGAGCAAAACCAAAACGCAGAATATCAGGGCTGCGAAAATCACCAATCACCCCGGCGGCAATCAGGGCGCTCATCATCGCATAACCGCCATCAGGATGGGTGAATGACACCTGCGATCCACGCTGGTGTCGCTCGCGTGGGGTGATCAGCGTCAGATCATGGCCAGCGCATTTATGGTCGATCAGATGAATAAAATAATCTGCCAGATCGAGTGATTTTTTCCGCAAAGCTGCCAGATCAACATCTGCCCAGACATCAAGCGCTTGATCAAGGGCGACCATACTCAGCACCGGAGGTGTGCCACACAGAAATTGTGTGATATCGCTTGCTGGCTGATAATCGGGCGAAAAAGCAAAGGGATCTGCGTGTGCAAACCAGCCGGAAAGCGGTTGTTGGCAATGGCCGAGATGATGCGGCGCGACATAGAGGTAGCCGGGTGCGCCCGGCCCGCCATTCAGATATTTGTAGGTGCAGCCAACGGCAAAATCGACCCTCGCTGCCGCGAGTTCCACTTGCATGGCACCGGCTGAATGCGCCAGATCCCAGATCACCAGCGCGCCAACCGCATGCGCCGCCGCGGTCACTGCTGCCATATCGTGGCGAAAGCCGTTGCGGTAATTGACATGGGTCAGCATCACTATGGCAACATCCTCATCCAATGCCGGCAACACCGCCTGCGGTGTGTCGACCCGGACCAGCTCATGCGTCTCGCCGGTCAGCCGGATCAGGCCTTCGGCAATGTAATTGTCGGTTGGAAAATTGTCGCGTTCGGTCAGGATTTTGCGGCGCTTGCCAGCCTCCATGGTTGCCGCCCTGTCGAGGGCTGCGGCCAGCAGTTTGAACAGATTGACCGAGGTCGAGTCGGCAATCACCACGCTGCCCGGCTCGGCGCCGATCACTGTCTCCAGTTTGGCCGCAACGCTTTGCGGCAGATCAACCCAGCCAGCACTGTTCCAGCTGCGGATTAGCCCGGTGCCCCATTCGTTGGCAAGTGTGTTGGCAACGCGCTGGTCGACACCTTTTGGCAACGCGCCAAGCGAGTTGCCGTCAAGATAGATGACCCCTTCCGGCAGGGAAAATTGGTCTGCCTTTCCGGCCAGCGGATCGGTGGCGTCAAACGCCTTGGCGGCGGCAATCGAGAGATCCATGTTGGTAAGGTACCTCATAAACAAAGAGCGCAAAGCTGGACAGAAAGGCTGGACAAAAAATGGTGCGCTCCCATATGTATTCAGAACGCTGCGGTGATATAGCGACACCCTATGTATTTCTGCCGGTTTTGTCCATTCTCGCCACTGACCGTCTGCCGCCAGCTGAACATTGAAAAAGCCCGCAGGAGGATTTGAAATGCCATTCGCAATGGTCGCAAAGACAAGGGGCGGCGCCGATGTACTGGCCCGCCTGGAAATTGACATGCCGCAGGCAGGAGCAGGCGAGGTTCTGATCCGTCATGAGGCGGTCGGCGTCAATTTTCTCGATATCTATATTCGCGAGGGAGCCTATCCCTGGCCCGTCGAGGAAAATCTTATCCTTGGCAGTGAGGGATGCGGCATCGTCGAGGCAGTTGGTGAGGGCGTTGACGGGATTGCCGTTGGTGACCGGGTTGCCTATGCGCTGCCGAACGGCGCCTATGCGACGCACCGGGTGATTGCTGCGGCAATGGTGGTCAAGGTCCCCGATGCAATTGCCTCGGATGTTGCCGCGGCCACCATGCTCAAGGGGCTGACCGTCGCCTATCTGGTGAACCGCAGCTATCAGGTGAAACCGGGTGACGTGGTGTTGTTTCATGCGGCGGCTGGCGGTGTTGGCCTGTTGGCCGGTCAGTGGCTGAAATCACTGGGCGCAACGGTGATTGGCACGGCTGGTGGGCCAGAAAAATGCGCCCTTGCCGCCGCCAATGGCTATGATCATGTGATTGATTACAAAACGCAGGATTTTGCCGCAGAAATTGACCGGATCACCGATGGTGTCGGTGTTGATGTCGTCTATGATTCCGTTGGCAATGACACGATGGCAAAGAGCCTGACCGTGGCCCGCCGTCATGGAACGGTGATCAATTTTGGTCAGTCATCTGGTCCCTATACCGATTTCCGGATCAAGGATCTGGCCATTGGCTCGCTCTATCTGTCACGCCCGACGCTGTTCCATTTCACTGCCGAGCGCCAGTGGCTGGAGGCAGCCAGCGCCGACATGTTCGTCCGAATTGCCGATGGCAGCCTGTCGGTGGCAATCAACCAGCATGTTCCCCTGGGCGAAGTGGCTGACGCGCACCGCGCACTTGCCGGTCGTCAGACAACGGGATGCACCGTCCTGACCGTCTAGGCGGTGTCGTACGAGATGCTGGCTTTCCGCAGATAAAAAAGCCGCGCAAGGGACAATCCTGCGCGGCTGCTTTTTGATTTACGGCATATCTGGCCTAAATCGGGGTGGCGGTTATGCCAGGGCTTGCTTGCGCATATCACCTTTGCTGATGCCAGCCACTGAAACCGGCTTTTTCATCGCATCGCGGCGGAATGGCTCGCCAAGCTCCTGATTGAGCATCACCTCGATGAAGGTTGTCTTGCCGCCCTTCATCTGGGCATCAACCGCCTTGTTCAATGCGTCGGTCAACTCATCCATCGAGTACACAGCGACGCCTTCAACACCGCAGGCCGTTGCAATGCCGGCATAGGAAACCTGTTGGTCAAGCTCGGTACCAACAAAATTGTCATCAAACCACAAGGTGGTGTTGCGCTTTTCCGCGCCCCACTGATAATTGCGGAAAATGATCATGGTGATCGGTGGCCATTCGTTTCTGCCGATGGCGGACATTTCATTCATTGAAATGCCAAAGGCACCATCACCGGCAAAGCCGACGACAGGGACATCTGGCCGGCCAATCTTTGCGCCCATGATTGACGGCAGGCCGTATCCGCACGGGCCAAACAAGCCGGGTGCCAGATATTTGCGTCCTTCGTCAAAGGTGGGATAGGCGTTGCCGATGGCGCAGTTGTTGCCGATGTCGGACGAGATAATGGCGTCTTTCGGCAGAGCGCTCTGGATCGCGCGCCAGGCCATGCGCGGGGACATTTTCTCCGGCTCACGACCGCGGGCCCGCTCGTTCCAGGTTGTGCCCGGATCATCATCTTCATGGTCAAGTGAGGTGAGTTCCTGTGCCCAGGCTGATTTTTTAGTGGCAATGGTTTCCTTGCGTGCGGCGCGCCCCTTGTCGCCGGCATTGCTTCCCAGCCTTTCCAGCAGGCTTTCGGCAACCTGTTTTGCATCACCGACGATGCCAACGGTCACCGGCTTGGTCAGGCCAATGCGATCGGGGTTGATATCGACCTGAATGATCTTGGCGTCTTTCGGCCAGTAATCAATGCCGTAGCCAGGCAGTGTCGAAAACGGGTTCAGGCGCGTGCCAAGAGCGAGAACGACATCGGCCTTGGCGATCAATTCCATACCGGCCTTTGATCCGTTATAGCCAAGCGGGCCAGCATGCAGCGGGTGTGAACCGGGGAATGCATCATTGTGCTGATAGCCACAGCAGACTGGCGCGTCCAGCCGCTCGGCAAGTTTCATCGAGGCGTCGATGGCGCTGCCAATAACCACACCGGCACCATTCAGCATGACCGGGAACTCGGCCTCCGACAGCATCCTTGCGGCTTCGGTAAGGGCGGCGTCTCCGCCTGCTGGGCGCTCGAACTCGACGATGGCTGGCAGGTCGATGTCAATCACCTGTGTCCAGAAATCACGCGGCACATTGATCTGCGCAGGGGCCGAGGCGCGTTTTGCCTGCAGGATCACACGGTTCAGCGTTTCGGCGATGCGTGATGGGTCCCGCACCTCTTCCTGATAGGCAACCATGTCCTCGAACAGTGCCATTTGTTCGACTTCTTGAAAGCCGCCCTGGCCAAGTGTTTTGTTTGCCGCCTGCGGCGTCACCAGCAAAAGTGGTGTGTGGTTCCAATAGGCGGTTTTAACGGGGGTTACAAAATTCGTGATACCGGGGCCGTTCTGGGCAACCATCATCGACATTTGGCCGGTGGCACGGGTGAAGCCGTCGGCCATCATGCCGGCGTTGCATTCATGCGCAGCATCCCAAAAGGTGATGCCGGCCTCTGGAAAAAGATCGGAAATCGGCATCATTGCTGAACCAATGATCCCAAAGGCGTGCTCGATACCATGCATCTGTAGAACTTTTACAAACGCCTCTTCGGTTGTCATCTTCATGATGTGTTACCCCTATCATTGTCGCGGTCTTAAAAACATAAATCTAGAGTGCAGTCAGGACATTAGCAGCGCCAGCTTGCTGCCCAGCGTGCCGCGCACGCTACTACTACAAAGCGAGCATCGCACCCTATTACTATCAATCGCAGGCTGTGCCAACGGCGATTAGAGCCAGATTTTGCTAAATTTGGGTCCAATTTCACAAAGCGGGCGCTTTGGTCGCGCCTGACGCCTTTATTATGCTGCCATTGCCGTGCGATGACAGCAACAAGTTGCCCGGGCGGTGGCTTAAGGATAGCGTATGCGCAGGTAATTTAGTGCTAGTAATTTAGCGCTAGTAATTTGACGCGGATGATTTGACGCGGGTGAGTGGCAGGGATATGGCAGTTTGGGTGTGGGTGACATTGGC
>ERZ802830.1553-NODE-1553-length-21754-cov-11.9556_pt1 | contig 21754 bp, 17 predicted proteins | sample MGYA00345654_ERZ802830 | MGnify/ENA primary metagenome ERZ802830 (study PRJEB30503, sample SAMEA104212375) | marine metagenome | biome: Westerlies Biome; feature: [SRF] surface water layer (ENVO:00010504) within the epipelagic zone...; material: water...
AATGTGACAACACGAGCCTGGTTGCCATCCACCGCCGCCGTGACACATCCAGCCTGCTCGCAAACCGACCTATCAAGCTGCTTGAGGAGTCCACTATCCACAACCATTCCGGCGGTCGAGAGAAAATTAGCAAGGAGACGAAAGCCTCCTTGCGTAAGTATTGACTCGGGATGAAACTGCACACCGTAGAGATGTTCTTTTGGATTCTCAACGGCCATGATCACACCATCCTGCGTCCGTGCCGTCACCTGCAGTGCCTGCGGCAGGGATTGTTCTTCGGCAATCAGAGAATGGTATCGACACGCAGGCATTGGATTAGGAATTCCTGAAAACATGTCCGTACAGTCGTGCGTAACATGGCTCATCCGACCATGCCGTGGATCATTGCTCGCGAGAACAGTTCCACCGAGTGCTTCAACGATCACCTGATGACCTAAACAAACTCCCAGTATCGGAATGATTCCCCGAAACTTCTGAACACATGCTATCGAAACACCTGCTTCTTTTGGTGTGCACGGGCCAGGTGATATGACAAGTGCTTGTGGCTTCGCTGATTGTATTTCCTCAAGATCGGTTTCATGGCTCGGCAACACTTTCACCTGGGCGCCAAGAAGTACAAAATACCGTGCCAGATTAAAAACAAAACTGTCTCGATTATCGAGAATAACAATCATATAGAGCCCCCCGCAGCAGTGGACTCAAACACAGACAGCATTCCCTCTGCTTTATGAAGACTCTCTGCATACTCCATTGCTGGATCGCTCCCGACGGTCACGCCACCACCCGCTGAAAACGTAATGTTGTTCTCGCCAACCACAAATGTACGGATGAGAATGTTTAAGTCCGCATTCCCGTCGAAACCGACATAGCCGAGGGTTCCACAATAAGGCCCTCTCTCATTCTCCTCTAATTGGCAGATGATCTCACAGGCCCGGTACTTCGGAGCACCTGTTATGCTTCCGCCAGGGAACGCCGCAAGCACTGCATCAAGGGCACTTGCTCCAGCAACAAGTCGCCCGGACACGACCGAAACAAGGTGCTGGACATATCGAAATCGTTCGAGGCGACAGAGCGCCTCTACAACAACACTTTTCGGTTCGCAGACACGTGAAAGATCGTTCCGAACAAGGTCCACGATCATGACATTCTCAGCTCGATCTTTTTCACTCGAGTGCAAATCAGCACTCGCATAGAGATCTGCTTCTGGTCGAGAAAGCACGCGACGCGTGCCTTTGATGGGATGCATCGAGACGGAACCTCGCGTCACCTTGAGAAATCGTTCAGGAGACATACTCACAATGGCAGCGTCACCAAAATCGAGGTAGCCGGCAAAGGGTGCTGGATTGCACACCCGAGCCTTTTTGTAAATTTCCAGTGGATTAAACGACCCAGCGACAGAAAACTGCTGTGCGAGATTGACTTGAAAAATGTCACCGGCTCGAACCAGATCGATGCCCGACTGCACCATGTTTGCGTATGTCGAAGAAGAGTGGGTTGAAAAAACACCATCACTTCCAGGAAGTGGATACAAACGAGACGAAGATGCCTGACTCGTAGGCACGAGCAATGGCCCAGAAGATGAATTGTGCCTTCCTTCAAATGCACACACATGTTTTTCAAAACGCTCCCGACTCTGAGATCGTCGTTCTGCTGGTGTATGACTGGGCACACCCTGGGAAATGGCCCAGACCTTTCCCTGCTTGTGATCAAACGCAAACACGACATCGTAGATACCAAACTGCACGAGAGGAGTTTCCGAGTGATTACTTTTTTCATATTCAACGCCCAAGAGTGCCAGACCAGCGTCAAAAGACAGCATTCCTGCTAAACCGCCCTGAAACGGAGGTAGTCCCGGGATAGTCTGGCATGAAAAGCCAGCCATACGACTTTTCATTTGTCGTAAGACCTTTCGTATCGATTCAGCATCATCCGGATCGGCACAACCAGGCACCACAAAACTTTCAATCGGATCTGCCGCCACAAAAGAAAATCGATCAAGGGAAAGGTCGCCTTCAGCCTGTTTAGTGTTCACGCCATAGGCAAGACCGTCGGATGCTGCCGAACTGCTGTCGAAACAAACCAGCCCACCAAGTGGAGCAAGGCCGTGCATCAGCCTCTCCAATTCAGTCTCTGGAGGCAACTCCGCAACCAAGGCACCCGAGGCGGTGTACCAGTGATAGATATTTTCTAGCTTCATACGATGCTCAAGGTTTATTATTCCGGAGCCTTATAGGTTTTCTTACGAGGACCAGCCACACGCGCTGCAGCATCTGATGGGCCACATCCAATTTCCGATTCCGTCAGGTATCCCCAATCGAGGGCCTGATCCTGGCGATAGTCTTTTCCAAGTGTGAGTGCTGTAACTGCTTTCGCCATTTCATACCCAAGGTAAAAGGCATGATTGGGGTCCACGTCGGTTCGATCGTGAGCCGCCAACTGATAAAAAAGTTGAAACGGATCCCGTGAAGCCAGATGAAGATGCTTCCCAACCAGATGAACCTCACCACGTTCAGCAAATATTCGGAAATTTGGATCACGAATTGCCAGAGCCAACTGTTCGAGTGCCTCATCACCATGAAGTTGCTGCTTCCCGGACCGAAGCGTAACGAGCTGTGGCTCTACGTGCTTTGGCAGTGTTTTGTTCGTAACTGCATGATAGACAAGCGCGCGAGCGAGATCACATTCTTTGACACTACTCCTCGACCAATAGATCACTTCAGTCGTAAGCACAGAATGGATTCCCGTCTCCTGACAAAAGCCGAGAAGCAGTGTATTGATGCCGGCTGAATCGACATCTGTCAGTTCCGTCAGATTACCAATACCCATCATCATTTCAGACTTTGGATATCTCTTGCGCACATCAAGATACCGGCCAAGACTTGCCGCGAATCCAAAACCGATCGGCTCAAGGACAGGGTCAAGCCTACAGGGAACAGCCAACACCTCGAGCCGTGCGATCGTTTCATCAAACCCTTTGAGAGTCGACGGCTCGTCTGGCACGACAACAACTTCACAACCCCAGTCGCCAGCAGCCTCTACGTTTCTCGAGTTGACTGACAGGACAAGCGACGCGCCAGCCTGTGTTGCCGACAAAACTTCACCTGGCTCAAAGCTATCAACAGAAACTCGGAACCCTTCATCCACAAGCATGGCAATGGCGTTGCCAATATCCGTCCATGACTCACCCGGTGTACAGCCAACATCAATCACATCGGCTCCTGCTAATCGCAATCGAGTGGACTCTGCAAAAAGTTCTTTGTGTGAAAACCGGTTGGCGTGATTGATCTCCGCGATCACCTCAATATTGTGCTCGCCATAATCATCTAAATCCTGTCGCTTTTGACCAAACCACTCGTCGAGCCGCCGGCAGTCTTCCGGGCCTCGCTCGACAGGCACACCTGTTTTTTGCTCGAGCAACGCCATATCACCCTTACACAGTCCAGGAATAACTACACGATCGGTGCCCTCCGGGACTTCAATCCGCCGGGCAATCCAGTCGGTTGTCATTAACGCTGCAACAGTAATATTCAGGACCTGAACCGTTGGCTGAAATCCGATCTGGCCAGCCAGCCGCTCAAGCATGTTTCGCAGCGCATGCTCCGACAATTTCCCTGTAACGAAATGAATGCGTTCTCCGGTAAGCGAGGCATTTATCATAAAACCAGTGTAAACTCAAAATATGTTTTGATTTCGACATCTCACAAAACAGTTGATTTTTCCTCTTCCCCACGAGTCCCCATGAGGTTCGGTTTCTGTGATTCTCGAAGGCCTTCTTACAACGAGAACAGCGGATGATGATGTTCATATTGCCGCAATGGGCCCTGAAGTTGCTGACCCTCGATCCATGACTCACCTCATCCTCAAGCCCTTCCAAGGCAGCAGGACAGGCAGCCTCCTTACATCCCAGTCAGAGGGCGTCTTCCATCTCACTGATGATGTTCTACTCTTTGCCAAGGCCGTGACCGGGATGCCAGATAAACTCCCTCAAACGCGTCCGGCTGATACAGTCAGCGGATGGATCCTTGAAGATGCCTGCGAGGCGTTTGAGTTCCGTATTGAAAAAGCAGACACAACCGGAGAGCGATGTCGGCTGCACGCACGCATACAAAAGTCACACTTCAACCGTCCATTCCGGGGCTTCAACAGGGCTGCTCATGCAGTGATTGAAGCTGCCATTCTCTTTAGCAGACTTCATCTGCTCGATGCAGAGGACGTTCAACGACAGCTTGAATCACTTCGGCCGCTCGTGACGAAAACTGCGGGGGAACAAGAGCGACAGGCTTTTGATCTCATTCTTGATCAGACCGAAAAGCGATCCTTTAAACCAACAACCTAGGGTTAGTTTTTTTTATTAACGCTGGCCTGCGGCTGGTCATGCTGACTTTCGTAATGCCGCGGCCTGCGGCTGGTCATGCTGACTTTCGTAATGCCGCCGAAGAGCATCGAGCCCAAAGTTATTGTCCAATGAGTGCCATACTACGTGAGCGTGATTGGCTTCATTCTGCGTGTTGTCATATTCGATAATGAATGAAGGGCCTTGAATTCGATAGTAATGCCCCCGGCCTCGCTCAAAACTCCCTGCCCACGCAAACGACAACTCCTTCCACTCATTGTCTGAGATTCCTGCCAGCACATCATCGGCTAATTCACCACGAAGCGTCCGTACAATCTGTTCAACCAACCGTCGAAACAACGCCTGCTGAATAGAATCCATCTCTTCTTCGGACACTCCTTGCGGCTCTCCCAGATCCAGTGATGCATCAGGCACCGTCAACACCTCATCCGGTGCTTCCGAAGCGATCACTGATCTCTCCGCATGATTGCCCTGCAGAGAAACAATCAGCTTCCGTGCCATATCCTCTTCAGCTGCAAGCACTCGCTGGCCAGCCCGAGGTCCAGTCCGAATTTCTGCTGGACTCGACCCGAGAAAGAGAGGTGTTGCTGCAGCAACGGCCCCAGACACTGAACTGAAATTAATCGAGATGTGATGGCCCTCCAGTCGCCATCCCCACGGCTCAGTCTCTGACGGAACACCAAAAACTGAGAACCATAACTTCTCAGGATCACGACGATCTTCATTACCAGGGCGATCTTTTTCGAGTTCACGCAGAATGCTTTCCAGGCTCATGATCGTTGTTGCCTTCAGATATCCCTGGTGACTGAGCCCAGTCTGCATAAGCCTGTAGGCCGCTCGTCGCTGCTTGAGATCCATTGCTTTTAGCGGTAGTCCCAATCGCTCACGTGGCACGAAGTGCCAGTTCAATCGCTCGTCACTCTCAAACGGAAAGCACGCTGACTCACGCTGCTCTTCAGTCAGTAGTTTCAACCATGCTTTAACCTGAGTAACCATTTCAGTATTCACACCATGCCGATTCGATTTAGGCGATTCATCATGGGCAAAAGCTGTGGGTACACACAGCGAGAGAGTGAAAAGGAGAGCACATACCACAGAACGCATACAAAAACTTTTCTTCATTCGTCTAGACACCTTAAAAAGGAAGACAGGAGTTATTCGGTCTGAAAATATTGACTCACTCAACATCGAATGGATTTTCTCCATACACCCACGTCATAACAGATTCATGTCAACACACTCGAAATTTTTTAAGAACCGTATCTGTCAGCTTCCCGTTGATTCCTGGAACTTCGGGAAGGGTGTAATAGCCATCGACTACACGAACGGGATTCTCCCAGATATCAAAGAGTGATTCATAACAACATTCAATCATCGGTGTGTTTATCGTTGCCGCTGCGAGCTGGGCGTGGACATTCTGCTGAACGTTCGTGTGAGGAATAACCGGCAAACCGTGTGTCTGACCAAGTGCGGCTACTTCAAGCCATTCTTCGATCCCGGACAGTTTTGTCACATCAGCCTGCAAAACAGCTGCGGCCTGCTGGTCAATGTATTCACGAAAGCCGTACACCGTATAGACAGTTTCCCCGATTGCGATGGGGATCCGTATCGCTTTGGCAAGTGCAGCGTGCGATCGCACATCAAAGGGGTGCAGTGGTTCTTCGAGCCACTCGACGTTCAATTCTTCAAGCCGCTTGCCCCATTGAATGGCAGTTTCCAAATCCCAGACTGTATTCACATCAACCATTAACTTGATCCCGTCTCCAATTGCCTGCCGCACTGCCCGCACCCGCTGGAAATCTTCTTTCGGATCTGAACGCCCAAGTTTCATTTTGACCGCATCGAACCCTCGATCGATTATGCGGCGCATGTCGTCAATCACCTCGTCTGTCGTCCACGTCAACCAGCCACCATCAGTGTTGTACGCCTTCACACGATCTTTGACAGGACCAAGATGCCGCCACAGCGGCACTTCCTCTGCCTTCAACTGAATGTCCCACAGTGCAAGATTCATTGCGCAGAGGCCAACCTGAGCAACGCCAACCCTTCCAATAAAATGTGTTGTTGCGTGCATGGCTTGCCATGCCGCATTCCGATCAAAAGCTGGCATGCCGAGTACCGCAGGAGCAAAGCAGTCGTCGATCATCACCTGTACGGATCGCAGGCCGCGGGTGTAATTCCAATTGAAACCATATCCTGTAATTCCTGCATCGGTCTCAATGGACACCTGCAGGAATTCAACGGACTTCACGCTGGACTGGCTATCGGTAATTGTGCGTTGGCCAAGTGGAACATCTACCAAAGCGGTATGAACGCCCGTAATGACTGGGCTCGTGCCGGCCGACACCTCTCCCTCGTGCTCTGACAAACCCCCATCTCGAACTGCTACCACTTACCGCTCCTCTTTTTGAAACGTTCTGCCCGTGCACTCTACTGAGAGAATTTTCTGAGAACAGACAAACCGCCGAAGAAGCGAAGATCTCTCACAGCCAGGAATAACATGTTGAAGATGCACACATCACAAGACCGTAACTTCCTATTAGGCTAGGCCCCGAAACATATTCAGAATATTTCAGAACAAGTCGTATCCCTGTAAAAAGTGACAGATACATTCCGAAGGCCTGTGCCCACTGCACACCCAGAGCCCCTATCGCAGAGGCCCCATCGCTGATTAGTTGGCGAACCCCAGTTCTTTTGCTTCCTTAGGAAGTGATTCATCGGCAATTCCACGTGCACCACGACCCTGTGAAACTCGGTCATTGACGTCAAACTCGATGCTTTCGACATCTGCCTTCCACCACTGAGATTTCTCTTCGGTCGTAGACGGGATATCAACAGGTCGTACCAGACGCATGCCGATACCCAACGCCGGTTCCTCTGTATACCAGAAGGGGCTCTTTGGAAGATTCGGGTCGACATCCTTCCAGGCTTCATCTTCAGACCCTCGCCGTGCCGCCGAACGGCATTGTGAAGGCTCGTCGAAATAAGCACCTCCGCGAACCACTCGTGATTCCAGATCCGTTGGCCAACGAATAGAGTCTTCCGCGGTCACTGGCTGCGGTAGCGCGGCTACATTGGCGTAGCCATCTTCTGTCATTTCATCAATGACCCATTCTGAAACATTGCCATGCATATCAAACAGCCCCCATGGGTTTGACTTTTTTTCTCCCACGGGATGTGTTGTGTCGTCAGAATTGTCAACAAACCATGCATAGTCACCAAATGAATCCGTGTCGCTAAAAGAAAAAGGACTCTTCGTACCAGCACGGCAGGCGTACTCCCATTCTGACTCTGCGGGCAAACGATAAAAACGACCGGTCAAGCCAGTGAGCCACTTTGTGTACTGCCGGGCAGAATATTGCGTCATTGTTACAGCTGGCTGCTGCGGCTCTTCGCCATTTATAAATGTTGTCGTAGGGTCATAAAGAGCTGATGGGGCCGTTACTGCATCAACTTCATTTTCTTCTGTTACGAGACGCACACCAGAACTCTCAAGTGCTGTAAACAGATCAAGCATGCTCATGAATACCTTGTACTCTTCCCAGGTCACCTCACAAGCACCCATCCAAAATGGTGAAACCGCAACCTCAACTTGTGGTCCTTCAGTATCTTCTCTACCAACTTCATCGCCGGGGCTTCCTAAGAGAAAGCTGCCCCCCGGAACTGGAACCATTTGGAATGTAACGTCCGACCCTGGAATGGTTTCTTCGTAAGGCACAAGCCACCCATCCTTGTAACGTACCGCTGGAGGGTTTGTGTCAGGCTGCGTATCTCCAGGAACAAAACCTGGAATCGCTACTTCTTCGGCGAGCGACTGATTCGCAGCGTGAAAACCCACGCCCAAAAAACATATCCCGTAAAGAACTGCTGCTACTATTTTGCTCGTCATGTTGTTACCTAGTTCCCGAAAAATTGTCCGCACTCACATCCATTACACAGTATCCAAAAGAAAATAGCCTAACTCACGAGAGTCAAACATCCCATGTCAGAAAAACACGGTGTCTTATTTATCGTGCCTTCGTTCCTGAAAATCCAGATGTTTTTATGTAGCTACGATAAAATTGAATTATGCTGCATGATGACGATGAATGACCCGATAGAGTGGTACGGCAAGTAACGCACCAAGAACGGGGGCAACGAGATAGATCCACAGAGAGTGAATCTCACCAGCTATGATTGCTGGCCCGAGTGACCGAGCAGGATTCATCGAAGCGCCACTTACTGGACCTGCAAATAATGCCTCAAAGGCAATCACAGCTCCGATGGCAACGCCAGCTAACAAACCCGTTTCTTTTGCACCAAAAGAGACGCTCAAGATCACGAGCATCAAAATAAGAGTTAGAATAATTTCCAATACAAAAGCCTGAGAACTGGACCCACTCGGCACGGTTCCACCAAGAGATGCAGCAGCCGGAAATAGCATTCGCACGGCACCGCTTGCCGTAAGGGCACCCGCACACTGGGCCACAACATACCCGGGGACACGTCGTCCATCAAAGCGACCTGAAGCCCAGAATCCAACAGTCACTGCCGGGTTAATGTGAGCCCCAGACACATCACCAAAGGCATAAATCATTGCGAGCACGGTTAAGCCAAAAGAGAGTGACACGCCAACATGAGTAATATCGCCACCCGTCATTTCATTGACAACAAGTGCACCGGTTCCAATAAACACGAGACCAAACGTGCCACAGTATTCGGCAACAAGACACTGAGTAAGGAGTGGGGGCACTGTTGAGGTATCTATATTGTCGTTAGCTCTCACGAACAAGGGTCTCTCTGGGTCTGTCATAATTCTGAATTACAGGAAAGCATCTACTGAGGAAGGGCAAGGCGTCAACAAGGCGAGCAATTTACACCTATCCGTAGCACCTTGGTATGAAACCTGATCGAGTTTATTCAACTGATGGCAGCCATCCTCGTACTCTGGCATGCACGTTGGCAACTCGACCCATGTAGTGATCCATACTGTAGGGCCCGGCCGCCGTAAGAATATGGTCTTTCGCTTTTTCTGTATCTCCATTGGCCTCGGCATAGAGACCAAGATAAAGATGGGCGTAACACAACTGGTTTCGTTGCTGCTGAATATCTCCCTGGGCCGCACGTTCAAGCACTTTCTCTTCGCTGCCATCTCCTCTATAGAGCTCAAGTATCTCTTTCATTGGCACACGTGAGTCCTGCCCAACGGCGAGCATATTCCGCCGAGCATTTTCTGGTGACGTGGCTCGCGCAACACACAGATAATGCCACGCAGGATTTTCAACATCATTTGGGTTGACCGTGCGATGCAGTTCGAATTGCTTTTTGCCGTCTACAAACCTGTCAGCGTAGTACAGCGCAAGGCCGCGCTGCCACAGACCTGGCTGACAATCTGGCTGCACCACAATCAGTTGATTAAAGGCATCTACCGATGCATCTGGTTTGCCGTCAAAGAAAAGGATCACTGCACTTTCAAAAATACGTGCGGGTACATCGTCACCGTTTTCTTGGGCAACAGCTTCTGACTCGCCATATCCAGATAGTAGAGAAGAAAGGACGATCCCCATGAGCATGAAAGAACGTACATACATGCAAGGGACTGGTCGCCGAAACGAGGTAGCAGCACGAAGGGTACGGAATTGAATATTCATACAAACAATCTTCGCGATGTACACCAAGCTCTTCATCATCTTTGAAAAGATTTGTTTCTGTGTCTTAGGCGAGTTCAACATTTCCAATTGTTCGATAGGCACCAATTGCCCATTTCCCTGATGAAAACCCCGGACTATTCACCATACCCGAAATTGTCTCACCTCGTTTGCCGGTAACTTGTGTCACGCCGTAATGCTGGCGAGACAGACGACCATTTCGTAATTGCCCAGCCGCGACAAAAAAAGTGCCTGATTCTTTGAGGTTCATCGTGAACGAGAAAGTGGCTCTTCCACCTGCTGTCTTCATAGCACTTGCTGAGAAGGTAACAACTGAATCATTGACTTCTCCGGCAAGTGGAATCGATTCCGTACTTGGTGAAAAACCTGTACTTACGGATCGTCGCACCGAGGTCGACTGCTGCCCTGTCGATTTATTCTCTTGAATTGCTCGCATTGCCCAGAAGAAAAGCAGCAGAGCACCAAGGGGCACACCAAACGCAGTCGGTTTCTCCAGAAAGTTTTCGGCCACCACGAAATAAATAATTCCGATTGACACTTCACTCAATACAACCATTTTGAAACTCGCAAAAAGTTGCCTGAATTATAGCGGTAATGCGTCATCTCACATCTCGTTTTTTATCACGGGAGCCAAGTATATATTCCGGTACTTCACGCTTGTATGGTCACCCTGTAAATAGATAGGGCCAGCCTGCATTGGGTTCGTGAAGACAGCGCCGGCCGTTGGCCCGTGAACAGGCTGATTATCGATCACTTTTTCACCGTTAAGAATGACCGTAATGTATCGATCAACAAGGGTTATATCGTATGTCTGCCATGCGCCTCCCTCTTTCCCCGCATTCTTCGTCGGCTCGATTCTTCCAAAGATGGCGCCCACTCCTTGCTTACCCTGCATCCTGCTGTTTCGATCAACAACCTGTGCTTCATACATTCCCCGCAAATAAACACCACTATTTCGTGCTTCACCAATATTGAATTCAACATGCAGCCAAAAATCTTCAAACACAGCGTCTGTGCGCAGATTTGCGTAGGCGCCGGTCGCGCTAAAGTCGGTCTTCGGAGTTGTGTTCACAAGATCACCGTCTTGAATACTCCACCCCATTTTCTTATCCGGTTCATAAGCCTGCCATCCTGTTAAATCTCGACCATTCAAGAGTGCTACGGGAAGACCAAAACGAACCTTCGTAAGATCTGGTGGTGTTGTAGAAACGGGAGGGATTTTGGTGCCCGTAAATGAATCGTGATGGACGGCACCATCCTGTGATGTCGTACAGACCACTCCCTCGAGCCCCCCGTTCCTCATACCGACATTGACCGTCTTGGTATGCGTTGCTTTTTTATTTTGACGGAGCGTAAAGCGGAGCCGTTCGTTGGCACATGTGACATTCGCATGAGGACCTTCGGAACCAACATAGAGACGCATTTTGACATCCCAGTTTCCCTCGGTTTGATTGATACTCATCCAAGCCGGTGTCCCTGAATCCATCTGGAGCGACCAGTCTCCAATAAGTTCCTCACACGCTAGAGCACTTACGGGTGCCAGCCACAGAAACCATATCGCGTTTCGGGCAATACTTTGGACCGCTCTGTGCGAGTAGTTCGTATTGTTGATCACTGCAAATGCCTTTGCTCTTCTAGGTTGCTGATCATGTTTATTAGAGGCGTTTCCCTACCAGTGCTCGCTCGAGGATGTATTCTCAAAACCTAACTTGTCAATGTTTTTTTAAATTTGAAAGCAGTCTCGATTTGACTCACAACGAGTGCATTCCCAAAGCCCACAATTATGCCTTCCAAAGGACATTACCCGGGTTTCAAATTTGATTTCCGCTGCGAGAAGGAAATAATTCGAACCGACCTGAAACAGTATAACTTCGGGCACAGGATGCCGTTGTAGGGGGAGCACAATACATCAAACCCATGAATGGAATGATGTCAAAACTCTACCGTCATTTTCAATGTCCAGCATTCGCGGCAGATCAAGTCATTCCCCAAAGAAGGCCGAACCATGAGTGATCGAATTGCAATCGTCGACGGCATACGAACACCGTTCTGCAAGGCCGGTACGGATCTCAAGGGCTTCTCCGCGCAGAAACTGGGATCGCTCGTTATTCGAGAGTTGCTCGACCGTTCGTCAATTGATGGGAACGCTGTCGACGAAGTTGTGATGGGCTGCGTTGCAAACCCGGTTGATGCAGCCAACGTAGCGCGTGTAGCAGCTTTGATGGCCGGACTGCCCGAACGCTCTCGCGCCTATACGGTCTCACGCAACTGCGCTTCTGGATTTGAGTCGGTGACCAGTGCGTACGAAAAGATAGCCAGTGGATTCGATGATATTGTGATTGCCGGTGGAACAGAGTCGATGACGAACATTCCGCTCATCTATAACGAGCACATGACGGCATTGTTTGCCGGGCTGATGAGGTCAAAAACGGCATTTCAAAAACTACAAACAATACTATCCTTCCGTCCGCATTTCCTGAAGCCGATTGTTGGCGTAGTCTGTGGATTGTCTGATCCCGTATGCGGTCTGAATATGGGCCAGACTGCAGAGAACATCGCGAAGCAGTGCGGGATTACACGGGAGCGACAGGACGAATTTGCTCTTGCCAGTCATAACAAGGCTGTGGCAAGCCGTGCCAAACTTGCCGAAGAGATCATGGCTGTACCGGTGCAACCGAAGTATGAAACGGTTTGTGAAACTGATAACGGTCCGCGCGAGGGGCAGTCACTCGAAGCATTAGCGAAACTCAAACCGTATTTCGATCGAAACTCCGGCACCGTGACGGTCGGCAATGCCTGTCCTATCACTGACGGAGCCAGTGCGGTTTTGATGATGAAGGAATCGAAAGCCGACGAACTAGGGCTGCCCCCACTGGGTTACGTCAAATCGTATTCGTACGAAGGGCTTAGTCCCACTGTGATGGGTCTCGGTCCGGTCTATGCCATTTCAACGGTTCTCAAAAAATCCGGCATGGAACTGGATCAAATGTCATTTGTTGAGATCAACGAAGCATTTGCAGCTCAGGTTCTGGGATGTGTGCAGCTGATCGAGTCCGATCAATTCGCAAAAAAGGAACTCGGCCGGACTCAAGCCATCGGCAAACTGGAACACGAACGGCTTAACGTCAACGGTGGAGCCATTGCACTTGGCCACCCGGTCGGTGTCACTGGCAACCGTCTTATCCTGACGGCTCTGAAAGAGCTTCATCGTCGACGTGAGCAACATGCACTTGTATCGCTGTGTATTGGTGGAGGACAGGGCGGAGCGATCATTCTCGAACGAGCATCATGACCACACAGGGGCACCAAGTAGCGCACAGACAGAAAAACTAATAAGAAAGATCAAGGCAAATCGCTTGGCATCGACTATCAGCAACGACCAAAAGTACTGCCACCTACGTAGAAATTATCACAACTCACAAGTCAGCACTGCTATGAGCTATTTCAAACAAACCATCGATGGCGAAGTTGGAACTCTTGAGTTTGATACTCCAGATTCCAGCGTGAACATTCTTAGCGGTGCCGCTTTGACGGAACTGGAGCAGCAACTCGACGAGCTTGCCGTACGTTCCGACATCAAAGTGCTGCTGATTACGAGCGGCAAGAAATCGATTTTCATCGCCGGGGCTGACATCAAAGAGATTGATTCGATCACTGAACCACAGGAAGCCAGCGAAAAATGCGACCGTGGCAAACAGGTGTTTGACAAGCTTGAGAAACTTCCGCAGACAACCGTGGCTGTAATCAACGGTGCGTGTCTGGGCGGCGGTTACGAACTCTCGCTCGCCTGCGATTATCGCGTCGCCGGTTTCGCCGGGTGCGTCAAAATTGGTCTGCCCGAAATCAGACTTGGCATTCTTCCTGGCTTTGGCGGCTGCGTCCGCCTTCCGGAACTCATTGGTATTGGCAATGCTCTGTCAGTGATTCTGCCCGGGAAAGTCCTCGATGCGAATCGTGCACTCAAATTAGGAATGGTCGATCGACTGTTCTACGATCCGATCCTTGTTGACCAGGCAAAAACATTCGCACGAGCTATCCTGTCGAAAAAGGAAACTGTTCACCGGCGACGGAAACCCTTCATCGCCAGACTGTTGGAGGGGAACCCGGTCGGTCGTAGCATTCTGTTCAGTCAGGCTCGCAAGAATGTTCTGAAATCAACGGCTGGTCATTACCCTGCCCCATTGGTTGCGCTGGAAACCATCGAGAGTATCGTTGGTACATCTCGAGAGGAAGCTTTTCGACTTGAAAGCGAGGGGTTTGGCAAACTCGGTGCGTCAGAAATCTCCAAGAACCTCATTCACGTGTTCTACCTTAATGAACGCTACAAAAAGAAAAAATGGACCGATGCGACACCGACTCTAACGCACGTCAAAAAAGTGGGTGTCGTTGGCGCTGGTGTGATGGGTGGTGGCATTGCACAGTTGCTGGCCAAAAACAACATTGTCTGCCGGATCAAAGACCTCAACAATCAGGCACTTGCCCTTGCGCTGAAAACCGCCCGCGATGTCTACACGTATCTTTTGAAGACACGTCGCATGAAAAAGGGGCAGGTCGATGCGCAGATGAGTCTGATATCACCAACAACGACATATGACGGATTTCAGAATGCTGATGTCGTCATTGAAGCCGTCGTGGAGCGCATGGGTATCAAGAAACAGGTCTTCAAAGAACTGGATGAAGTTGTACAGCCAAGTGCCTGTTTATTTACCAATACGTCGTCGCTGTCTGTGACCGAAATGGCCCAATGCACAAACCGTCCGGATAGAGTTTGTGGATTTCATTTTTTTAATCCGGTCCATCGCATGCCACTGCTGGAGATCATTACCACAGAAAAGACCAGCGAAGACACACTCGCTACTGCGGTCGCCTTTGCAAGACAACTTGGCAAGATGGTCATTGTTGTCAAAGACAAAGAGGGCTTCATCGTGAACCGTATTCTGTTGCCGTACCTGAACGAAGCGGCGTACCTTTTTCAGGAGGGAATTGACACGAAGCGACTCGACGATGTTGTCAGGCAATTCGGCATACCGATGGGCCCGATGGAACTTGCCGATGAAGTGGGGATCGACGTCGGATATCACGTTGCCCAAATCCTGGAGTGCGCATATGGCGAACGCATGCATGTTGCAGAGATCCTGAAAACGGTGTACGAGGCGGGCACGCTAGGCAAGAAGTCTGGAGAGGGCTTCTATATCTATACAGGCAGGCAAAAGAAGGTCAGCAACAACGTGCGAAAGATGTGTAAAAAAACCGCGTTCACGCTCAACGACGACATCACTCTCAAACGTCTGATCTACGTCATGATTAACGAAGCCTCCCGCTGTCTTGAAGAAGGCGTTGTTGATTCTGCCAGCACGATTGACGTGGGCATGATTTATGGCACTGGGTTCCCACCGTTTCGAGGCGGGCTGTTGCGCTACGCGGATTCAGTGGGTGCCAAACATATCGTTGCGGACCTCAAAGAATTCCAGGCCAGATTCGATCAGCATCGATTCGAACCAAGCCAACTGCTGCTGAGTATGGCGAATACGAACGGCACGTTTTACCCGTCGTGAATCTATGCAGACCACGCAGGAAACAGGTGCAATACAACGGAAAGAAGCAGGTGCATTATGAGTATGTTCGATAAGAATATTGGCAAAGAAGCACGGGCATCGCTGGAATTCGCTGAGGATTCGCGAGAGACCGAATGGGTTCACCCAAGTTTTGCTGCGATGTTGTATCAGGGACAGGTCAAGTGGGACCTGATGCACCCGTTTCCTCGTCAGACTGACGAAGACAAAAGGATTGGTGACGAATTTATTGAAAAGCTTCAAGCATACCTGGAAGCGAACTACGATGCAGATGAAGTCGACAGAACGGGTGAGATTCCTGATAGCGTGTTAAAGGGACTTGCAGAACTGGGATGTTTTGCAATGAAGATCCCCACCCAATACAACGGACTCGGCTTAAGCCAGGTCAACTACAATCGGGCGCTGCACCTAACGGGAAGTTACTGTGGCAACCTGACCGCTCTGCTATCTGCGCATCAAAGCATTGGTGTTCCGCAGCCACTACTGATGTTCGGAACAGACGAGCAGAAGGAAAAATTTCTCCCGCGTTTTCGTGACGGTGCAATTTCTGCATTCGCGCTGACAGAAGCGAATGCCGGCTCCGATCCGCGAGCGATGACAACTGCGGCGATACCGACAGAAGATGGTTCACATTACGTCATCAACGGTGAGAAACTCTGGTGCACCAACGGCACAAAGGCCAATGTTATCGTCGTCATGGCCGTCACACCGCCAAAGATTGTGCGGGGCAAAGAACGTAAGCAGATTACCGCGTTCCTTGTCGAAATGGACACACCAGGTGTTGAAGTTTTGCACCGCTGTCGATTCATGGGACTCAAGGCGCTCTACAACGGTGTGATCCGATTTACGGACGTCAAAATCCCAAAGGAAAACATGATTCTGGAAGAGGGCGACGGACTGCGTCTGGCGCTTAAGACACTCAACACCGGACGACTTTCGATACCCGCTGGCGTGACTGGCAGCAGCAAATGGTGCATGAAGATTAATCGAAAATGGACGAACAAACGCGTCCAGTGGGGACATCCGATTGGAGAACATGAAACGATTGCCGGCAAGCAGGCGAAGATTGCATCGGACACATTCGCGATGGACGCCGTCTGGAAGGTGGCATCCACGATGGCGGATAACAAACACTTTGACATTCGACTGGAAGCGGCCATAGCCAAACTATTCAACACCGTAGCCCACTATGAACTCCTGCAACAGACGCTTCAAATCCGAGGTGGCCGTGGATTTGAAACCGCGGATTCGCTGCGAGCACGAGGCGAGGAAGGAATAGCGATTGAACGATTGCTGAGAGATTCTCGCGTGAATCTTATTTTCGAAGGCTCATCGGAGATCATGCATCTGTTCATCGCGCGCGAAGCACTCGATTTCCATCTGCAGCATATTGGTGCACTCTTCAAACCCGGTGTGTCACTCGGTGGCAAGATCGTGGCATTCCTCAAGATGATGAAGGTCTATGCCTTGTGGTATCCAACGCTTTGGATACCTGTGCTGTCCGCCAGTCAATTCGGCATGGACAATCGACTGAATCGTCACATGAGAACAGTTGCGCGGATAAGCAAGAAAATGTCCCGCACACTGTTCCACAAGATGGCGATCCATCAGAAAAAAATGGCGGAGAAGCAATTGCTGATTAACCGTTTCGTGGAGATTGGAACGGAACTGTTCATCATGTCAGCGGCATGTTCGTATGCGGACAGTTTGAAAGCAGACGGGCCGAACGCAGCAAATGCAGTTGAACTGGCGGATTACTACTGCAGAGAAGCCACGATACGCATCAAAAAACTATTCAGTGACATTGGCCGCAACAATGACGCTGCGACGCTCAAATTGAACCACAGATTTATGCAGGGGGAATTTGAATGGCTTGAAGATGAGATCGCCAAAAGCTGACGACCTGTGTGACAGCAGGCCGAAGACAAGGCAGAACCGTTTGTTTTCGATAGACGTGCCGCCTGACAGGAATAACCGCAACAGGTGCGAGCATAACGCGTCGACATCACCCCCCCTTTCGAACCTGACAACGACACAACCAAATGAACCAGAACACCGAAACGCCTCCAGTTGTGACTCGCGAGCAGCTAGCCAAAGGGCTTGGCAAAAGCGCCTTTGCGTTTCGTGGTTACAATGCGACGAACCTCGGGAGAACACCAGAACTGCTTCGTCACCCGAGGTACGGACACATCGTTGAAAAATACCTTCAGCGTGCGAGCGACATCTGCACCGACGTGATGAAGTTTCCGGTCGACCTGGCTCAACGAGTCCGACTTGAAAAAGAAGCTACTCTCAAAGAGTACCACGAGTCGATTGCGTTAATTGTCACCATGGAACTGGCACAGCTCGAGATTCTCGAAACATTCTTCGATATCTCACTTATCGACGCAAACATGATGTACGGTTTTAGCCTTGGCGAATTGACCGCATTAACTGCTGGCGGTGTGTTAACGCTGGATGATGCCCTGAAGATTCCCCTCATGATGTCACGAGATGCGGCTGAACTAGCAGACGACGTCACCCTGTGTGTTTTGTTCTCCCGCTCTGGAAAATTTATACCACGCAAAAACGTGCATCGGCTTTGCGCGGAGATCAACGCTGAAGGGAATGGGGTAATCGGCGTGTCAACGTTTCTGGCTCCAAACTCGATGCTACTGATCGGCCAGAAAGACACTGTTCAGCGATTGAAAGAACGGAAGGGAGAGATCACCACAGAACGTATTTCCGTCAGGTTGAATGACGACAAATGGCCACCGCTCCATACGCCCATTGTGTGGCAGCGAAACATCACGGATCGTGCTCAGTTTTTGATGCACACCATCGAAGGTGGATTCACCGCCCCCACAACTCCTCTGTTCTCAATGGCAACTGGTGATTTCAGCTATGACGGAGACAACACCCGGGATGTTGTCGCTCAGTGGATCGACAAACCGCAACTGCTTTGGGAGGCCGTGGATGCAACACTGGCACGCGGTGTGGAAACGGTCATCCACATCGGTCCGCAGCCCAACATTATTCCTGCAACGTTCAGCCGACTGGCTGCGAATGTGGCATTACTTACGAAAGATCGGCTACCCATGCATACGCTGTCAAGAATCGTTCAGTACGGCTGGCTGTCTGCCGTGCTGCCAAAACGGACGAATCTGCTGCGAGCACCAGGCATCGTACATGTGACACTCGAGGACTGGCTGTTGCAACAGGACATCGCATGAACAAGTCATGGATCAGCCGAAGACTACGAATCAGTCCATACAGGATCAGTCAACGACGGTAATTGCCTTGATTATCAAATCATGTTCCCTCTATTAAACTATATCTTGAGAGTCTTTGAAGTCGGCAGCAGTGTAAAGGTATCGAAAGAAGTAAATGAAATATCTGTATTGCCTGCTATCCATAGTTTTACTTGGCGGCAATAATAGCAAAGAACTCGTTTTTTCTACCGGCTATGAAGCGGATGAAGTGACGTCTGGTCTTGAAAAAGATTTGCCAGAAGCCAAAGACGCTGCCAGCCGATCTGGTACTGTTTCGCGTGGTGGCAAATTCTCCATTTGTCATAAGATTGCGAATGCCAAAGAATATATTTCGTTCAATGCTCACCGAGCAGAATCTACAACGATGCACCATAGGGCGTCGCGTTATAGTGAAGGTGATCACTTCCGTTACCAGTTCAGCGTGTATCTTCCTGCCAACTGGGAAGTAGATAGCCGGGAATCTGTAGACATCTTCTGGCAATTCAAACGCTTTGAGGGTGGCCCTGATGTTTTTGTTGCGGTAAAAGGAAGCGATATTGTTGTGCGGTCGAATGGCCTCAACAACAGGCGTCAGGATCCCTTAATTAAGAATTACAAGACAGGAAGATGGTATGACTTTCGCTTTGATATTCTCTGGTCTACTGGGGCCGAGGGCCAGTTAAAAGCGTTTATTAAGTCCGGAGATGAAAAAGAATATTCAGAGGTGGTGTCCTTTAGTGGTGCAAATATACAGAATGCAAAAGACAACAGCGCATATTTGAAGTGGGGTATTTATAAGCCCGATTTTGATCTCTCAAGACTCAAGAATGCACGGGTCATTTATCATGATGAGATATCAGTGACAAAGCTTTAAGCACTCGGTTTTTCACTGGTTTTGAAGCAGAATTACTAGCTAAGTTGCTGAGAAAAACCGAATGTTCCCCAAAAACAACTAGCCGGGGTCGCATCAATCAAGACACGCGTACAAGAGGGTGATCACTGCGTAATTCTATTTGGTGTCTAGCCTGAGTGACGGACTCTGCAAAAGAGACTATATTGATCATCCCACCCGATTTATCCCGCCCCATTCCATAATGCCTCAAAAGTATTTGGTGGCATTGATAGTCTCACTTTGAGTCCTCACCTTTGTTCCACTCCAAAGAGGCTCTCCATGACCACGGAAGACGCACTAACGATTAAGAGCCTTGGCAGCTGTCGTATCGACTCACCAATTCGCGATATGATTGAATCGCGTAACACGTCAGCGCACTACGTCGATGTGGAAGACAGAGTCTTCTTCTATGACACAAAACATCTTGCCGAAGGTAGTGGACTTGGCCTCCGCGAACTGCCCGGCTTTGAACCCGCTGGTCCTCGCAAGCAGATTTTCTTTGATGGTTCAAAAATGCGAGTTGGGATTGTTACTTGTGGAGGCCTTTGCCCAGGCATCAATGATGTCATTCGCGGTATCGTGATGGAGTTGACTTTCCATTATGGCGTTGAGCGCATCTATGGATTCCGCAATGGCTATCAGGGCTTTATTCCAAGTCATGGTCATGACGTCGTCGACCTAAGCCCGACATTGGTGAGTAATATCAACCAAGAAGGTGGTACTATCCTTGGCACCTCGCGGGGCGGGCAGGACTCTGAAGAAATCGTAGATTGTCTTGAGCGGATGAATATCAATGCCCTATTTGTTATCGGTGGCGACGGAACACTGAAAGGAGCAATGGAGATTGCCGACGTCATAGCCAGCCGTGAACAGAAGATTTCCGTGGTCGGCATTCCCAAGACGATTGATAACGACATTCCTTACATTGATCAGAGCTTTGGGTTTCAGACTGCTTTTGCTGAGGCAACGAAGTCAATCCGTTCTGGGCACGTCGAAGCCAAGGCTTCACCAAATGGAGTTGGGCTCGTCCGGTTAATGGGCCGACATTCAGGTTTTATTGCTTGCTATGCGTCACTAGCTAAGCCGGATGCCAACTATGTGCTTATTCCCGAAGTGCCATTTGCTCTTGAGGGCCCGAATAATTTTCTTGACCACCTGCTCAACAGAGTAAAGCAGGCGGGTCACGCAGTGATCGTTGTTGCAGAGGGAGCGGGGCAAGATTTACTTACTGCGAAAGATTCCGCAACTGATGCTTCAGGAAACCAAAGACTGGGAGACATCGGTTTTTTCCTGAAGGATAAGATTGTTGGTCACTTCAATGATGCAAGAGTTGACCTCAATCTAAAATACATTGACCCCAGCTATCATATTCGGAGTGTCGAAGCGAACCCGTACGACAGTGTCTACTGCCTGCGACTTGCTCAACATGCAGTTCACGCAGCGATGGCAGGACGCACACAGATGGTGGTTGGCCGCTGGCACGGCCGCTACATCCATATCCCAATGGCCCTTGCGGTCAGTCACCGCAACCAGGTGCGTCCTGATGGTGACCTTTGGATGTCGGTACTAGAGGCAACAGGACAGCCCTCGCGATTCTGTTAAGCAGTTTACATTCCCCATAAACTCGTAGGGTGAGTGGGGTATCATGCACTATGCCGCCAGAAAGTCTTTGGGTTTGCATAGCATCACAAAAAGACTTCCTTGAATTTTTATGTCAGTGAACACTTCGGATCATTTTCTTTCGTTCGCTTTTTGGATAATCCGGGCACGAAGTACTGGTACCCACCGAGAGACACGGCGTTTCGTGTTTTGGATAGTCAGATCATTCCAAGAACTCTTCATGCGATTCCTTCGTATCTTGCAGGAGTCTCTCAAAAAAACTTGTTGTTTTCTTGAGGGTGCCCCTGATTCGGCACAGCAGCAGGCAAGGTGCTGCTCTGCCGTTTTCATTCTAGAAATGGAGCTTCACATGCAATTTATCCTCAACCAAGATGGTGAACTCATCATTACTGATGAAGCCGAAGAGGCGTTTGATCTCGATGAGACAGATGAATGAG
>ERZ802830.1554-NODE-1554-length-21737-cov-12.0612_pt1 | contig 21737 bp, 20 predicted proteins | sample MGYA00345654_ERZ802830 | MGnify/ENA primary metagenome ERZ802830 (study PRJEB30503, sample SAMEA104212375) | marine metagenome | biome: Westerlies Biome; feature: [SRF] surface water layer (ENVO:00010504) within the epipelagic zone...; material: water...
AATATTCTGGAGCACCTTTACCTTTACCCATTCTTACCTCAAGTGGTTTTTTTGTTATAGGCTTGTCTGGAAAAATTTTGATCCATAATTGACCTTCTCTTTTCATATATCGTGTAGCAGCAATTCTAGCTGCCTCTATTTGTCTAGAAGTAATAAATTTTGAATCTAAAGACTTGATACCAAACATCCCATTCGACAACTGGTTTCCTCTTTGAGAAAACCCCTTCATGCGCCCCTTCTGTGCTTTTCTGAATTTAGTTCTTTTAGGTTGTAACATTTTGCCTATCTGTTATTATTTCTTCTTCTTTGTTGCCGTCCTTGGCCACCTGATTTATTTCCTACACCACCAGATTTTTTTGACATTCCTATTAGTGGAGATAATTCTCTTTTACCAAATACTTCTCCTTTCATTATCCAGACTTTAATACCTAAACGACCGTAAGTGGTATGAGCTTCTACCAAAGCATAATCGATATCAGCTCTAAATGTAGATAGCGGTATCCGTCCTTCTTTATAAGATTCAGACCTTGCCATTTCGGCACCATTCAATCTTCCAGAAATCTGGATTTTAATTCCTTCAGCATTCATTCTAATTGAAGCTGCAATTGCCATTTTTATGGCACGTCTATATGAAATTCTACTTTCAATTTGTCGAGCGACACTTGCAGCAACAAGTTTGGCATCTAATTCAGGCCGCTTGATTTCAAAAATATTTAATTGAATATCTTTGTTTGTTATTTTTTTTAGCTCCTCTTTAAGTTTATCTACCTCTTGACCAGCTTTTCCTATAATAATACCAGGACGAGCAGTAGTTATTGTAATAGTGATAAGTTTTAGGGTACGTTCTATGATTACATTTGAAACACTTGCCTTTGCTAAGCGGGCGTGAATATATCTTCTAATATTATCATCCTCTGCAAGTTTATCACCATAATTACGGCCTCCATACCAATTAGAGTCCCAACCTCTTATGATACCTAAACGATTTCCGATTGGATTAGTTTTTTGTCCCATATTAATTATCTAAGTTATTAGCCCCAAGTACAAGTGTTACGTGGTTGGAGCGCTTTCGAATTCTATGTGCTCTTCCTTGTGGAGCTGGACGGAGCCGCTTAAGCATCTTTCCACCGTCCACTTTAATTTCTTTAACAAATAGAGCTGCTTTTTCCACATCGACTTCTTCGTTTTTTGATTGCCAATTGGAAATAGCTGATAATAACAGTTTTTCTAATTTACGAGAAGCTTCTTTTGGGCTAAATTTAAGTATCGATAGAGCTTTAATTACACTTTCACCCCTTACCTGGTCTGCAACTAATCTCATTTTTCTAGGCGAAGTAGGGCAATTATTTAGCTTAGCGAAGGTCAATTTTTTGTTGGCCTCCTTGATTAGTATTGCGCTCTCTCTCTTACGTTTTCCCATTACCGTAAATTATTTTTTTCCTTTATTTTTAGCTCCAGCGTGTCCTCTAAAAGAACGAGTTGGAGAAAATTCTCCCAACTTGTGTCCAACCATGTTTTCGGTAATGTACACCGGAATAAATTGCCTTCCGTTATGAACCCCGATAGTCTGGCCAACAAATTCTGGAGTTATCAATGAAGCCCGTGACCAAGTCTTGATCACTGTCTTTTTATTATCCTCCACATTTTTTGAGACCTTTTTTTCAAGACTAACTGAAACGAATGGTCCTTTTTTTAATGATCTTGCCATCGTATTTTATTTTTTTCTTCGTTCAATAATAAATTTATTACTTGATTTATTTTTTGAGCGGGTTCTAAATCCTTTTGCAGGAATACCATTTTTGGACCTAGGATGACCACCTGATGCGCGCCCTTCTCCACCTCCCATAGGGTGATCTACTGGATTCATTGCTACAGGTCTAGTTCTTGGTCTCCTACCCAACCACCGTGATCGACCTGCTTTACCAGATACCATAAGTTGGTGATCGGAGTTTGAAACGGCACCAATACAAGCCATGCATACAGTAGAGACAGTTCTCGTTTCGCCTGAGGGTAATTTAATAGTTGCAATATTTCCGTCCCTAGCCATAAGTTGTGCAAAAGCACCTGCACTGCGAGCAATTACTGCACCGGCACCTGGATTTAGTTCGATACAAGAAATAACAGTTCCTAGTGGAATTTTTGATAATGGCAGTGCGTTACCAACTTCAGGAGAAGCATTTTCACCTGAACTAATTTGCTGTCCAATCTTAAAACCACTTTGAGCAACTACATAACATTTCTCACCATCTTTGTATTCAATAAGGGCAATAAAAGCAGAACGGTTAGGGTCATATTCAATTGTTTTGACTTCACCAGCAAACCCGAATTTATTCCTTTTAAAATCAATACTACGGTATCTTTTTTTGTGACCTCCACCACGATGGCGAACTGTCATTTTTCCAGTATTATTTCTACCACCAGTTCTCTTCTTTGAAACGAGTAAACTCTTCTCAGGCTTATCTGTAGTAATTACATCAAATCCATTTACTACTCTAAAACGTTGAGCTGGCGTTACTGGTTTTAATTTTCTAACTGACATCTATTCGCTTTTAAAGTTTACTGAAAAAATCAATAGTATCCCCCTCAGCAACATGAACAACTGCCTTTTTATTAGCATTTGTCTTACCATTTTGAATACCTGTTTTAGTATATTTAGTCTTTCTTAATGGGCCGTAATTTAGGGTTCTGACCCTGTTTACGTTAACACCATAAATAGATTCCACTGCCTTTTTAATTTCAACCTTGTTTGCCTTAGTATTAACCAAAAAGGTATAACAGTTGTAAAGTTCACTTTGAGAAGTAGCTTTTTCGGTAATTATAGGTTTTATTATAATATTCATTATACTACGTTTTTTTCAAAATTGACTCCAAATCACTAATAGCACTTTCAAACAAAACCAAACTTGAAGCATTTGTAATCTGGTAAGTATTTAATTCTGAGCTTTTTACAACCTTAGAATTGCTCAAATTACGGGAAGACAAATATACATTATTATTTTGTTCACCCAAGACCATCAAAGATTTTTTACCTGACAAACCTAAGGACTCTAAAACCTTTAGATAGGCAGAAGTTTTAGGGGAATCAAATTTGAAATCTTCTAAAATTAGAATAGATTTATCTTTTGCTTTAATACTCAAGGCTGATTTTCTAGCTATTCGCTTTACTTTCTTGTTAAGCTTTTGACTGTAATCCCTTGGGGTGGGGCCAAAAATTCTTCCCCCACCTCTAAATATAGGGTTTTTAATACTTCCTGCTCTCGCAGTACCAGTTCCCTTTTGTTTCTTAATTTTTCTTGTACTACCAACAATTTCAGACCTTTCTTTAGATTTATGTGTTCCTTGTCGTTTATTGGCCAAGTGTTGTTTAACATCGAGGTAAATGGCGTGGTTATTGGGATCAACTCCAAAAATCGCTTGGTCGAGCTTGATCGTCCGGCCAGTTTCTTTTCCTTTAGTATTAAGTACAGATAATTCCATTATTTCTGAATAATTACATATGAATTCTTATGACCAGGCACACATCCCTTTAAAATAAGAAGATTATTCTGAGGATTGACTTTTAAAACAGAAAGATTCTGAACTTTAACTTTTTCGTTACCCATCTGGCCAGCCATTTTCATACCCTTAAAAACTCGAGCAGGGTAGGAAGCAGCACCAATTGATCCAGGAGCTCTTAGACGGTTGTGCTGGCCATGTGTTGCCTGACCAACTCCTGCGAATCCGTGACGCTTTACAACACCTTGGAATCCTTTTCCTTTGGAGTTTCCTGAAACATCAACAAATTCACCTTCTTTAAAATGTTCTACTGTTATAGTGTCTCCTAATTTGTATTCTTGGTCAAAATTCTGGAATTCGATTAACTTTTTTTTGGGAGTCGTATTAGCTTTTTTAAAGTGACCTAAAGCGGCATTAGTTGCTCTTTTTTCTTCTTTGTCATCGAAGCCCAATTGAAGTGCATCATATCCGTCAATGGCTTTAGTCCTTACTTGGGTAACCACGCATGGTCCAACCTCCAATACAGTACAAGGAATATTTTTCCCATTTTCATCGAAGATACTAGTCATACCGATTTTTTTTCCAATTAGCCCAGACATTTGATTTCTTTTTAAATAATTATACTTTAATTTCTACTTCTACCCCACTTGGTAACTCTAACTTCATCAAAGCGTCAATTGTCTTCGAAGATGAACTATATATATCTAACAGCCGCTTGTAAGAATTCAACTTAAATTGTTCTCTTGATTTCTTATTAACATGAGGTGAACGTAAAACTGTAAAAATTTTCTTGTGAGTAGGTAGAGGAATCGGTCCAGTTACTACTGCACCGGTAGTTTTAACGGTCTTAACAATTTTATCAGCGGACTTATCTACCAAGTTGTGATCGTAAGATTTTAATTTAATTCTAATTTTTTGGCTCATTCTTTACTAATCTTTAATCATTGTTTCCTTTAATAGCTGCAATTACTGATTCTGAAATATTCGAGGGTGTTTCAGCATAATGGTCAAATTCCATTGTTGAAGTTGCACGACCCGAGGAAAGCGTTCTTAGGGAAGTAACATATCCGAACATTTCTGAAAGAGGAACTTCTGCTTTAACTACTTTAGAACCTGCTCTATCATCCATAGAGTTAACTTGGCCTCTTCTACGATTAAGATCCCCAACAATATCTCCCATATTTTCCTCAGGGGTCAATACTTCTAATTTCATTATAGGCTCCATTATAACTGCCTTAGCTGCTCTTGCAGATTCTTTGAATCCTAGTTTAGCCGCCAATTCAAAAGATAATGAATCTGAATCTACAGGATGAAAGGAACCATCTTTTAGAGTAACTTTCATGGAATCAACCTCAAACCCTGCTAAAGGACCGTTTTTCATTGAATCTCTAAATCCTTTTTCAACAGATGGAATGTATTCTTTTGGGACATTTCCACCTTTGATTTCATTTACGAATTCAAGACCAACTTTACCTTCTTCTGCTGGCTCCAAGGAAAAAACTATATCAGCAAATTTGCCACGACCACCAGTTTGCTTTTTATAAACTTCTCTGTGATCAGCTAAAATTGTAAGTGCTTCTTTGTATTCTACTTGAGGCTGCCCTTGGTTAACTTCAACCTTAAACTCACGCCTTAAACGGTCTATTATAATGTCAAGGTGTAATTCTCCCATTCCAGATATAACAGTTTGGCCTGAAGCTTCGTCTGTTTTAACCTGAAAAGTTGGATCTTCTTCTGCTAGTTTAGCAAGTGACATTCCAAGTTTATCTACATCAACCTTAGTCTTGGGTTCAACTGCTATTCCAATAACAGGGTCTGGAAAGTCCATACTCTCAAGAACTATGGGAGACTTTTCAGACGAAAGAGTGTCACCTGTTTTAATATCCTTAAAACCAACAGCTGCGCCAATATCTCCTGCTTCAATAAAATCGATAGCATTCTGTTTGTTAGAATGCATCTGGTAAATTCGGGAGATTCGTTCTTTTTTACCTGTTCTGTTGTTAAGAACATATGACCCTGCCTCCAACCTTCCAGAATAAGCCCTAAAAAACGCAAGACGACCAACATAAGGATCCGTCGCAATTTTAAAGGCTAAAGCGGAAAAAGGTTCATTTACTTCAGGTTTTCTTTCAATCTCGTTACCACTATCAGGGTTAGTCCCGAGAATAGCCTCTTTATCCTCCGGGGAAGGGAGATAGTGACAGACCGCATCCAATAGGAATTGGACCCCTTTATTTTTAAAAGAAGAACCACAAATCATAGGAATTATACTCATATCTTGTGTAGCTGCCCTAAGTGCATTGTGAATCTCGTCTTCCGTAATGGATTCAGGATCTTCGAAGTATTTTTCTAATAAATTTTCATCGTATTCAGCAACTGCTTCAATTAATTGACCTCTTAAATTCTTAGCTTCATCCTTAAGATCGTCTGGTATATCAATGACATCAAACGTAGAGCCGAAGTTGTCGTCATGCCATACAATAGCTCTATTTTTAACTAAATCAACGATACCTCTAAAATCTTCCTCGTCACCAATATTTAGAACAATTGGCACTGCATTAGACTTAAGCATATCCTTGACCTGCTGACAAACATTAAGGAAATTAGCTCCTTGACGGTCCATCTTGTTGACGAATCCAATTCTGGGAACTTTGTAATTGTCGGCCAAACGCCAATTGGTTTCAGACTGAGGTTCTACTCCATCCACAGCGGAAAACAAAAAGACCAATCCATCTAGTACTCTTAGGGATCGATTTACTTCAACCGTGAAATCAACGTGACCTGGGGTATCAATTATATTAAAATGATATCCATTGGCGTCAGATGTGGGTTCTCCTTGTTCAGTTGGGAATTGCCAAATACATGTTGTTGCTGCAGAAGTAATTGTAATACCCCTTTCCTGTTCTTGTTCCATCCAGTCCATCGTTGCTGCACCATCGTGAACTTCACCAATTTTATGACTTACACCAGTATAGAATAATATTCTTTCTGTGGTAGTAGTTTTACCTGCGTCAATGTGAGCAGCAATTCCAATATTTCGAGTATATTTTAAATCTCTAGCCATTCAATATTAAAACCTAAAGTGAGAAAATGCTTTATTAGCTTCAGCCATTTTATGGGTATCAACTCTCTTCTTAACAGCTGCCCCTTCTTCTTTAGCTGCAGCAAGAACCTCCTGAGCCAGTCGCAAAGCCATTGATTTTTCATTTCGCTTTCTTGAGAATGAAATCAACCATTTCATTGCTAACGAAACCTTTCTGTCGGGACGTATCTGCATAGGAATTTGAAATGTAGCTCCCCCAACTCTTCTGCTTCTGACCTCAACATGGGGCATTACATTAGATAAGGCATCTTTCCATATTTCAAGGGAAGTTTTCTCATCATCTTGTTTTCGTTGGTCGACTATATCTATAGCATCATAAAAAATGTTAAATGCGACTGATTTTTTACCATCCCACATCAACATATTTACAAAACGTGTCACCAATTGATCATTAAATTTTGGATCTGGAAGTAAGGGGCGTTTTTTTGCTTGTTTTTTTCTCATAATTTATGCCTGAATTTAAAGCTATTTTTTTGGTCGTTTAGCTCCGTATTTTGAACGGCGTTGCAAGCGGCCTTCAACCCCTGCAGTGTCAAGAGCTCCCCTTACAATATGATAACGAACTCCCGGCAAGTCTTTAACTCTTCCGCCACGGACCAATACTATCGAATGCTCTTGAAGGTTATGTCCTTCCCCAGGTATGTAAGCGTTTACTTCCTTACCATTAGTTAGCCTAACACGAGCAACTTTTCGCATCGCTGAGTTAGGCTTTTTGGGCGTGGTTGTATATACTCGGGTACAAACTCCACGTCTTTGAGGACAAGAATCCAAAGCGGCTGATTTACTCTTCTTTGTAATCGTTACTCTTCCTTTTCTTACTAATTGTGCTATAGTTGGCATAGTATTTTATAAAAACCCCATTTTAAGGGCGTGCAAATGTAAAAATTATTTTTCTCTATTCAAACCTCTAAAGGTCAAAAAAAACAAGTTTTTTAAAAAAAAGTTTTATTTAAAATTTGTCAGTTTTAATTTTTTAATCAATAATCTATTTTTTTTTGATTTTTTAAATAAAAATAATTGTAATAATCGTTTATTAGAATTGGTTAATTGATTTATTTAAAATGAATTACTTTTGGATAAATTATATATTTAAATTCAGACATTTAAATAGATTTATTATTTGTCTAATTGTATATGAGAGTCAAATTTTACAATATTGTAATCACTTTATTATTACTGCAGGGAATAACTGCTCAGGTGTTGGTGAAGGGAGTAATTTCTGATGAAATGGGTATTCCATTACCTGGTGCGTCAATTGTTGAACAGGGCACAGTTAATGGTGTTAGCTCAGACTTTGATGGAAATTATTATATAGAAGTCCCGCAGGGATCCACATTAGAATTTAGTTTTGTAGGTTATGGGAATCAAACTTTTTTAGTAAACGAAAGCACTGGTTTAGATGTAACACTTTTTCCCGACAATGAATTAGAAGAAGTCGTAGTTGTTGCGTTTGGAAAGCAAACTAAGGAAACAATTGTTGGATCAGTTGCTGTTATCTCATCTGAATCACTCAACAATCAGTCAGCTACTACAATTACTCAAGCAATTCAAGGGAGTATCCCAGGAATAAACATAATTAATCCTGGCGGAATTCCTGGTACAAACCCAACAATAAGAATTCGGGGAATTGGATCTATCAACGCGGAAGCATCTCCACTTATAATTGTTGATGGTGCACCGTTTAATGGAAACCTTAACAGCATTGCTCAAGAACAGGTAGCTTCAATTTCTGTTTTGAAAGATGCCTCATCTACATCATTGTATGGATCTAGGGGTGCAAACGGGGTAATTATTATTTCAACTAAATCTGGTACGAAATCAACTGAAACATCAATCTCATTAAGTTCCTCCTATGGTAATTCCTCAATGGCAACTTCCATGCACAAGCTTCTTGATATCAATAGCTATACTAGATACTTTTGGGAGGGCTACAGGAACCGTGAATTGTATGAAAATAATAATTCCCCTGAAGTAGCTGCATCACTAGCAAGTGATAATTTAGTTAGTTCATTGGGTTACAATCCTTTCGGGGTTGACCAGCCAGTAAATAATCAAGGGAGATTAGTTGCTTCTCCTGAATGGAATACTGATTGGAAAAAGGTTATTATTAACGAAAATGCTTACAAAAAACAACATGGTTTATCAGTAGCAGGTGGTGGAGAAAAAACCTCCTTTTATTTTGGATCTAATTACCTAAAGGAGGAGGGACAAGTAAAAACAACCTATTTTGAGCGTATTGCTACCAGACTAAAAGTTGATACCCAAGTAAAAAACTTCATTAAAACAGGACTTAATATCTCTTACACCTCTTCAAAGCAGAATGCGCCTAATCAGTCAGGTTTAGCCTATTCCAACGCAATTCAATGGATTTATTCTTTACCCAACTACTACCCATTATATAGACGCAATAATAATGGGGAGCTCGTAAGTCAAAATGGACAAGATTTAATTTTAGATTATGGTGGAAATAAAATACAGACTATAAACGGAGTAAGACCAGCCTTTTCAGGAGAAAATGCTTATGGTGCAATTATAAATAATGAAATATTAAACCATAACAACTACATCTCCTTGAATGGCTACTTAAAATTTGAGTTTCTAAAAAAATTAAGTTTTAATTCTCAATTTGCTTATGAAAACGCAACAGCAGATAATTTTCGTTTCGATAATAACCAGTTCGGAGCCGCGGCAACTGTAGATGGAAGGGTTTCACAAAGCAGAAACTTTTTCAAAACCCTAAATGCAATTCAAACGCTAAATTATAAAAACACTATTGGAATTCACACTGTCAAAGCTGATGCTATTTTCGAAAGTTATGAATTTGAAGAGAATTTTTTCAATGCTCGTGGCACTGGTTTTTTACCAAATATCAAGGTACTAAACGGAAGCACATCTCCAGAGAGTGTTGGAGGTTCAATAAATAAAGAACGTTTGTTAAGTGTTGTTGGAAGGATAAATTACAACTATAATCGGAAATATGTATTTGAAGCGTCTTTTAGAAGAGATGGATCTTCAAAATTCTCGAGAGACACTCGTTGGGGAACGTTTTTTTCGGCTGGTGGATCATGGGTATTGTCAAATGAAAATTTTATTAAAAATATTGATTGGATAAATAGATTAAAGTTAAAAGTTTCATACGGGGAACTCGGGAACAATAGAGGAATCGGGTTTTTTCCTTACCTGCAAGTTTTCGATACTGGATTTAACCAACTCAGTAAGCCAGGAGTATTATCTCTTCAATTTGTGGATCCCAATCTTAGTTGGGAAAAAACTGCGCTTACAAATATTGGAGTTGAATTTTCATTTTTTGAAAACAAAATTAATGGAAGTATAGAATATTACAATAAGGAATCTATTGATTTAATCTATGACCAACCCCTTGCTTTGTCAACAGGAAATGAATCCGTAAAAACAAATGTTGGTGCCGTTAAAAATTCTGGATTAGAATTTTCTTTTAAAAGTAATATTTTAAGCCAAGACTATTTTGAATTGAATCTAGGATTAAATTTTTCGTTGGATAAAAATCAGATAACAGAGCTTACCCAAGATGAATTTATAGATGGGAATAAAAAATGGCAAGTTGGAAAATCTCTTTTCGAATTTTATATGCCAAAATCTGCAGGGGTTGATTTTATTGATGGTTACCAAATGTGGTATAAAGATGTTGTAACAGATCAAGGTTTAAGAACCGGTGAGCAGATAAAAACAAAAGAATATTCTGAAGCTACAAGGTATTACACAGGAAAGTCATCCATACCCGCAGCTGTAGGCGGATTTTCAATTAATTCATTATACAAAAATTTTGACTTAAGTGCGCTTTTCAATTTTAGTTTTGGATCATACGTATATGATAGTGTATATGCTAACCTAATGAATGGATTTGAGACGGCTGCAAGTCAGGGCCACCCTGACCTTGAAAAAAGATGGCGAAAACCTGGTGACATTACAGACATCCCCCTCTTTATGAATGGGCAAAATGATTTTAATTCTGAATCAACAAGATTTCTTTTTAAAAACGATTACATCCGGTTAAGAGGCTTAAATATCGGATATAATTTTAATCAAGATTGGATTTATAAATTAAATTTAAAAAAATTAAGAATCTTCTTCCAAGGTGATAATATTTTTACATATCAATCTCACAAAGGGATTGATCCAGAACAAGCTTTGTCTGGTCAGACCGATAATAGATCACATCAAATGAAAACATATGCCCTTGGGGTTAATATTCAATTGTAAATTTTTAAAATGAAAAAATCCTTTATTAAATTTTCTTTTTATGTCGCAATGATTTTATTCTCATGCGAAAAGGACTATTTAGAGGAGCCAAAACCCAGTGGTACGGTTAATTCGGATGTTATTTTTCAATCTAAAGAAAGTGCTGAAGCAATGATATCGGGTATTTTACGTCTTAGTAGAATATCATACGAAAAAGTAGACTCTGGAGGTTTATATTCCATATTTTTTGCAAGAGTTGTGAAAGGAAACGATTTAATTTTAGGAAATGGATGGTATCTATTCGATTATGAAAATGATAATCGTGAACCAACCTATAGGAGAACTACATTTACCTGGGAATTCCCTTTTACAATAATTAATCAAATTAATATATTTATTGATGGTGTAAACACTAGCAAATACCTTTTGGATTCTGAAAAGCAACCCCTACTTGGTCAAGCATATGCTTTACGAGCTTTTTATTATTTCCAGCTTGCAATGGAATTCCAAAACACCTTTAGTTTCGACCCTAGTCTGCCTGCTCCACCAATTTATAGAGAGCCTGCAAATGAGGGAAAGGCTATGTCATCTTTAACCGAATTGTATAACTTTATTTTAGAGGATCTTAATTATGCGGTGCAATTCACTCCAGAGACTAGATTCAATAAGTCATACGTGAATAGAAGTGTAGCTTTCGCCATTTCTGCTAAAGTACACCAAGTAATGGGGAACTGGCAAGAGGCAGCTTCCATGGCAAACAGTGCAAAACAGCAATATGAATTAAATGCTACTCAATACAGACAGGGATTCGATGATATGACTGATAGCGAATGGATATGGGCGATGCCTCAACAAATAGATCAATCCAATTATTTTGACATTGCTCCTCATTCTTTCACTGACATTAATGGCGATGGTTATGGATTAGCCTACTGGAATCGAGATTTTGTTGATTTATTTAGTGATACCGATGTCAGAAACACTTTTAATAACCAATTTGAAGGAGAGGACGAAACTCTATATAATACTTGGACTTCATCAAAATTCAAGTTTGACTTTGCCTCAGACATCCCTATCATTCGTTCTGTAGAAATGCAATTAATTGAGGCAGAAGCTAAAGCTCGCATAGGAGAAGAAACAGAAGCAGCAAATTTGCTTTTTGAGTTACAAAAAAATCGAGATATTAATGCCACACCCTCTGGAAATATTGGCGAATCTTTGATAGAGGAGATTTTAATTGAAAGAAGAAAAGAGCTTTATGGGGAGATAGGTGTTGAGTGGTACGACGCGAAAAGACTTCGCCTTGGAATTTCACGTACAGGGAATCACAGAATTAAAAGTGCTGCTGATTTACAACCTGATGATAAAAAATTCTACTTAAAAATTCCTCAAAAAGAAATTGATGCAAATGACAATATTGACATGGGTATAAATTCCAATCGATAAATTAAGTTTTTAAACCAAATCTGTTAGGTTATTTTTAAATTGCGACTATGAAAACGGAACAGGATATCTATGGCATACGTGCCATATTAGAGGCAATAACTAAAGAAAAAACGATTGATAAAATTTGGTTGCTTAAAGGTCAAAAAGGAAATCTATTTAAAAGTCTAGAAAAGAAAATACATGAACTGGGTATTTCTCATAGTTATGTTCCAAAAGAAAGACTTGATCGTTTCTCTAATCAAAATCACCAAGGCGCTGTTGCTAGAATTGCTCCTGTTCAATTTCAATTACTGGAAGATTTAATAGAGCAGAATGAAGGAGAAAATGTAACCTACCTGCTCTTGGATGGAATTACAGATTCCAGAAACTTAGGGGCAATTCTTAGAACTGCAGCTGCTACTAGTGTAGCTGGAATTATATTACCTCAAACAGGTTCTGCGCCTGTCAATGCAGATACTGTAAAAACTTCTGCAGGAGGAATATTTTCTGTTCCAATAGTAAAAGTCAACCATTTAAAAGATGCTATTTATTTTTTACAAGCTAATAATATAGCAACTGTAGCAATTAGTGAAAAAGCCTCAGATACAGTCTTTGAGCATTCTTTTAACAGTTCTAATGCCTTGATTATGGGATCTGAGGATAAAGGAATACAATCTGGTATAATGAAATTGGTAACGGCTAGAGTCAAGCTACCAATGAGTGCTCAAATGCCATCTTTAAATGTAAGTGTGGCTTGTGGTATTATATTATTCGAAATGCTTAGACAAAGACGATACAGTTAAAAACAAAGCATCATGAATACCCCACTTGCAGAAAGAATGCGTCCAAAAAGCCTTGAAGAATATCTAGGTCAGAAACATTTAATAGGGGCTAATGGAGCCTTGACACCCATGCTGAAAAACGGGAATCTACCATCTATGATTTTATGGGGGCCACCTGGGACTGGAAAAACCACACTAGCCAGGCTAATAGCAGATCAAAAAGAACGTCCATTTTATCAACTTTCAGCAATTAATTCAGGTGTAAAAGAAATTCGAGAAATATTACAAAAAGCTGAACATACTGGTGGATTGTTCACCAATAAAAATCCGATATTATTCATAGATGAAATACATCGTTTTAGCAAGTCCCAACAAGACTCGCTTCTTGGAGCAGTTGAAAAAGGCAGTATTACACTTATTGGGGCAACAACAGAAAACCCAAGCTTTGAAGTTATAAACTCACTGCTTTCAAGATGTCAAGTATACACCCTAAATCCTTTGGACAAAAAACAGTTAAAAGAGTTGATTTCTAATACATTAAAAAATGACTCTGAGGTTTCTTCAAAAAAAATTGAAATCATAGAAGATGAAGCTTTGTTAAAGATTTCGGGGGGAGATGCTCGAAAGCTTTTATCAGCTCTAGAGCTAGTTATCAGCAGTACTCCTGAGCCTATTCGTATTGAAAATGCTATCGTATTGGAAAAAGTACAAACTAAGATGGCACTTTTTGATAAGAACGGTGACTTACACTATGACATTATTTCAGCTTTTATAAAATCCATAAGAGGAAGTGACCCCAATGCATCAGTATATTGGCTTGCGAGGATGATTGAGGGCGGTGAGGAAATAAAGTTTATAGCCAGAAGGATGTTAATTATAGCTTCTGAGGATATTGGAAATGCTAATCCAAATGCACTGGTATTGGCCAATAATACTTTTCAGGCGGTAAATGTTTTAGGATTTCCTGAGGCGAGAATTCCATTGAGTCAATGTGCTATTTATTTGGCTTGCTCAGAAAAAAGTAATGCTTCATATGAAGCGATAGATAAGGCTGAGCAAATAGTTAAAAAAACAGGCAACCTAAGTGTGCCATTACAACTACGTAATGCGCCAACTAAATTAACGAAGGAGTTGGGTCATGGCAAGAATTACCTATACGCTCACAGCCATGAAAATAATTTTGTTGAAATGGAGTTCCTGCCCGATGAAATTAAAGGGCAAAGGTTTTTTAAACCCGGGAATAATTTAAAAGAATTACAACTGAGAAAATTCCTAAAAAGTAAATGGAAAGACAAATACGGGTATTAGTTTTTATTCCAAAAATATGGAGTAAGTAAGATCAGTACGGTGAACAATTCCAAACGTCCCATTAACATAAGAAATGAAGACCAAAGCTTACCTATAGCAGGCAACTGACTAAAATTACTAGCAGGACCAAAATCACCAATTGCAGGGCCTACGTTGCCCAATGATGATGCAGCTACACCTATTGCCGATTCAAAATCTAAGCCCATCAATCCAAAAACCAAGCTTCCTATTATGAATGATAGCATGTAAAGTATAAAGAACCCAAGAATATTCCCAATAATTTCCTGACTGACTACCTTGCCATTGTATCGAGGTTGAATTATTGCGTTTGGATGCAAGGCTCTTTTAAATTCTAGTACTCCACTCTTTATCATCAAAAGATGTCTAACAACCTTAATCCCACCTGAAGTACTTCCTGCTGATCCACCCAAAAACATAAGACCAAAAAAGAAAACTGTTAAAAAAGAATTCCATGAAGTATAATCAGCTGTCACAAACCCTGTAGTGGTAACAATCGCCAATACCTGAAAAACAGAATGTCTAAGGCTGCTCTCTATTTCACCAAATACTTGAGGGTGATGGAAAGAATCCTTATCTAAGTCTACCTGGGTGACCAAAACGCCGAAAACAATAATTGAGAATACAAAAATAAATTTTGCGAAAGTCAAAAATTCATTGTCTCGAAAAATCTTCTGAATTTTTCCAGTGAAAGCAAAATAGCTCAAAACGAAGTTTGTTCCTGCTAAGAACATAAAAATAATTATTACATAATGAACCAATGGCAAATGGTTCCAATGGGCTAAACTATCATTTTTAGTTGAAAAACCTCCTGAAGCCATTGTACTCATTGAATGATTTACAGCATCAAAAAGTGACATTCCAGCTAGATACAGTAGTAATGTTTCAACTATCGTATAAGCGACATAAATAAACCAAAGTCTTTTTGCAGTATCAGTTATTCTGGGGTGAAGCTTATCGCTATTAGGACCAGGAGCCTCAGCTGAAAATAATTGCATACCACCAATACCCAGAAGTGGAAGAATTGCAATCGCTAAAACAATTATACCCATACCTCCAATCCAATGCATCATACTTCTCCAAAATAAAATTCCTGCAGGTAAGGCCTCAATATCAGTTATAATAGTTGAGCCTGTTGCTGTATATCCAGACATGGTCTCAAAAAAAGCATCATAAACTGAGTCAACCGAACCCGTGGCCAAAAAAGGTAACATTCCTGTAACTGCCATTAATAGCCAACCGATTGTAACGATCAGATAGCCTTCCCTTTTTTGGATATTTGCATGATGATTTCTAAAAACAAGCACCATGGAAGCACCCATTCCCATTACGGTAATAGCAGATAGTGTGATTTCAAAAGAAACTCCATCCTTCATTAATAAGCTTATTAATGCTGCAAGGAGCATCAATCCACCATTAAAGGCTAAAAGAATTCCAATCACATATAAAATTACCTTTAAATTAAATTTGAACATTTTAATTTTATAAAAACAAACCTTCTACACGCTTAATTGCACGAGGTAAAGCACAAACTACCACTCGATCTCCAGGAAGAATACGGTAATCTCCCAATGCAATTATTCCTTTGTTTTCTTTAATTACACCACCGATAGTTGCTCGTCTAGGAAAATCCAAATCCTTTATTTTACAGTTAGCAACTTTAGAATCTGACTTGACGACAAATTCTAAAATCTCTGCATTTAGATTATTCAATGTAGTCATATCAACAACTTCTCCTCTTCTTATGTAACGAAAAATAGTATTGGCGGTTAATAATTTTTTATTAATTAAAGTATCGATTCCAATTGCTTGAGACAGATGAAAATAGTCCATATTCTCTACCAAAGCAATTGTTTTTTGAACACCTTTTGAACTTGCCATCAGACACGACATGATATTAGTTTCAGAATTTTCAGTCACTGATATAAATGCATCCATAGACTCGATTGCTTCTTCATCTAATAACTCAGAGCTTCTTCCGTCTCCATGTATAACCATTGCATCAGGCATAAGCTCGTCAATTTCCATAGCCTTAAGTTTATTTTGTTCCAATAAAATTACTCGGAATTTTTTTTCGCAAAGCTCCTTTGCTGTATTAATTCCTATTTTACTACCCCCTAAAATCATGACATTTTTAATCGGTTTATTACTCTTTCCTGATAGTTTTTGAATTTCTTCAACCCCCTCTTCAAGTGTAATAAAAAAAACAGTATCTCCCTCCTCAAAAATGGTATCCCCTCTTGGAATCATAGTAAATTGAGTTCCCTTTCTCTGAATTGCGATAGGCATAAAATGGACATCGGCAAATACTGAAGCAGCCTCTTTAACTGTTTTTCCAATAAAAGGGACATTAGCTCCTAATTTGGTACCAATCATTGTAAGCGCACCCTCCTCAAACTCATAACTATTACTGAAGGCAGATTGATCTAAAAGCTGAAGAATTTCAGATGCAGCAAGAACTTCAGGGGAAATTAATTCGTCAACACCAATATCAACAAAACTAATTTTTTCATCGTTATTTATAAATTCAGTATTAGAGATTCTAGCGACAGTTTTTTTTGAACCTAACTTCTTAGCCAATATACTCACAGTTATATTTACGGACTCTGAGGCAGTGACTGCAATAAATAAGTCAGATTCCGATACATCAGATTCTTTGAGTAATGCCAAAGAAGACGCATTCCCTCTCAAGGTTTTAATATCGAGGTGACCCTCTGCGTAATTTAATCGCTCTCGATCAATATCAATCAAAGTGATGTCAAGAGATTCATAAGAAAGAAGCTTGGCCAAATGGAAACCAACTTCTCCTGCTCCTGCAATAATTATTTTCATAATTCAGGTTCGAAAACTTAATTCAAATATACGAAATCCTTCGGTCAAGGATTTTTATTTTATTTAAATCACTTGGTTTACATTTGTTTTATCTTTGAAGATGGCTTATAAACAAGTAATTCCTTATAAGGATAAAAAAAATAAAAAAAAAATTCAGGTTCGCATGATGTTTAATAGGATATCATCTAATTATGACCTTTTAAATAGACTAATTTCCGGAGGTATAGACGTATTATGGCGAAAAAAAGTTGTTTCACTGCTGATTCCAGAAAAGCCAAAAAAAGTACTAGATATTGCCACAGGCACTGGAGATTTGGCGATAGAGTTGATGAAAACAAATGCTAATGAAATTATTGGGGTAGATATTTCTGAGGGAATGCTTGAGATAGGTGTTAAAAAGGTTAAAAATAGAAAATTTAACCATAAGATTAAGATGGAAATTGGAGATGGTGAAAAACTAAGTTATCCCGACAACTATTTTGATGCTGCTACAGTTGCCTTTGGAGTTAGGAATTTTGAAAACCTTGACAAAGGACTATCAGAAATACTAAGAGTACTTCGCAGTGGGGGTAATTTAGTGATATTAGAAACTGCAGTTCCCCAAAAATTTCCAATTCGACAATTCTATAATTTTTACTCGCGTAAAATTATGCCTTTATTCGGATTATTATTCTCTAAAGATAAGTCTGCCTATCGCTATCTCTCTGATTCAGCAGCAGTATTTCCTTTTGGTCCCGCTTTCAACAATATTTTAATAAAAAATGGGTTTATAAAGGTTAAGAATCTACCGCAAACCTTTGGAGTAGCTTCAATTTATTGTGCAAAAAAACCTGAATGACATAAAAGCTGCTATATTTTTCCTTCTACTACATGGATTAAATTTTACTTTTGCTCAATATCCAACCATTAGAGAAAGGGTTATGAATCTTCCTAATTTTGATGACCGTTCTCTTCATTATGGTTACTTTATTGGAGTCAACTCTTATGATTTCAAATTTGAATATGAAAAAAATTATTACTCGAATAAAAATAAAGATATCGAAGTAATTTCAAACACTGGTTTTAATGTTGGACTTGTTGGTGATCTGAGAATTAATAAATTCATGAATTTGAGAATTGAACCTGGTTTATACTACTCGAAAAGAGATTTGGTTTATCCAGAATTTTCTCAATTTAATAATAAAGATGATCAACTTAGGGAAGTCAAATCTACTTATATTCACTTACCCCTTTTAATAAAAATAAGTGCAGAAAGAATAAATAATTTTAGACCTTTTATCCTAGCAGGTGTATCAACTGATTTTAATTTATCAAGTAATCATAAAAATACTGACGATAACTTTAGTAATGTGTTTAGAACAGAAAAACAAAATATAAATTACGAATTAGGTTTAGGGTTTGACTTTTATTTATTCTATTTTAAATTTTCCCCTTCAATTAGAGGAATTTTTTCACTTCAAAATGAAATAATCCCAGACAATATTGAAAACAGTCCATGGACTGGTCACATCTCAAAAATGTTTAGTAGAGGATTTGCGATTAACTTTACTTTTGAGTAAATATCAAAACCTAAAAATCTCACTTAACAAAATTGCAGTAGCGGTTGCAACATTTAAACTCTCTGCATTAGTTCCTAAACCTTTGGGAGTAATAGTAACAGATTGATCTATTTTTTTAAGAACCTCAGTACTGATTCCATGAGATTCGCTGCCCACGACTAAAATTCCTTTTTTATCATATAAATTATGATAGTGTGTTTTTCCATCAAGTGTAGCACCATAAACAGTTGATTCGTACTTAGACAAAAAAGGAATCAAATCAATGTAGTGGCATTTAACCCTAGCTATCGACCCCATAGTGGACTGAATAACTTTTGGATTATAACAGTCCACAGTATCTGAGCTACAGTAAATATTTTTTATACCAAACCAATCGCACAAGCGAATAATTGTACCTAAATTACCTGGATCAGATATCGAATCCACGGCCAGGGAAAATGAATCTGTTTTATAGCTATGTGAAGACTCAGGTATTTTAAAAACTCCCATAATACCACTACAATTGGTCAAGTACGAAACCTTATTTAAAGTTGGTTTATCGATTAATTTATATGGGGCAAAGTCAATTGGTTTAGATGAATAAATAGATTCAAAAGTATATCCCTCCTTAATTAATTCCTGAATAATTTTTATACCCTCAGCAATAAATAGTCCTAATTTAGAGCGGTATTTTTTTTCACCCAGTAGTCGAATTTTTTTTTGTTCATTTTTGCTTAACATCCAAAAAATGTAATTTTGTTAAATATTCCTTTATGGTCAAATCTAAACTTTTAAAGTTAACGATTATATTTCTTACAATAATGTCTCTTCAGGCATGTAAAAGTATTAATGAAATAGCTGGCAATAAATACTTACTCGAAAAAAATATCATTTCAAAAAACAACGAAGAATTAATTAATGACCCAATAAAATTTCTTGCCGTAGATAAACCAAATAAAAAAACTTTGGGAATTCCTTTTAAGCTATACCTTCATCAAATGGCCATTGAAAAGCCAGATTCTGTTTTTGACGAATGGTTAGAAAGAAAATCTAAACGTAAAAAAAAATTGAATAATTTACTCTCATTAAAACAAGTGAATGAGATTAAACGATATAAATATAGTTTTAATCATTGGCTAAAAAGAAATGGAGAGGCACCTGTATTTATTGATAGTTTTGCAATCGCAAAAAATATAAAACGGTTTGAACAATTTTTCAAGAACAAAGGATACTTTAATACAAAAGTAGAAGTACAAAAAATACTTAAAACCAACCAAAAAGGAACAGTAAAATATTCTATTCAAACCGAAGATCAATTTACAATTGACAACATCAAACAAGAAATTAATTCTCCAGCACTCGATTCTCTTTACAACTTGTCTTTTAAAAATCGGTTAATCAAAAAAGGTGATCCTTTCGAGATAGATAGGTTTGAAGCTGAACGAAATCGCTTAATCAGCTACTTTAGAAACAATGGGGTGTACAATTTCCAGCAAAATAACATTCAGTTTACAGCTATTATTGACAGCAGTGGAATCGATACAAAGATTCCTGTAGTAGTTAAAATATCAAACTTTCAAAAGAGAGAGAATGACTCATTAAGTATTATTCCCTACCAAATACATGAAGTAAAAAAAATAAATCTTTATATAGATTCTGCAGGTCAATTAGAGCATTATTCAGCTTTTACAGACAGCCTAAAACTTGATAAAATCAATATTTTTTACAAGGGAAAATTAAAATACAAACCAAAAACTCTTGAGGAAGTTATTTTCATTGAGAAAGATAAACCCTACAGTGATTTTACAAGAGCCCTTACCTATCGTTATATTTCCAACCTTAGAAATTTTAAATATCCAAGCATAACTTATAAAACTATAGGTAAGACGTCAGATTTAGAAGCGAATATTTTTTTGAGTCCCAAAGAAAGGTTTTCAGTAGGTTTTGATCTAGATTTTTCACATTCAAATATTCAAGACTTTGGTTTTTCTCTGGGAAGTTCTTTTAGAATCAGAAATGTTTTTCGAGGTGCAGAGGTATTGGAAGTAAGCCTAAAAAACACTCTTGGATCTTCAAGTGATATTTCATCTCTTGAAAGTCAATTATTCAATCTTTATGAATTAGGAGCCGATACTAGTATACAATTTCCAAGAATTATGTTTCCTATTAATCTCGATAGATTTATTCCAAAGACTATGAATCCTTCTACCTCAATTAATCTCAATCTAACTCTTCAACAAAACATTGGACTTGATAAACAATATTTTGGTGCAAGCTACCAGCTAAACTGGGAACCTAACAATCTTGCTAAACTCAACTGGAAAATAATTGACCTTGAATTTATTAACAACCAAAATATTAATAATTATTTTAACGTTTACCGAAACTCTTATGATAGATTAAATGATATTGGAAAACAATTCAATTCAAATCATAATTACTTTGACTTTAAAGGAAATCTCATTATTCCAGAAGGAGCAAATAATTTTATTAATGCGGTTTTGGAAAACCAAACCTCGTTAACCCCCGAAAATTTTGCCTACCAAGATGTTAATTTGGTCAAGGAAAGGCAAAATAGACTGACTACTAATAACTTAATTTTTGGATCCTCTTTCGGAGTCTATTACAACAGTCAGCTAAACTTATTGGATGAAACATTTTTCCAGTTTCAATGGAAATTAAGTTTAGTTGGTTCTTTATTAAATCAAATTTTAAAGTCCTCTCGAACCGAAAAAAACGAAAATAATCAATATGAAATTGCTGGTGTTACTCCCTCACAATTTGTAAAAACTGAAATTAACTATATAAAACACTGGCAGGTCTCCCAAAAAACAGTACTTGCTTTTAGAGCCTTCAGTGGCATTGCAATACCATTTGGGAATGCTAATAGCATCCCATTTACCCGATCTTACTTTTCAGGAGGGTCAAATGATATAAGGGGTTGGAAAGCTTATAAACTTGGACCTGGAAGCAGTAATAACATGAATGAATTTAATGAAGCAAATTTCAAATTAACAT
>ERZ802830.1555-NODE-1555-length-21711-cov-8.10242_pt1 | contig 21711 bp, 18 predicted proteins | sample MGYA00345654_ERZ802830 | MGnify/ENA primary metagenome ERZ802830 (study PRJEB30503, sample SAMEA104212375) | marine metagenome | biome: Westerlies Biome; feature: [SRF] surface water layer (ENVO:00010504) within the epipelagic zone...; material: water...
GCACGACCGCAATGGTCATTGGATTTTAAGTCCAACGTGTCTACCAATTCCACCATCCGAGCAATGGTTTGAGCGAAAGACGGGATTTGAACCCGCGACCCTCACCTTGGCAAGGTGATGCTCTACCCCTGAGCTACTTTCGCATTGTGGAATGCAAATGTAAAATAAAATCTAAATATGACTCGATCTTTTAAATCAAAAAATAAAATATTCTAGGGTTTTAATTAAGTAATAAAAATAGAATTATGGCCTTATTTTTTTTGGGAAAGTCTTCGCTTGATTTGATTTAATTGCATCAGAGCCTCAACTGGTGTTAAAGTATCGATATCTAAAGCTGTAATCTCCTCTCTTATTGCTTCTAGCAAAGGATCATCTAGGTTGAAAAAACTTAATTGCAACTCGGAATCAGTATCCTTTTTGAATGTATTTTTTTTCAAATTATGTGAACTCTCCAAAGTCTTAAGTTTTGCTTGCGCTGTTGCCAAAACATGTTGGGGCATTCCAGCCATTTTTGCAACATGTATTCCAAAACTGTGGGCGCTTCCACCTGGGACTAACTTTCGTAAAAACAAAACATCATCTTTTGTCTCTTTAATCGAGACATTAAAATTTTTAATTCGTTGGAAGCCTTTAGTCATTTCATTCAACTCGTGATAGTGAGTTGCAAATAAAACACGTGGTCGAAATGGATGCTCATGCAAATATTCAGCAATAGCCCATGCGATTGAGATTCCATCATAAGTACTAGTCCCTCTACCAATTTCATCTAGAAGTACTAAACTTTTCTCTGAAATATTATTGAGAATAGAAGCTGTTTCGTTCATCTCAACCATAAAAGTAGAAGCACCCATAGAAATATTATCACTTGCTCCTACGCGAGTGAATATCTTATCTACAATTCCTAAAGTAGCTTTAGTTGCTGGCACAAAGCTTCCCATTTGTGCTAAAAGTGAAATCAAAGCCGTTTGACGTAATAAAGCTGATTTTCCAGACATATTTGGTCCGGTTATCATAATGATTTGTTGTTTTTCTCGATCTAAATAGAGGTCGTTAGCAATATATGGAGTACCTAATGGTAATTGTTTTTCTATTACTGGATGTCTAGCACCCTGAACATCTAGAAAGGTATCTGTCGTCATTTTAGGACAAGAATAGTTATTCTTTTTCGCCATTATAGCAAAATTGCTAAGCACATCCCACTGAGCTACAACAGAAGCATTTTGTTTTAATATTTCCAAGCTATTTTGCAAGCTTTGAATTAACTCTTTAAAAAGCTGCTGCTCAAGGACTAGAATAAGATCTGCTGCTTGTAAAATTTCAGATTCAAAGATTTTTAATTCTTCAGTAATATATCGCTCAGCATTAACCAATGTCTGTTTTCGAACCCACTCCTCAGGCACTTTATCTTTATGCGTATTTCTAACTTCGATGTAATATCCAAATACATTGTTAAATGAAATTTTAAGTGAAGGTATTTGAGTTCGCTCAGTTTCACGCTCTAACATTTCGTCTAAGTGAGATTGAGATTTATTTCTTAAGTTTCTTAACTTATCTAACTCTTCTGAGAAGCCTTCTGCTATAACTTTCCCTTTGGAAACTAATACAGGAGCATCTTTATGTAAAGTATTTTGAAGTATAGTCAAAATACTTTCACAGGAAGAAAGACCTTGGAGTTTCTTCTTTAAACCTGGAACTTTTAGTTGGTTAATATATGACTTGAAATTTTCTACAACTCCAAGTGAATCTGCCAATTGGTTTAGTGCTCTTGGAGATATTTTCTCTGTAGCTATTTTGGCCATTACTCTTTCAAGATCAATAATTTTTTTTAGAGACGCCAATGTTTCTTCTAAAAGTGTACCCTCTTCTAAAAATTCTTTTACGCATTTTTGCCTTTCCTCAATTAACTTTAGATCTTTCAATGGAAAAGCCAGCCATCTCCTCAAAAGACGTGCCCCCATTGCAGTTTTTGACTGATCAACGATATTTATTAAGGGCACACCCTCGAGATGATTAGGACGAAAAAGTTCTAAATTTCTTTGCGTAAAATGATCTAACCAAACATAACTACCTTGACTTATTGGGTTAATTCGGGTTATATGTTGTAGTTTATCGTGTTGGGTTTCAGAGAGGTAATGCATCACCGCACCAGCAGCACTTATCCCGGCCGTATGATTTTGAATCCCAAACCCTTCCAATGAATTAGTTTGAAAATGAGAAATTAATTTTTGTTTGGCAGTGCTTATTTCAAATGCCCAATCTTCCATAAAGAAATATGGATAATGCGATCCAAACTGGTTTTTAAAAACTTGTTTTTTGGGTTTTGGAACTAAAACTTCACTAGGACTATAAGTTTGAAGTAATTGCTCTATTTCTTCTGGATCACCCTCAGCTACTAAAAAATCACCTGTTGAAATGTCTAAAAAAGATACTCCCCAACACTTATTGTAAAAAATAGCTGCTAAATAATTATTTTTCTTTTGGTCTAAAACATCATCATGCAAAGAGACACCAGGAGTAATTAATTCGGTAACCCCCCTTTTTACAATCGTTTTAGTCATTTTCGGATCTTCCAACTGATCGCATATTGCAACACGACAACCTGCCTTGACTAATTTTGGTAAATAAGTATTTATAGAATGGTGTGGAAAACCAGCAAGTTCTGTTTCACTTAAACTCCCTGCTCCGCGCTTAGTTAAAATTATACCTAGTATTCCTGAGGCTTTGACTGCATCTACTCCAAAAGTTTCATAAAAGTCTCCTACACGGAAAAGCAATAAGGCATCAGGATATTTCGCCTTGATGCGATTATATTGCTTCATAAGCGGTGTTTCTTTTACTTCTTTCGGCACAAAAATTGGTTTATACGAATGTATTTAAAATTTGAAAGTTTCCCCAAAAACAAAGATGCAAATCACTTGATAAACTTTAGAGTGTGTATTTTTGTTTTTTTAACAATTTATGAGAAAACTTAAAAATGAGGAATTAAACCGTAAATCTGTAAAAGATTTTAGGGTCTCTAAAAAAATGCCCTTAATAATCGTACTGGATAATGTTAGAAGCTTGAATAATATTGGATCTGTGTTTCGTACTGCAGATGCTTTTTTAATTGAAAGAATTTACCTCTGTGGGATTACAGCCTCTCCCCCTCATAAAGATATTCACAAAACTGCATTGGGTGCAACTGAAAATGTACTTTGGGAACACGTAAACTCTACAGCAGATATTGTTCAAAAACTTCAGACAGAGGGAGTGTCAGTTTGGCCAATTGAGCAAACAGAAGATTCCACGTCTTTAGATCTATTTCAGCCTGAGCAAAATAAATCTTATGCCTTTGTTTTAGGTAATGAAGTTCGTGGAGTAAGTCAAGAGGTAATTGATATTTGTAATAAAGCTCTTGAAATTCCACAGTTCGGAACCAAGCATTCCTTAAACATAAGTGTTGCAACAGGTCTTGTTATATGGGATTTTTTTATAAAAACGAAGCCCTAAAAACTGATCTAAGAATACTTTGAAAAGCATTCTTGTCACGTTGAAAATCTAATTCATTTATATTAAGCTCCTTAACTGGAAAGGGTAATTCTTGTTTTAATAATTCTGCGTAACCCTTTTGAATACCATTGAGATATTCTTGCTTGAGGTCTTTTTCAAAATTGCGACCTCTTTTTTTTATATTAGCTTTTAATCTTGAAATCTTGGATTTAAGAAATATCAAAAGACTAGGTGTTTTGATTGATTTGACCATAGCATCAAAGCTTTTTTTATAAATTTTATATTCTAAAGTATTTAGATTTTCTCGAGCAAATACTATGGATTTATATAAGGAAAAATCTGCAACTACAGTGTTATTTTTTTCTTTCCAAAAGACAATATCATTTTTAAACCGATCTTTTAAAAAAAAATTTTCTACTGCTAAAGAATGGGTCTTAGGATCTTTATAAAAAGCTTCTAAAAATGGATTTTTTGTAAAGGATTCCGACAAAAGTTTTGAATTGTAATTTAAAGCTAACAACTTTGCTAATGTTGTTTTTCCCACACCAATATTCCCTTCTATCACTATATATGGAAAACTTTCGAAGATTGGGGGTAGCCCCAAATCATAAGTCAAAGGTATTGCAATTGTCTGGTCTGAACTTTTTTGAAATAATTCTTCAATTGTTTGAAATAAAATCGGATGAATAAATTTTGGAGCTATTTCACAAAGAGGTGCCAAAACGAAATTACGTTTATGTAATTTGGGATGAGGAACTTTTAATTTAGCTGAAAATATGTTTTTACTCTTATAGAAGAGCAGATCTAAATCTATGGTTCTTGAACTATATCCTTTTCCTTTGGAAGGTAACCTCCCCATTGTTTTTTCTACTTTTAAAAGTACTTCTAAAAGATCTTTTGGTTTTAGTTTAGTTTTAATACTTGCACACGCATTATAAAAAGGATCACCTTTAAAACCCCATGCAGGTGTTTCGTATACTTTTGACAACAATTTTATTGAAATAGGGTAAGCTTCGAGAAGAGCTATAGCCTTGTAAAGTGCATTCAATCTGTCTCCAAGATTACTTCCCAACGAAATGATAATTTGCTCTTCCAAAACTGAATTCAAAATAATTACAAAGCTACAAAACCCTATATTTGTATCATCAATACTTATTAAATGAATTTTACACGAAGTTTTTTTGCCTCCGTTTTAGGAACCCTTACCGCTTTTGGACTCTTATTTGTTATTCTTCTTTTGATTATATCTGCTACAGCAAGTATTTTCAATGCTTCAACAGGAGTTAGAACTTTAAGTGACAATAGTATTTTAAATTTAGATTTAAACCTTCCTATAGTGGAAAGACCACCTGTTTTTGACGAAATTCAAAGTCTTTTAGGACTTGAAGAAGAAGTTTTAGGTTTACCAAATATTCTTTCTGCTATAAAAATAGCAGCAGAAAATCCTAAAATCCAAGGAATACGTCTTCGTTCAGATTTTATTTCTTCTGGATGGGCACAAACTCACAGTATAAGAAAGGCTTTGAAAGATTTTAAATCGAAAGATAAATTCATTTATGCCTATGGAGATGTATTTACCCAAAAAGGATATTTCCTAGCTTCAGTTGCTGACTCAATTTTCTTAAATCCAGTAGGTGCTCTTGAATTTAAGGGACTTGCTTCAGAGGTACTCTATTATAAAGACTTTCAGGATAAATATGGATTTAAAATGGAAGTTGTTCGTCATGGAAAATATAAAAGTGCTGTAGAACCCTTCTTGGAAAATGAAATGAGTGCTGAAAATAAATTTCAAATCCATACTTTACTTAGTGATATTTGGTCAACTTTAAGAGAAGAAATATCAATTTCTAGAGATTTATTACCTGAAACTTTAGATGCAATTGTTTCAAGTAATAAAATTGCTATTTCACAAGATGCTGTCTCATCAAAACTTATAGACGGTTTGGCTTATGAAGATGTTTTTGATGAAAAAATTAAAACACGCTTGGGCTTAGACATTGATGAAAAATTAAAAAAAGTAAGTATCAACAGTGTTAATAGTACAAAGGAATCTTATGATGCATCAATTAAAGATAGGATTGCTGTTGTCTTTGCCAAGGGGCCCATATTATATGGAGAGGGCTCTGAATCAATTATAGCTCAGGGTATTTTTGTTGAAACACTGGAAGAATTATCAAAAGATGATTGGATAAAAGCAGTAGTGTTAAGAGTTGATTCCCCTGGAGGAAGTGCTTTGACATCAGAATTGATTTGGAGGACAATTGAAAAACTAAAAAAATCTAAACCAGTTATTGTTTCTATGGGAAATGTTGCTGCATCTGGAGGCTATTACATAGCTGCTGGTGCTGATCATATTTTTGCTGATCCCTTAAGTATAACTGGTTCAATTGGAGTATTTGCTACTTTACCAAATGTAAAAGGATTTCTTGATGATATTGGGATTCAGGCGCAATCAGTAGAAACCCATCCCAATGCTTTAGGTTACAGTCCCTTTCAAACCCTTAACAAATCTTATGAACAACAAATGATTAGTGGAATTGAGAATATTTATGAGATTTTCAAAGAAAGAGTGATACAAGGGAGAGAATTAAGTCCAGAAGCAGTTGAAAATCTTGCTCAAGGAAGAGTATGGAGTGGAAAACAGGCACTAAAATTAGGTCTTATAGATGATTTAGGAGATTTACAAGATGCAATCACATTAGCTGCAAATGATCTAGATATTGAAGATTATAATGTCATAGAATATCCAAAATTTGAAGATAACTTAGAAAATATGCTAAAGGGAATTACTCCTTCACTAGAGGTTAGAAACCCTCTAAGAAACTTAATACCAGAGCAAATGATGTTGATTTTAGAAAGTAATCAATCTAGAGGTCCTTCACCATATATCCAAACCTTACTTCCATTTGAACTAAGAATCCATTAATGACATCTCAGAAAAGGGAACTTGCTAAAAATATATATCTGCTCCTTGCTGGTTTATTTATTACCTCTTTAGTTGTGTCAAATTTGATTTTTCAGAAGTTTTTTTATTGGTATCCTCTTGATATAAAGTTGCTTGGAAATTCGCTTTTTGAGCTATCAGTTGGAATTCTTCCATATCCAATAACATTTTTAATAACTGATTTAATTTCTGAAATCTATGGAAAAAAGAGGGCTAATCAAGTAGTTATTACAGGCATTTTTGCCTCATTTTTTTCTATGGGAATTCTCTTGATAGCAAATGAAGTGCCAGCAATTGAAAATTCACCAATTGATGATGAAACCTTTAACCAAGTATTCGCACTTTCTCCAATTGCAGCATTAGCCTCAATGATTGCCTATTTGCTTGCACAATTTGTAGATATTCGAATTTATCATTTTTGGAAAAATCTCACCCAGGGTAAAATGCTGTGGTTAAGAAATAACTTTTCGACTTTTAGCTCTCAACTTATTGACACATCATTAGTTGTAGGATTATTAAGTGTTTTTGGTGTTCTAGAATGGAAACTTTTTTGGGGTCTTGTAATTTCTGGATTTCTATTTAAAATAATAATTGCAGCTCTAGACACACCACTTCTTTATCTTTTTGTTGGGATTTTTAGAAAGACTTTTGACTTAAAGCATACAGACGAAATTGAAATCTAATTAATGGATAATAAAATAAAAGAGACTCGTCTTAATAAATATCTAAGTGAAATAGGCCATTGTTCTAGAAGAGCTGCAGATAAGCTTATTGATGAGGGTAGGATCCAAGTAAATGGTAAAACTGTATTAATGGGTCAAAAAGTAAGCCCAAGTGACCGAATAGAAGTTGATGGAGTCCTTATTGAGGATAATCAAGAAAGTAATATATATATTGCTTTTAATAAACCTACAGGTATTGTCTGTACAACAGATACTAGAGTGGAAAAGGATAATATTATCGATTATATTAATTATCCTAGTCGGATTTTTCCGATCGGCCGTTTAGACAAAATGAGTGAAGGTTTGATTTTATTGACTAATGATGGAGATATAGTTAATAAAATTCTCCGTGCCCGAAATAACCACGAAAAAGAATATATAGTAACTGTAAACAAGCCTATCACTATTGATTTTATTCAAAAAATCAGAAATGGATTACCTATTTTAGATCAGATTACTAAAAAATGTTTTGCAGAGCAAATTCATAAAAAAGAGTTCCGTATCATTTTGACCCAAGGTTTGAATCGTCAAATTAGAAGAATGTGTGAGTACTTAGAATACAGAGTTGTAAAATTGAAACGTATTCGTATAATGAATATTGAACTAAATACAAAAGTAGGGCGTTATCGAGATTTGACTAAAAAAGAAATGACCGAATTGCAAAGTCTACTTTCTGATTCTGAAAAGCATTTTAAGCAATAATATTCAATTTAACCTTTTGGCCTTCATTAGAACGAACATTAAATACTGTTTGGTCCTCAAATAGAAGATATTGACCTCTCACACCTGTTAACCTTCCTTTATAAAAAGATGTTTTCGATAAATTTAAACTGTTAACTTTTTGTGGGTAATTGTTAACTGGAAACTCAAATTTCTCAAAATCCTTCTTTTTTGGATTAATATAGGGTTTGAACTCATTAGACAGATAGCCTATAGCTTTATTAAATGAATCCTCCCAATCAACTGGCTCTGATTCATTTTGTAACATTTTTCTCCAATTAGTTTTATCAGAAAAAATTTCTTTCAAAGCAACTTCTGCAATACCAGCTAGATAACGATTAGGTACTTCCAAAATAATCATAGCCTCATGAGCGCCTTGGTCAATCCAACGAGTTGGTAATTGACTTTTTCTTGTTACACCTACTTTTAGATGACTACTTAGAGCAAGATAAACAATATGAGGCTGGAGTTGAATTTTCTTTTCGTATTCCAAGTCTCTATCTTGTTGATTTAAATGAGCCTTACTAAGTTCTGGACGCATAATCCAATCACCAACAGCAGGACTCTCAAAAAAACAAGATTTACAGAAGCCTTGTCTAAAAATTGGAAGATCATTATAACAATTTAAACATTGAGAACCTATATTATCAATACTCAATATTTTCCCAATACATTGGTTTATATGTATAAAATCTCCTCCCATATCAAGAAAATAATTGATTGGGCTATTGAATTCTGATATCATTTTTTTTAAGATTCCTTCAAACATAAACCAGAAAAGAATTAATTTTATTTACTTAAGTAAGATAATAATTATTTTATGCCCATACCCTTATTTAACTCAATAGCTTCGTGGATTCTAAAAAAGAGAATACACCAAATGGAGCTTTTTATGAAATACCCTAACGAAGTTCAAAATGAACTTTTACACGAATTAATTAAAAAAGCCTCAAAAACTGAAACTGGAAAGCTTTATGACTTTAAAACAATTAAGAGTTATAATATTTTTAAAAGTAGGGTTCCATTATGTAATTATGATGATATAGAATTAAATATTGAGCGATGCAGAAAAGGCGAGCAAAATATTTTTTGGCCAAGCAATATAAAATGGTTTGCCAAATCCAGTGGAACTACAAATTCAAAAAGTAAGTTTATACCATTAAGTTCGGAAGCTTTGGAAGATTGTCATTATAAAGCAGGTAAAGACATGTTGTCTTTATACTATAATAATAATGAAGATTCTGAAGATCGTACAGGGAAATCATTAAGGCTAGGGGGGAGTAATGAACTATACAATAAAAACGATAGTTACTTCGGAGACCTGTCTTCTATTATAATACAAAATCTTCCTTTTTGGGCTGAGTTTAGTAGTACTCCAAGCAATAAAACCTCCCTAATGCCTGAATGGGAAACTAAAATGAAAGCTATTGTAGCAGAGTCGATATCTGAAAAAGTGACTAGTCTGGCTGGTGTCCCTTCTTGGATGTTGGTTTTGTTGCAAAATGTTTTGAAAGAAACTAAGAAAAAAACTATTTCTCAAGTATGGCCTGACGCTGAAGTATACTTCCATGGGGGTGTAAGTTTTAAGCCTTATCGTGAATTATACAAAGGATTATTTACAAAAAAAGACTTTCGTTATTACGAGATCTATAATGCCTCAGAAGGTTTTTTTGGAATTCAAGATCGTAATCATTCTGATGAATTATTATTGATGTTGGATTATGGGATTTTTTATGAATTTATCCCAATTAAAGGAGATAAAGAGGATGATTCTGATATTATCCCACTTTCTGAAGTGGCTTTAAACACAAACTACTCAATAGTTATTACCACCAATGGTGGTTTATGGCGTTATAAAATTGGGGATACAATTCAATTTACTAGTTTATCTCCTTATCGTATTCAAGTCACGGGTCGTACAAAACATTTTATAAATGTCTTTGGAGAAGAGCTTATAATTGATAATGCCGAAAAAGCACTTGAAAGAGTTAGTGCTAAAACAAAAAGTATAATTTCAAATTACACAGCAGGTCCTATTTTTATGGAAAAAGATTCTCAAGGTGCTCATGAATGGATTATAGAATTTGAAAAAGAACCTGAAAACTTAAACCACTTTAGTTCTCTTTTGGACGAGGCCTTACAAGAAGAAAATTCTGATTACGAAGCAAAGAGATATAAGAATATGACTCTTCATTCATTGAAAGTTCATAAAGCAAAAAAAGGCCTGTTTTATGAATGGCTATCTAAAAAAGGTAAACTGGGAGGACAACATAAAGTCCCTAGACTTTCTAATTCTAGAGAAATTTTAGAAGAATTATTAGCAGAAATTGGTTAAGAAACGACTTTTAACTTTGGCAGCTCAATTTTAGAAAGCTTTTGATCGGCATATTGTTTTGTAACCCTAAGTTTTTTTATATCAGTATTGGGCAACTCAAACATGGCATCATTTAAAACAGCCTCACAAAGAGATCTCAAGCCTCTTGCACCTAACTTATATTGAAGTGCTTTTTCCACGATATAGTCAAGAGCTCCAGGAGTAAATTGTAATTGAATATCATCCATTGCAAACAATTGAACATATTGCTTAATCAGGGCGTTTTTCGGAGTTGTCAAAATAACACGTAAAGTAGATTCGTCTAGGGGACTCATATAAGTTAAAACAGGTAATCTACCTATAATTTCTGGAATTAATCCAAAGGCTCTAACATCTCTAGGGGTTATATATTGCAACATATTTTCTTTATCAATATCACGTTGTTCTAGAGCTGTTTTGTATCCAATGGCTTGTAAATTTAAACGTTTATTTATGTGCGCCTCAATTCCATCGAATGCCCCTCCAGCTATAAATAAGATATTGGAAGTATCAACTTCTATGAATTTTTGATCAGGGTGTTTTCTTCCGCCCTTCGGTGGAACATTTACAACAGTTCCTTCCAATAATTTCAATAAAGCTTGTTGAACTCCTTCACCAGAAACATCCCTAGTTATAGAGGGATTGTCACTTTTCCGAGCAATTTTATCGATTTCATCGATAACAACTATTCCTCTTTCAGCTTTATCTACATCATAATCTGCAGCTTGTAATAAACGAGACAGTATACTTTCTACATCTTCACCTACATAGCCTGCTTCGGTTAAAACAGTTGCATCCACAATAGCCAAAGGAACTTTTAATAAACGTGAAATAGTCTGAGCCAAAAGAGTTTTTCCTGTTCCTGTTGGGCCAACTAATAAAACATTACTTTTTTGAATTTCAACATCATCTTCGTTGGTGTTCTTTTGAACCAAACGCTTATAATGATTGTAAACTGCTACTGATAGAACACGCTTTGATGATTCTTGACCGATCACATAGTCATCCAAGAAAGATTTAATAGCCTTGGGAGGTTTCAATTCTATAGAAACTGTACTTTTCTCTTCGTCAGAAGCCTCTTCTAAAACAATCCCATGAGCTTGAATAATGCAACGGTCACATATATGAGCATCAAGCCCTGCAATAAGTAACTGAGTTTCCGGTTTAGGTCTTCCACAAAAAGAACAATTTAAATCAGGTTTACTCATAGTAAATAGTTTTATTTGGGAGCGTTTTGAAGAACTTCATCAACCATACCATAGGCTTTTGCCTCCTCAGCTTTCATCCAATAATCACGATCACTATTTTCAGTTACCTTTTTCATCGTTTGACCAGAATGCTTAGAAATAATTTGATACAATTCGTCTTTTAATTTGAGTATTTCTCTTGCAGTAATTTCAATATCAGAAGCCTGACCTTGAGCTCCACCTAAAGGTTGATGGATCATAACACGTGCGTGAGGAAGTGCAGATCTCTTTCCTTCATGTCCTGCACACAGTAAAACTGCTCCCATTGAAGCAGCGATACCAGTACAAATTGTAGCTACATTTGGTGTTATAAATTGCATAGTATCATAAATTCCGAGACCTGCATATACACCTCCGCCTGGGGAATTAATATACATTTGAATATCTCGGTTGGAATCGGTACTCTGTAAAAATAATAATTGTGCCTGAATTATATTCGCTACCTGATCATCAATAGCAGTTCCTAAAAACATAATTCGGTCCATCATCAAACGAGAAAAAACATCCATTTGTGCGACATTTAACTGACGTTCTTCGATAATATAAGGTGTCATACTACTTACTATTTTATCGTAGTACATCGCACTAATTCCATGATGTTTTGTTGCGTATTTTTTAAATTCTTTTCCGTAGTTCATGTAATGTTATTTTCTTTAAAATTAATGAATTTATTAAGCTTTAGCGTAAGCCTGCTTAATAAAGGCATCAAAACCAATTTTTTTGGTCTTTAATGGGGCTTTGTCTTTATAAAAATTAAGCATTTTATCTCCCATTAATTGTTCAGAAATTCGTCGAGTCTCTTCCTGATTAGACATTATATTCGATACAATTTCATCTAGTTTTTCTTTTTCTGGAGTTTGGCCATATTGTAACATTTGCTTTTGTACCATAATTGCTGTAAAATCTTTTAGTTCTTCAAAAGTAATGTTTAGCTCATTTTCACTTATTATTTTACCTTCAATTAGCTGGTATCTAATACCCTTTTCTGATTTGTTAAACTCATTTATTGCATCTTCCTTTGTCATAGGCTCTTTAGCTGAAGTCTGAATCCACTTTTTTAAAAAATCTACTGGAAGTTTAAATTTTGTTTTTTCAACAATTGCTTCAGAAATATCATTCATAAGTTTTTGATTCGCTTGTGGCTCAAATTGAGTCTGTAATCCTACCTTAATTTTTTCTTCTAAATCTTTTACAGAGGAAACAGTCCCAGGCTCATATAACTTATCAAAAAGCTCTTGATTTAAATCTGCTAGAATTCGCTCATTGATTTCTTTTAATTCGATTGTAACATCAACTTTAAAAATATCTTCAAGTTTTTTGTCGTCTACCGAAAGAAGTCTTTTTGCAGTAACATTATCTTTAAATAAGCGTTTTGCAGGAAAGCTTAATATTGCTCCAGTTTTAGCCTCGTTTAAAGCCAAAATAAGTTTTTTAGATTTTATATCTTCAATTGAGAAGTTTACCATTTTTTCTAGTTCTACTTCTTGGTTTTTGAATTGAGCTGTTATCTCATATCCTTTTTCAATTTTTTTTTGAGATACCAATTTTCCGTATTGCTTTTGTAAGTGAATTAGTTGTTCCTGAATCATTTTTTTTTCAGGTTCAATTTCATAACAAACTACTTTTTTAAGAACATTAAGCTTTATATCAAACTTTGGAGCCAACCCAAGTTCAAACTCGAAATTTAGCTGGGAAGCTTCCCAGTCAAGATCCTCTTTTGAAGCCTTAGGAATTGGATTTCCGAGTAACTCAAGTTTTTCATCTTTAATATATTTATCTAAATTTTCTCTAAGTAATTTATTAACCTCATCTGCAATAACTGCCTTTTCATATTGCTTTTTGATCATACCCATAGGAACATGACCCTTTCTAAAGCCAGGTATATTTGCATTTTTTCTGTAATCGCTTAAAATTGAACCTACTTTCTTTTCGTAATCTTTTCGGTCAATCGTCATATTTATGACTGAATTTAATTGATCAATATCAGTTTTGCTGATGTCCATTATATCTTAAAATTTAGTGCGCAAAAATACACTTTTTTATTGCTACAACAAAGTTTTTTAAAATCCATCAACCAAGCTGAAATATGACTTTCATTGCATTAAGAAGTAAAATGAAATCTAAAAAATTAAAATAAAATGACGTTGTACATTTTTAAAATATAAAATCTATTATATTTGCACCCCAAGAATTAATAATCAGAGAATCGAGAATTCTCATAAATTAATATGATATGCCAGTAAAACTTAGACTTCAAAGACACGGAAAAAAAGGGAAACCTTTTTATTGGTTAGTAGCCGCAGACTCAAGGTCCAAAAGAGATGGACGCTATCTTGAAAAGATAGGGACTTACAACCCAAATACAAATCCAGCAGCTGTAAATATAGATAATGATAGAGCCCTTAACTGGTTAGAGAAGGGAGCGCAACCTACAGATACTGCACGTACTTTATTATCTTATAGAGGTATTATGTATAAGCATCATTTAAATGGAGGTGTAAGAAAAGGTGCCTTTACTCAAGAAGATGCTGACAAAAAATTTGAAATTTGGTTAAAAGAGAAAACAGCAAAAATCCAATCTAAAGAAGAAGGTTTATCAAAAGATCAAGCAAAAGCTAAAGCTAAACGTTTAGAAAATGAAAAAGCTACTAGTGATAAGAGATTAGCTGACGCTGCTACTGCAGAAGCAGAGGCTGAGGCTGCTGCAAAAAAAGCTGTTGAGGAAACACCTGCTGCTGAGGAAACATCTGCTACTGAAGAAGCTTCTGCTGCTGAAGGAGCTCCTGCTACTGAAGAAGCACCTGCTACTGAAGAAGCTCCTGCTGCTGAGGAAGCTCCTGACTCTCAAGATGAGGTAAAAAAGTAAGATTTCATTTTTTGACGATGATTAAAGAAAACTGCTTTTATGTTGGAACCATCGTTGGAAAATACAGTTTTAGAGGAGAGTTACTAATAAAAACAGATAGTGATAATCCAGGGGAATATATCCATTTGGAATCGATATTTGTAGAACTAAATTCAGGTTTTGTCCCCCTTTTTATTGAAAAATGTAAACTGCACAAATCTGCTCTATTAAGAATCAAATTTGATCAAGTAAGCAATGAACTTGATGCTGATAAACTACTAAAAAAAGATTTGTACTTACCTCTAAGCTTTCTTCCAAAATTAGAGGGTAAAAAATTTTACTATCACGAAGTAGTTGGTTTTTCATTAATGGAGGGAGAAGATTGTATTGGAACAATAAAACGTATTCAAGACCAGGGAATTCAGGCACTCTTTGAGCTTGAAAAAAATGACGGAAATATATCTCTTATACCTATCCATGATGATTTCATATTGGAAGTGAATCGAGACTTAAAAATTATAAGTGTTGAGCTTCCAGAGGGGCTTTTAGATATCTAAGGTTGTTCTCTTAGAAAAATAAAACAAAACCAAAAGATGGTAATGGTGTACTATTCCCGTCATCTGTTGAGACCGGAACTAAAGTCCTTGGCAAGGCAATTGAACCATCATCCAATCGATTTAAACCATATTCTTCAGGAGTAGGATTAGGTTGTGCCAAAAAGTTTTGTACTTCAAAATAAAAATTAAAAGATAAATTATTAAAATTCCACTTTTTATCAATTCTTATATCCGCCTGGTTAAATGCTGCTAATTTTACATCACCTAACCGATTATAATCCAAGATGATTTCTGGATAAGAAAGTGTACTCAATTCTATATCAGTAGGTACATATGGATTTTTACCTGCATATCGCCAACGAGCACTGATTTCCCAATTTCGATTGAGTTTATAACCTCCTGAAAAAGAAATTAAATGACGACTATCCCAAACCGAAGGTCGAGATATTCCATCTATTCCAGAAAATTCACTAAAGAAGTATGTATACGCAAATACTCCATAAAAATTATTTGAAAGTTTTTGTTGAAATAAAACTTCAGCTCCACGACTTGATCCTTCTCCTTGAGAGGTAATAGCTTCGTTGCCTAGGACTTCAAAACCACCTCCCTTATTAGCCAGAGAAACTCCATCGATTAATGAAATTGGATAGTTTGAATATTGCTTTAAGAATCCTTCAAGAGTAATTCGAGAAGCTGCAGTTAAATTGTACTCAATTCCAGCAACATAATGATCACTTTGTGTGTATGAGGCGTTTTTATTAACGAATATATTTTCCTCTTGAAAGCCCAACATGGTATAAGTAGGAATTTTAAAATATCTCCCTAAAGAGGCATTAAATTTCCACTTTTGATCTTCCGATATCGCATATGATAAAGAAAATCTAGGAGAAATATTATCAATTAAATTAGATCCTAAAGAAAAACTATCTTCATCAGTCCTTAAACCTATTGCAATATTTAATCGGTCATTAAAAATTTTTCTTGACCCTTTAATAAAAAAACCATATTTAATAAAGTTTAAGTTGGTCTGATAAGCAATATCATAAAATACAAATTTGGTGTTATTTTTATAACTAGATTTTTGAATATTAAAACCTGTAGACCACTTCCATTGATCTAAATACTGGGTTGCTTGAAAACGTAATTTTGATTCCCACTCATAAGAATCATTTTGAAAAATAGTTCCTGTTTTAGTTATATTATCATTAAAACGAGTAAATAAATTTTCCAAACGATTAGAACTTAAAGCCGTTGTTATGAAACCTTTACCATTTTTATAATTTCTTTTCCAAGATAATCCAACGGTAGTGCTCCTTTGGTTAATTATAGGAACTTGCTCCAATGTTGCTTGCTGCTCAGCATCAAATTCATCTGGAGCTTTCACAGAGAAATTATCAATTGAACCAATTCCAATAAAGGTCAAGGAGTTGTATTTATCAATTTCATGCTTAATTTTCCATTGATAATCCCAATAATCGGGGCGTATGGGCAGTCCAATCAGTTCAAATAAAAACTGAAGATAACTTCTTCTTACAGATAATAAAAAAGTTGTTTTTGCAGGTTCAGATTTGTTTTTCCTAAATAAAGGTCCTTCTAATGTTAAACCTGCCTCACTTGCGCCAAAACGAAAATTCCCTCCAAAACCACTAGGATCTCCATCACGCTGTTCAAAAGCTAGAACTCCAGAAAGTGGATTATCATATTCTGCACCAAATGCTGAACTGGATAAAGTTACTTCCCTAATAAAAGAAACATTGACCATACCCACTGGACCTCCCGCACTTCCTTGAGTACTAAAGTGATTAATATTTGGGATCTCAATTCCATCTAAATAATAAACTGTCTCATTAGGTGCTCCACCACGAATAATAATATCATTTCTAAATCCGCCAATAGAAGGGGAGATCCCTGGCATACTTTGAACTACTTTAGTGATATCATTGTTTCCCCCAGGATATGTTTCAATTTCCACTACTGAAAAAGTTTGAGTTGATAATGGTGTTTCGCTTTTATTTTTAAAAGGACTTCGAACAAGAACAACTTCATCCAAATTTTCTGAAACTTCTACAAGTTCAAAAAGTAAGGGGATATTCCCAATCGACTTGACAATAACATTAAATTGAGTCTCACTTTCATAACCTAAATAACTCGCAGTTACATTATAGGATTGTGAAGGAATATTTTGAAGTTTAAAATATCCCTCAGAATCTGTAACTGTTCCAAAAGCAGAACCTTCAAGCAGTATTGTTGCTCCTTCTAAGGGAAGTTGACTTTGAATATCAAAAATACGACCATTAAGTACTCCTGAAGTTTGAGCTAAAATGGATTGACACAAAAAAAGTGATAGTAAAACATATTTATTTTTCATCTTAAAATATTTATTCAAAAAAATGTAAGAAAATGATTTCGACAAATAATAGTTTTTTTATTGAAAAATTTATAAAGTAAAAATACATCAAATGTTCAAGGTTTATGCTCTTTTAGTTTATTCGTTTTTACTTATCTTCAAACAAAAATTAGTATGAAAAATAGAAGAACTTTTCTTAAAACAGCTTGTAAGCCGATTGTTCTAGCTACCCTTGGGATACCAATTTTAGAGGCTTGTTCAACAGAAGAAATATCCGTAAGTCCATCACCATCATCCACTGGTCCAAATGTGAATGAAAAAAAGCCATTAGTTATAAATTTAGCTGATAGCTCTTTTTCTGACCTGACTGAAATTGGTGGCTGGAAAAATTATACACAAGAAGACCTGCTTCTGGTTAGAATTAGCGATGACGAAATACGAGCATTTGATAACCGATGCCCACATCAAGGAAATCGTGACCGTTGGGAATATGATGGAAGTAATTTTACTTGCCAATATCATTTTAATACATATTCTAACAGTTGTAGTGGTTCGTTAGTATGTTTTCCAACAACGCTTGAAGATAATATTCTTACTGTTACTTTTAGTTAATTTAGGAAGAGGTAGATTCAATAATCATTTATGCTTTGTGAAAGTTCACATTATAATTAATTCTTTTTTTTAGCAGATTTACGTTCAATTTTACGTTGTTCTTTTTGTATTTTTTTTTGTTTAATAGCATTAGCTGCATTCATTTTTTCTGTTTCTTTTTGATCAAAAGCGTCACGCATTTCCTTCAAATCAGAGTTGTTTATCTGTTCCTGATCACTAGCCTGAAGAGCTTTGTCCTCGATGCTAAAATTTGCTTTCCCAGTCTGTTTACGCATAATCTCTCTAGCTGCTTTGAGATTATAATAAAATCCTGGATCTATCATTTTATTTGCAATGAAGTGTTCTTTTTTTTCCTTATCCCAGCGCACAAACATAAAACCTCCGTTGACTGAATCTAATTTTACTCGAAATACGTGAGCATAATTAGGTAGTGTTTGATAAATTTCAATACTCTCAGGAACATAACCTGCAACATATAGAATCTCTTCAACAAAGGCAGTTTGAGTTTGCAATGAAGGATCATCATAAATACCTTCAATTAATAAATTATCTTGAGCATAAACAGAACTGGATAAGATTAGTAGAAAGAAGATTTTTTTAAATTGGATCACTTTATTTAATAATTTAGAATCAATTGTATTTGAAAACTTCTTCCTATTTCTGATGCATAATATCTCATTCTATTTAAATAATTTCTATAATCTGAATTAGTAATATTTTGAACAAAAAATCTTAACTGGGCGCCACTTTTTGTGAATTCATTTAAATATAAAGAAAAAATTAAGTCTAATTTATGATAAGGCTCGGGAGTTGAACTTATATCAACTAGTTTAGATTGAAAAGTACCATTCTCGATCACACTGTAGTTGAAATTATTATCCGGAAATCTATTTTGTTTGCTAACGTAATGATGGGATAACTGAAAGTCCCACTTTTTATTTTGAGAAGAATAATTTAATCTTTGTGTTGAATTGAATGGAGGTATTGAAATTATAGGACTCTCATTTAAAGTATCTTGTGCATAAATATATGACGCAGTGGTTTGAAAATAAAATTGATTATTAAAATCAATTTTTGCATTTAAATCAATACCCCACAAAAAGGCATCAGTTGCATCATATTCCCATACTGGAAATGCTCCTCGTATTGTTTGTTCAAGTTGTTTTGGTTCAATAAATATATAATTTAAAGTCTTTGCTACGTATGGTTCCAAGGAACCGGTAAAAGATCCTTTTAGTTTTGTGAAACTCATTAATAATTTGTGTGTAGTTTCTTTACTTAACGATAAATTGCCGTATTCTATTGTAGCTAAAGAATGATGAAGTCCATCGCTGAATAATTCTGAAGAATTCGGTGCACGTTGAGATAAAATATAGGATAAAGAAGATTCTATTTCATTGCCTATTAAAGTTGAAAATCCTGTATGCGAGGAAAAATTTAAATAAGAAAATTTTGGGTTTGTTAATATTTGTGATCCAAAATTTCTTCTTTCAAATACTGAAAAAGATTCTGAGTATCCCCTTTCTAACCAAAAGGAATTCATGTAATACTTTTGAGCTTCAATAAAAACTCTATCAACTCTTATCCCCCAATCCCAACTGAATAAATTATTAAGTTTATATTTTCCTAAGAAAAAAGAACCAATTTCATATTTAAAATAATCAGGAATAAGTCTTTTTACTCCAGTTCTGGGATCTGAAAAATTATCTTGGTATAAACCACTCACTCCCAATTCAAAATCCCATCTTAAAGTTTTCTCCCAAAAAAAACTAGCAGCTAGATTATGGGTCTTAAGTAAAATGTCAATTGCTGGTATATCCGATCTATCTCCTCGACGAATATCAAATTCTTGTCTTTGATTGATTTGATAATTGTATTTCAATTCCCACCTCCCTTTATCTTTTTGATTTTTGAAGTAGCTAAAGTGTAAGTTTTGATGTTCTACTTGTTGTTTTGGAGAGCTTATATTATAAGTGAAAGGATTAATTCGAAGTGGTTTTTCAGAAGAAAGAGCAGACAATAAATCTTGAACATTTCCAATGTGAGCTGCCCTTAAAATACCTATTTCATTGGTAAATCTTGAATAAATGGCTTCCCATCCAGAAATAATTTTATTTTTCCCTAATTTAATAGTTAAGTCAAACTCTTTTAATCCTGTGTTAGAGAGTATATACTTTGGGGCTTTTATATCTCCAAACTGCTTAAGTGAAAATTGACCTTCAGCATAATATCCGTTAGATATTGTTTTAGTTAACTTAGAAGAAATACTGCCTCCACTACCATTTGATTCTAAATTTAGAATAGTACTACCATAAAGACTATCTATTAATTTTTTTTTGTTTGAAGTAAGAATGATTGTTCCACCTGGAGTATCACCACCATATTTAAGTGCTGCTGCTCCCTTTATTAATTGAACATTTTCAAATGAATTTAGATCGATATTAGGTGCGTGATCAGCACCCCATTCTTGATCATTTTGGCGTATACCGTTAGCTACGATTCCAATCCTACTTCCGTACATTCCATGAATGATAGGTTTAGAAATCGAATTTCCTGTTTTTAAACTACTAACACCAGGAATAAAACTTAGTGCTTCAGCTAAAGATTCACTGCTGTATAAATTTATTTCATCTATACCTAAACGTGATTCTTTTGAGGAACTATTAATTTGATTTTGAATAAAGTCAGTAACAATTATCTCTTCTAATTCATTAATGTGGTGTTCTAATTTAAAGTTTATAATTTTTTCTTTTTTTATATCTAATTTTTTTTCAACACTATTACAGCTAGGATGTTCAACTTTGAGCTGAATAGGACCAGAACAAATTTCTTCAATTAAATATTCTCCATTTTCGTCTGTTTGTGAAAAATTATTGGTACCCTCAATAAAAACAAGGGCACCAATAATTGGAGATTCGTCATGAAGATCAGTTATTTTACCACTAACTGATAAATTACATGATTGACTATAAAGATTAGTTGAAAAACTTAGATATATAATTGATAATACAATTAAATATCTGGTCATTAGTCAGCTATAGTAATGGGTATATCAATAGCAACATCAGTTTCACCTCCAAAGCTGTCTCTAGATGTTCCAGTCTTGCTAGTTGGCTCGTGAATTAAAAAAGCTTGAACAATACCAGAACCTGAAGAACTTGCAGTCCAAAGCGAATTTAAATAAACAGGATTTCCATCGCTATCAATGGTATCATTTGTTCCTGAAGAATAACTAACCGACACATCAGAAAAATCATAGAAAACCTGATGATCATCAGCCTCCTCAATTACTTCCTCAGTTATATCCTCTACATCCGAAGGATCAGTCTCGTCTAAGAAAGAGATCCCAACTTGATATTCAGTATTTGCTTTTAAATTAATTAATTTTGAAGAATTGTCTTCTTCAACTACCCAACGAATTGTTTGAGTTGGATTATCAGAAGAGTCAAATGTAAGAACTACAGTAGTGATAACTTCTTCTTCATTTATAAGTTCAGGAATGTCATCTACTTCATCTTCATCAGAGCTACAAGATGAGATTAATAATGCCGTAAAAAGATAAAAAAATATTTGTTTTATGTTTAAAAAAAGTTTCAATTTGATTATATATTAATGTATTAAAATTTCTCAAACTCCTATCTAATAAGAGTTTCAATGAGTTTTTTAGTTTTAAGCATACATTAACAGAGGCGGCCCTCTTAAACCTATAAATTCGAGAGGCTTAGAAAAAAAAATTAAATAATTATTATCAAAAACTCTATCAATTATTGCAATTTTATAAAGTTTGAACGATTTGAAAAAAGATTTTACTAAGGGTTGAAAAAAGCAATCTAAAAAATCATTATGATTACTGGAGGAATGAAAATGGGTTTCAG
>ERZ802830.1557-NODE-1557-length-21695-cov-8.78859_pt1 | contig 21695 bp, 33 predicted proteins | sample MGYA00345654_ERZ802830 | MGnify/ENA primary metagenome ERZ802830 (study PRJEB30503, sample SAMEA104212375) | marine metagenome | biome: Westerlies Biome; feature: [SRF] surface water layer (ENVO:00010504) within the epipelagic zone...; material: water...
CTACGAATGATCCAAAACAAATAGAAATTTTTGATATGAAATCGGGTGACCTATTAGGCTCCCGAAAAATAAATGAAACAAATGATTTCTTATTTCGAGACTTTAAATGGGAATTATCTGGAAATGTAGCAAGCAATGATATCTTTAACGTAAAAACGAGCACAGAAAGATTGGACGATGCGTCAAATTTGGTTCAATTAATGAAATTATCCGAATTGTCGTCTGCTACAGGAAAAGGTGGTTATTCACAGCAATATAACGACTTAGTTCTAGATGTTGGGTTTAATGTTCGCTCAAGTGAACAAGGATTGGAAAATGCGAAAGTAATTTATGATGTAGCAGCAGATCGAAAGTCGAGTTTTTCAGGTGTCGACTTGGATACAGAGGCAGCACGACTTTTAGAACAGCAACAAGCCTACCAGGCCCTGGCTAAGGTGTTGAGCACAGCTAAAGAGATGGTCGATACTCTTCTGAGGTCGATGTAGATGAGAGATAGAAAATGACCATAGGAACCACTAGATTTTTTGGAAATAATAGCGAATTATTCTCGAAGCTTAATACTGAATTACAATCCCTTCAAACGCAGGCTGGGACAGGCAAAGCTGAATTGAAATTAGCCAATAATATTGGTGATATTTCTAAATTAAGTGCTGCAGAAGAGAAGAAATCTGAAACAAACCAATTGTTAAGTAATTCGAAGCGGGTCCAAACAGATTTGGAAGTCATGGATGTTGCTTTTGAAAGGCTCCAGAACTTACTTGTTCGTCTTCAAGAGTTGGCCGTTGAGAGTGCCAATGATACTCTTACGCCCGATGAACGTGAACGCTTTGTTGGTGAGGCCTCCATGATAAAATCGGAGTTAGTTGACGTTGCTAACCAAAAAGACAATTTCGGTAATAGTCTTTTTGGTGGTGTATCAGGAGCTGAAAAGCCCTTCCAAAAAGGGGCAAATGGCAAAGTCACATACTCAGGGTCTTCATTAGCAAAAGAAATTCAGGTTACTCCTGGTTTGGCTGTTAGACAAAATTTTTCAGGTCTGGAAGTTTTTCAGAAGATTAATGGATCAGATAGTGATTTTTCAGTTTTTGAGGTTGTTGATGACCTTATTGAAAGTCTTAAAATAGATTTAAATAGTGGAAAATCATCTAATCTTTTCTCAAGCTCCCAATCTGCGACGGTCAGGCTTCCAAATACGGGACCTAAAGCTAATATAGCTTTCACGATAGAAGCGGGCGAAAAAACTATAAATATTAGCCAAGATGTCTTCGGCAATGATTTCTCTGCTGTGGCCAGTTCTATTAATAGTCAAACGGCACTGACAGGTTTGACTGCAAGCTTTAATGGGAACAATGAATTAGTTTTAACTGGTAACATAAACGCGCTAAAAATAAGTGATTTTAAATACAAAGGCGATGCCGTTGTTGATCCAACTATACAGGTGGTTGATACAAGTGATGGATCAACCAAGGAAAATATTGCTGAGAAAGATTTGCAAAGCGAAATTATTCGTTCCAAAATAAGCGATGCTTTTGAGCATTTTGCAACAAAAAGAGCTGAGGTCAGTGCTGCGGCGCGGAGAGCACAGGATGCGGAAGTGTCTGCTCAGGATATCCTTATTGTATTGGAAGAAGATATCTCTGAGATAAAAGATGCCGATCTTGCAAGTATTTTAACCCAGCTTGAATTTTTAATGACACAAAAAGATGCCGCTCAAGCAACTTTTACGAGAGTTACCAGCAAGTCATTATTTGATTTTTTAGGCTGATAATACATTACTTGGTATGTAAATTGCTCTTTTAGTGCAAACTAGGAGCGATTAATGTTTTCAATAATTAAATCTGGCATGTCTTCAGCAATGCATGAATTGTCTGTTATTTCTAATAACGTTTCAAATGCAAATTCCAATGGTTTTAAGAAATCTTTAGTTGCCTTTTCAGATTTTGCTGGTGGATTGCTTCCGGATTCAGTCGAAAGTGTTTCCAGCGGTTTGGGTTCTTTTGTTGATGATACAAGAATTAGTGACGGCCAAGGTGCTGTGCTGTCCACAGAAAATATTACTGATATGGCTCTTATTGGGAACGGATTTTTTGCGATCCAAAATTTAAGTGATAACAGTGTTTCTTTTACAAGAAATGGGGCTTTTGGTCTTGATGAAAACGGTTTTCTAACTACTGGAGATAATCATCGTGTTCTTGGAGCGCCTCTAGTTGATGGCGCCTTTGCTCCTATTGCTGGTGGTATCGAAACTCTCTTTCCTATCCAAATTCCTACCCAGCAGGAAGACGTTATAATGTCTGAATTAAAAATTGCTGAGGATGGTAAAATATCAGCCAGATATGGTGAACAAAATCTGACACCAATAAGCTCATTGACCTTGGGAATTTTTTCAAACCCAACAGGATTAAAAGAGCTAGGAAATGCTAGGTTTTCAGCAACTGAAAAGTCTGGTCTGTTAACTTTAGGGTCACCTTTAGAGGCTGGATTCGCTGAGCTTAAAACTGGTGGGTTAGAGCGATCTAACGTAAATGTGACGGATGAGCTTACAGCAATGATCAAAGCTCAACAGCAATTTAATGGATCTGCGCGCCTCATGCAGGCTAATTCTGATATGGTCGAAAAACTTACAAGATAAAAAATATTAAACTGGGAATGGTGATTGAAAATGGCTAGTTGCGCAGAGTGCAATGTAAAGATGGGATACAGTGAGACCAATGCATCACGTAACCATGATGGCTTGTGTATAGCTTGTTACGTAAAATCGTTAGTGAAGACGAAAGTAAATGCTGCTAATAACACAAAAAAACCTACAAATGCGAGATCTTTAGACCATTTGTTTGAAAAATTTGAAAGTATAACACTTACGAGCGAAACCGCGCCTAACCTTCGAGTAAGAAAACGTTTTGGTATCGTCCACGGCGAGGCGACTTTGACGGGTAATCCCCATGAGAAACCAAAAATATTAGATCGTTTAAGACGCAGAAAGAAAACTGTCGAAAACAATAATATATTTAAAAAAGTTATTGAAGAGGCGAACATTGAATTGAAGGCAAATGCTATTAAACAGGGGGCAAACGCCGTTCTTGGTTACAACATGAACTTAACGACAACAGCGTTTGGTTCAAAAAACTACGTAATTGTTTCTGTTACAGGAACAGCTGTCGAAACAGCGTGACACTGTTTCGACCAGGTTAAAGGCTTGTTATAGGCCTTTCTTGGAGTGGCAATCAAAAAAGTGTCCTGTAAAGGTTGTAATACCGTTCTGTTCTTGCCAACCGGTAATGGAAAGTGCGTTCGCACCTGTAACTAAAGCTCTATTCCTCATAGCAATTAAAGTTTGAGTATAAGGTAGCTCGCTGGAAAATTTTAGTGCAATTGTCCTGGAGCAGAAATCGCTGCCTCGAGTATATGAATAAGCGTGCACAGTAACTTTTTCTGATCCTCTAAGTGCTTTAGCATCTAAAATGGTCAGAGATGTAGCATTTGTACCATTGCTATTAGTGCTTTGGTTACCAGCTGGTGGAATAGTTACCTGACAACCAGCTACCAGCAATGCCATGGTGATTGACAGTATAAATCTTTTTATATTTTGCATAACGAATTCCTTATTTGCTGGAATAGTTAACGACACTCTCCAAGCTCATGTTAGGTCTCTTGCGAAAATAGCGAAAAAAAGTGATATTTTCCACTATTTTTTCTGCAAATTCTTACAGCCTGTGATAGATTTAGAAGGAGGCGGATGGTTATATGGTTAGCGAATTTGAAAAAAAAGTGGCAGAAGAATATAATCTGCGTTTTCTTAAATATGGGGCGCAGCCTAAATCAAGTTTGTGGTTTTCTGAGCAGCGTCAAACGTTAAGATTTGATTCAATAATCACAACTATGAAAAGAAACCAAGCACCACGTCATTTCTCGATAAATGATATAGGTTGTGGTTATGGCGGATTTTTAAAGCGCCTTCAGGATAATTTCAGTAATGATAGGTTTTCATATGTTGGGTTTGATTTAGCAAAAAGCCCAGTTGAATACTGTGACCGTCATTACGCCAAAAAAGGAGTAAAGTTCTATTGTAGTAGCATACCTTCGGAAGTAGCCGATTATAGTGTGATGTCGGGGACATTTAATTATGTGCCAGATTTAAGTGTAAAAGCGTGGAAAGATTATTTGTTTACAAGCCTCAGTTCCATTTGGAATTTAACCCAGCATAGTATGATTTTTAATTTGATGATCTCCGAACAAGATAAAATAACCGCACAAAGAATTTCTTACATTAGAAAAGAAACCGTAATTAATTTTTGCCAACGAAATTTTGGAGAGACTTACGAGAGTTTCTCTTCCAAACTACCGAAAGAAATTACGTTTTGCGTACGCAAAACATAAATTAAGCAAATTAAATGCTTAAAGGTCGCATGGCATGGCATTTGCACTCGTTTGTTAATTAAGGCGAGACAAATGTATAAGTTTTTATTTTTATTTTTTGTACTTGGTGCAGCTGCACTGCTTTATAAGTCCATTGAACGTAATTATTTATCTCAAACAGTTATTGCGAGAGTTACGCTCAAAACAAATTGTGAATTGGACCCAAAAGCATTTGCTGTCAGGAATATAAATTCCGGTGAGGTTAGAGAATTTCAACATGGGGAGGCATTTATTAAAGCCACTTTGGCTGATGAACTGATGATCGTATTGTCTAAGAAATTTGATCAAGTGTCCTTTGAGGGTGAAGTTGTGCAAGCGAAACAAAAAATAGAAATCTTTCAAGATTGTAAAAAGCCAGTTGGTATTGACGGGATTTTTAGAAGTTTCAATCAACAATTTGCTGCAAAGTGATTTATAATGGCGGTTGATCCATCTGCTTAAATTTAAATAAAAATCTAGCTGATTATATTTTTAAATTATTTTCTCTATAATGTGCATGTTGACATCGAAACCGGATGGCCCTATACGCTCGCGAACATGCATTGGGGGTCGCCCTAGTGTTGCTTCAGAATTGGAGTGGGCAAGATCCGAGCTTTTGCTTTGATCCTCTGATAAACCGCCGCGTCGTTCTACTCGCTTAGACGATTGCGGTTTTTTGTATTGCGGACGCGCAGCACAAGACTAAACCGCGTTGCTTACGCAATGTGGTCATAATTTGAAATATACGGGGTAACCTGAATGCCAACGATACAGCAGCTGATCCGCAAACCAAGGCAGCCAAAAATTAAAAGGTCTAAGTCTCAGCACTTAGAACAATGCCCACAGAAACGTGGGGTCTGTACCCGTGTTTACACAACAACGCCAAAAAAACCTAATTCTGCGATGAGAAAAGTTGCCAAAGTTAGGCTTACGAATGGTTATGAAGTGATTAGTTATATTCCGGGTGAGCAGCACAATTTGCAAGAGCACTCCGTGGTTCTCATCAGAGGTGGTCGTGTAAAAGACCTTCCTGGTGTAAGGTATCACATTTTGCGGGGCGTTTTAGATACACAGGGTGTTAAAGATAGAAAACAACGTCGCTCCAAATATGGCGCTAAGCGTCCAAAATAAAGGAAGAATAAATGTCTCGTCGTCACGCCGCAGAAAAACGTGAAATATTACCAGACGCAAAGTTTGGTGACCGTGTTTTATCAAAATTTATGAATAACCTTATGGTAGATGGCAAGAAATCCGTCGCAGAAAAAATTGTTTACAATGCGCTTGATCGGGTTGAGTCAAAGATTAAGAGAGCCCCTGTAGAGGTTTTCCATGAAGCTCTAGAAAACATTAAACCAGCTGTTGAAGTGAGGTCACGAAGAGTTGGGGGTGCTACCTATCAGGTTCCTGTTGAGGTTCGGACTGAACGACGGGAGGCATTAGCTTTGAGGTGGCTGATTACAGCCAGCAGAGGCCGTAACGAAAACACAATGGAAGAGCGTCTGGCAGCTGAGTTGATTGATGCTGTTAACTCCAGAGGTTCTGCTGTGAAGAAAAGAGAAGACACCCATAAAATGGCGGATGCGAATAAGGCATTTAGTCATTATCGGTGGTAGAAAAGTAGAGGCAAAAGAGCTATGGCACGCGACTTCACATTAGATCTATATCGTAATTTTGGAATTATGGCGCATATTGATGCGGGTAAGACAACTTGTTCAGAAAGAATTCTCTATTACACCGGAAAATCTCACAATATTGGGGAAGTTCATGATGGTGCCGCTACGATGGATTGGATGGAGCAGGAGCAAGAACGAGGAATTACTATTACGTCGGCTGCAACCACGACTTTTTGGGAGCGTACGGAGGATGGTGAAAACGCCGACACTCCTAAGCACCGATTAAATATCATAGACACACCAGGACACGTTGATTTCACAATTGAAGTGGAGCGTTCCTTGGCAGTATTGGACGGAGCAGTTTGTGTTCTGGATGCGAATGCGGGCGTAGAGCCTCAAACAGAGACCGTGTGGAGGCAGGCAGATAGATATAAAGTGCCTCGAATTGTGTTTGTAAACAAAATGGACAAAATCGGAGCTGACTTTTTTAACTGCGTAAACATGATTGAAGATAGAACTGGTGCTAAAGCAGTCCCTGTTGCGTTGCCAATCGGTTCTGAAACAGAACTAGAAGGCCTTATTGATCTTGTGACGATGGAAGAGTGGCTTTGGCAAGGTGAAGACCTTGGGGCCTCCTGGATCAAAGCTCCAATAAGAGACGACTTAAAGTCGGTCGCAGATGATTGGCGTAATAAAATGATCGAAGCGGCTGTCGAAATGGATGACGATGCAATGATGATGTATCTTGAAGGTGAGGAGCCTGACGTTGCCACGTTGAGGTCTTTAATCCGAAAGGGTACGCTTGAAATGGCTTTTGTGCCGGTTTTAGGTGGCTCAGCGTTTAAAAATAAGGGGGTTCAACCTTTACTAAATGCTGTTATTGATTATTTACCGAGCCCCTTAGATGTTGCGGATTACATGGGTTTTAAGCCAGGTGATGACAACGAAGAGCGTAACATCCCAAGACGCGCTGATGACGATATGCCATTTGCCGGTTTGGCTTTCAAAATAATGAATGATCCATTCGTCGGATCTTTGACGTTTACACGGATTTATTCTGGCGTGATGAACAAGGGAGACAATGTTCAAAACTCGACCAAAGGCAAGCGCGAAAGAATTGGAAGAATGATGATGATGCATTCTAACAACCGGGAAGAAATAAGTGAGGCATTTGCTGGAGATATTATAGCCTTGGCGGGTCTAAAAGAAACAACAACTGGTGATACCCTGTGTGATGTAAAAGATGACGTCGTATTGGAGACAATGACCTTTCCAGATCCCGTTATTGAGATTGCTGTTGAGCCAAAAACTAAAGGCGATCAGGAGAAAATGTCTCAGGGATTGGGGCGTCTTGCTGCCGAGGATCCTTCTTTTAGAGTAGAAACAGACTTAGAATCTGGCCAGACAATTATGAAGGGCATGGGTGAGCTTCACCTAGATATTTTAATCGATCGATTAAAAAGAGAATTTAAGGTTGAGGCAAATATTGGTGCACCTCAAGTGGCCTATCGTGAAACAATCTCACACGAAGTTGATCACACTTACACCCACAAGAAACAGTCGGGCGGGTCGGGTCAATTTGCTGAGGTTAATTTGATTATAACACCTACCAAACCTGGTGAGGGTTACTCATTCGAATCCCGTATTGTTGGTGGCGCCATTCCTAAAGAGTATATTCCTGGCGTTGAGAAGGGTATAAAGTCTGTAATGGATAGTGGGCCACTGGCAGGCTTTCCGGTAATAGATTTTAAAGTCGCTTTGGTTGATGGAAAATTTCACGATGTGGACTCATCTGTTCTAGCATTTGAAATTGCCGCTCGAATGGGTATGAGAGAAGGAATGCGCGAGGCTGGCGCAAAACTTCTTGAGCCCATTATGAAAGTCGAAGTGGTGACCCCAGAAGAGTATACAGGTAATATAATCGGTGATTTGACTTCACGCAGAGGTCAGGTCCAGGGACAAGAACCTCGTGGGAACGCCATAGCCATAGATTGTTTTGTACCATTGGCAAACATGTTTGGATATATCAATAACTTGCGGTCCATGTCTTCAGGACGGGCGAATTTTACGATGCAATTTGATCATTATGAGCCAGTACCGCAAAATATATCTGACGAAATTCAAGCTAAGTTTGCTTGATTTTAATTTGCTTATTGCGGTTTTCGCAGTGAGTTTTTTAACAAGGTGGGAAAAAGACCGCCGCTTAAAATAGGAGGCCATAATGGCGAAGGAAAAATTTGACCGCAGTAAACCACACTGCAACATTGGTACGATTGGCCATGTGGACCATGGTAAAACCACATTGACAGCGGCGATCACCAAGTTTTTTGGTGAATTCAAGGCATATGACCAAATTGATGGTGCGCCTGAAGAGAAAGCTCGTGGTATTACAATTTCGACAGCACACGTTGAATACGAAACAGACGCGCGTCACTATGCGCATGTGGACTGTCCTGGTCACGCCGACTACGTAAAGAATATGATTACTGGTGCGGCTCAGATGGATGGAGCAATCTTAGTTGTGAACGCTGCAGACGGCCCTATGCCTCAAACCCGTGAACATATCTTGCTAGGCCGTCAGGTTGGTATCCCTGCAATGGTTGTTTTTATGAATAAGGTTGATCAGGTTGATGATGATGAACTTTTAGAGCTCGTTGAAATGGAAATACGTGAGTTATTGTCTACTTATGATTTTCCGGGTGATGACATTCCAATAGTTGCCGGTTCTGCTTTAGCAGCCATGGAAGGCCGTGATGCCAATATTGGTGAAGAAAAAATTAGAGAACTAATGGCACAAGTTGATGCTTACATTCCACAGCCACCACGTGCTGTCGATGAACCATTCTTGATGCCAATTGAAGACGTTTTCTCTATCTCAGGCCGTGGCACAGTTGTAACAGGTCGAGTTGAGCGTGGCGTTATTAACGTTGGTGATGAAATCGAAATCGTTGGTATTCGCGACACTTCAAAAACAACATGTACGGGCGTTGAAATGTTCCGCAAGCTGCTTGACTCAGGTGAGGCAGGCGACAATATTGGCGCACTTCTTCGCGGTGTTGACCGAGAAGGTGTGGAGCGAGGTCAGGTTTTATGTAAGCCTGGTTCAGTTCAACCACACACAAAATTTGAAGCAGAAGCCTACATTTTGACCAAGGAAGAGGGTGGACGCCACACACCGTTTTTTGCAAACTACCGTCCTCAGTTTTACTTCCGAACAACTGACGTGACAGGTACCGTTGTGTTGCCCTCAGGTACTGAAATGGTGATGCCTGGTGATAACCTCAAGTTCAACGTTGAGTTAATCGCTCCTATTGCGATGGAAGAGAAACTACGCTTTGCTATCCGTGAGGGTGGCCGCACTGTTGGATCAGGCGTCGTCTCCAAAATTGTAGAGTAAAAAAAGTTTTATAGGGCAAACAAAGTTGTTTGCCCTACTAATTTGGCGCCTGGCGCCTTTTTAAGGGTTCGAAGAAGGTATTAGACAATCTACTGCAGTCCTCTCAACTCTAACGCGTAATGTATAAAGGCATATTAAAATGCAAAGCCAAAATATACGCATCCGTTTAAAAGCTTTTGATTATCGTGTACTTGACGCGAGTACTCAGGAAATAGTCAACACTGCTAAACGTACTGGTGCTTCTGTTCGGGGCCCAATTCCGCTTCCGAACAAAATTGAAAAATTTACTGTTTTGCGTAGTCCTCACGTAAACAAGAAATCTCGTGAACAATTCGAAATTCGTACGCATAAACGTCTTTTGGATATTATCGACCCAACACCTCAAACAGTTGATGCTCTTATGAAGCTTGACTTGGCCGCTGGTGTTGACGTTCAGATCTCAGTTTAAGGAGGGCAAAGATGCGCTCTGGTATAATTGCTAAAAAAGTTGGAATGACCCGATTGTTCATGGATAATGGGAAGCAAATCCCTGTAACCGTTCTTCATATGGAAAATTTACAGGTCGTTGCACAAAGAACAAATGAAAAGCACGGTTACACCGCTGTCCAGCTTGGAGCTGGGAAGTCTAAGGCTAAAAATGTTTCAAAAGCTATGCGGGGTCATTTTGCTGTTGCGAAAGTTGAACCCAAAAGAAAAATAGCTGAATTTCGTGTTGCTCCAGAAAATTTAATAGATATCGGTTCGGAGATTACTGCTGAACATTATGTTGAAGGTCAATTCGTAGATGTGTCAGGCACATCGATAGGTAAAGGCTTTGCTGGTGCCATGAAAAGGCACAATTTTGGCGGATTACGAGCTTCACACGGTGTGTCGATTTCTCACCGGTCACATGGTTCAACTGGTCAGTGCCAGGGGCCAGGTAAAGTTTTTAAGGGAAAGAAGATGGCAGGGCATATGGGGGCCGCGCGTGTAACAACACAAAACCTCCAGGTTGTGAAAGTCGACACGGAACGTGGCTTAATAATGATTAAAGGCGCTGTCCCTGGTTCAAAAGGTGGTTGGGTCACTGTAAAAGACGCTGTCAAAAAAGCAGCTATTGACGGAGTGCCTTATCCCGCCGCATTGAGGGCTGTTGCTGGTAATACAGTAGAGCAAGAAGCAAAGGAGGCTTCTTCCGAACCGGCTTCCTCTGAACCTGTAACTGAGGAAACACCTACGAATGGAGGCGAAGAATGAAGCTTAAAGTCATAAAAATAGATGGGGCTTCAGCTGGATCTGTTGAGGTTGGTGATGATATTTTCGGACTAGAGCCACGCGTTGACATTTTGCATCGTGTCGTTCGGTGGCAGCGTAATAAAGCGCAGGCTGGAACTCACAAGGTAAAGACTAGGTCTGAAACGAGTTACTCTCGAAAAAAGATCTATCGGCAAAAGGGTACAGGTGGGGCTCGACATGGCGATAGAAACGCTCCAATTTTTAGGAAGGGTGGCGTGTATAAGGGGCCAACTCCCCGTAGTCATGCCCATGATCTTCCCAAGAAAGTAAGAGCATTAGGTCTTAAGCATGCTTTATCTGCAAAAGCTAAAGAAGGTGCTTTGGTGATTTTGGACAAGGCAACAGCAAGCGGAAAGACAGGGGAGCTGGCCAAACAGGTTAAAGACCTTGGCTGGAAGAGAGCTTTGGTCATTGATGGTGCAGAAGTAAGCAGTGAATTTGTTCAGGCGGCTCGGAATATAGAAGGTCTGGACATACTTCCAACGATTGGTGCAAATGTTTACGACATCTTGAAGCGTGATACTCTGGTCTTAACCAAGGCTGGTGTAGAGGCATTGGAGGCTCGATTGAAATGAGTGTGAAAGCTGAACACTACGATATTATTCGTAAACCACTGATTACGGAAAAAGCTACAATGGCCTCAGAGGCTGGCGCAGTTGTTTTTGAAGTAGCGGTTGAAAGTAACAAGCCTCAGATCAAGGAAGCTGTAGAGGCGCTATTTGGCGTTAAGGTTAAGGCTGTAAATACAACGATTACCAAGGGAAAAGTGAAGCGATTTCGTGGTCAGCTTGGTAAGAGGCGTGATGTCAAAAAAGCTTACGTAACTTTAGAAGATGGTAATTCTATCGACGTGTCCACAGGCCTTTGATTTAAGTATGTTGGTGCACGATTTTTTAAAACTTGTGTCGTACAAATTGAAATAAGTTTAAAGGGGTGGACAGTTTTAATTTACCCCTTTATACGATCGCAATCTTGGGTTCTCTAAAAAAGAGATCACAAGGTCAACCTGGCCACCTTCGGGGGGCTTTACCAAAAGCGGTAAAACCGCTGACATAGCAAACGGAAGACAGAAAGCATGGCACTAAAGTCGTACAAACCAACGACGCCTGGCCAGCGCGGGCTGGTACTGATCGACCGTTCGGAGCTTTGGAAGGGTCGTCCTGTTAAATCCTTAACTGAGGGTTTGACAAAATCGGGCGGTCGAAACAATACCGGACGGATAACATCTCGACGCAGGGGCGGTGGAGCTAAAAGGCTCTACAGAATAGTAGATTTCAAGCGTAATAAAACGAATGTATCTGCAACAGTAGAACGAATAGAGTATGATCCCAATAGAACCGCTTTTATTGCACTCATAAATTACGATGACGGTGAAAAAGCTTATATTTTAGCGCCTCAACGGTTGGCTATTGGAGATAAAGTTATTTCTGCTGATAAGGCAGACATTAAACCTGGAAATGCTATGCCGTTTTCTGGGATGCCAATAGGAACAATCATTCACAACATAGAGCTAAAGCCTGGTAAAGGTGGTCAGATCGCGAGAGCTGCTGGTACATACGCACAGTTTGTTGGTCGAGATGGAGGGTATGCCCAGATTCGACTGAGCTCTGGTGAACTTCGGATGGTGCGTCAAGAATGCATAGCAACAATTGGTGCTGTTTCTAACCCCGACAATTCAAACCAAAACTTTGGTAAAGCTGGCCGAATGCGGCACAAAGGGATACGGCCATCGGTGCGTGGTGTCGTTATGAACCCAATTGATCACCCTCATGGCGGTGGTGAAGGTAGAACCTCAGGTGGCCGGCATCCGGTTACTCCTTGGGGGAAGCCTACAAAAGGTAAGAAAACAAGAAACAAAAACAAAGCGTCACAAAAGCTTATTATTCGCTCGCGTCACGCCAAAAAGAAAGGGCGTTAATTATGGGTCGCTCTGTTTGGAAAGGTCCTTTTGTGGATGCTTATGTGCTTAAAAAAGCCGAAGCAGCTCGTGAAAGCGGCCGCAATGAGGTTATAAAAATATGGTCACGTCGGTCGACAATATTACCTCAATTTGTCGGGTTAACTTTCGGTGTATACAACGGACGCAAGCATATCCCTGTGTCAGTCTCCGAAGACATGATTGGTCAAAAGTTCGGTGAGTACTCTCCAACTAGAACTTACTACGGCCATGGAGCTGATAAGAAAGCGAAGAGGAAATAGTTATTATGGGAAAAGATGCTAATCCTCGTAGAGTTGCAGAGAACGAAGCTATGGCAAAGTTGCGCATGCTTCGAACTAGCCCACAAAAGCTAAACTTAGTAGCGGCTATGATCAGAGGGAAAAAAGTTGATAAAGCGCTAACAGACTTAGCTTTCAGCAAAAAAAGAATAGCTGCAGACGTTAAAAAATGTTTGCAATCAGCCATTGCTAACGCTGAAAACAATCATAACCTCGATGTGGATGAATTAATTGTTGCTGAGGCTTATGTGGGTAAGAATTTAATTATGAAGCGTGGTCGACCACGTGCACGTGGTCGTTTCGGCCGCATCATTAAGCCATTTTCAGAACTCACTATAAAAGTTCGACAGACAGAGGAGCAAGCCTAATGGGTCAGAAAGTAAATCCAATCGGGATGCGTCTTCAGGTAAATCGCACATGGGACAGTAGATGGTACGCTGATACAAAAGACTATGGTGATCTTCTTATGGAAGATTTGCGTATGAGAGAATTCATTAAGAAAGACTGCGCGCAAGCTGGTGTTTCAAAAGTAATAATTGAGCGTCCTCATAAGAAGTGTCGCGTAACCATTCATACAGCTCGTCCAGGGGTAATTATCGGAAAAAAAGGTGCGGATATAGAAACTTTGCGTAAGAAACTCGCGAATATGACTGTTTCAGAATTGCATTTAAATATTATTGAAGTTCGTAAGCCAGAATTGGATGCTCAGTTGGTTGGGGAAAGTATAGCCCAACAGTTGGAACGCCGTGTGTCTTTTAGACGGGCGATGAAACGCGCCGTTCAAAATGCTATGCGAATGGGTGCTTTGGGAATTCGTGTGAATGTTGCAGGCCGACTTGGCGGTGCCGAAATTGCTCGAACAGAGTGGTACCGAGAGGGTAGAGTACCTCTTCATACTCTTCGCGCAGATATTGATTATTCAAACGTTGAAGCCATGACGCCCTACGGAATAATTGGTATCAAAGTCTGGATTTTCAAAGGTGAGATTATGGAACACGACCCACAAGCTCGTGATAGGCGCTCCCAAGAGTTACAAGACGGTCCTGCACCCCGTGGTGTTGCGGGCAATAGACGGTAAGAGGTGGAATAATGCTACAACCAAAACGTACAAAATTCCGCAAGCTTCACAAAGGTCGCATAAGGGGCTTCGCAAAAGGTGGTTCGGATTTAAATTTTGGCACTTACGGCTTAAAAGCTGCTACTCCTGAACGAGTTACTGCTAGACAGATAGAGGCTGCCCGGCGTGCCATGACCCGTCACATGAAACGACAGGGTAGAGTTTGGATACGAATCTTTCCAGACACTCCTGTTACATCAAAGCCAGTAGAGGTTCGTATGGGTAAGGGTAAAGGTTCAGTTGATTTCTGGGCTTGTAAAGTAAAGCCAGGACGAATGATGTTTGAAATAGATGGCGTGAATGATGACATCGCGCGCGAAGCTTTGCGCCTAGCAGCTATGAAACTTCCGGTTAAAACGCGTATCGTGGTACGTGAAGACTGGTAGTTAATTCAAATTTTTAATACATTAGCCCCCAAATCTTTGGGGGCTTTTTTGTTTACCAACTATAGTTAAAGCTAATGGATATTCGCTCTTGTGAAGACGTATTCGTGGGCACTTCGTGGCGCAACCAGCTTTCCCAAAGCAAAATTTCTCCAACTAAAGGGTTTATGTAGATGAATGGTTTTAGATATTCCTTTGCACTACTAAGCCTCGCAGGTGCCGCCATCATCATTGGGTGTCTAGGATCTTCAAATTTAATAGCGCTAGTTTTAGGTGGCATGGAGATGTAAATTGTTCCTGAGATTACAGAGTTTGGATGGATGTGTGCTGAATGATTACCGTCCTCAGCCAATATATTGATCCAAATGTCTTCTAATTTTAAATCGCGCCCTTCTAAATCAAAGTCTAGTTCGCTGGAAAATCGATTTATGTGCAGGTCTAAAAGGTTTTTTAATTCCTCAAAAATTGGTGAGCGCCAAGTTAGGTCATTCAAAGAAGCGTAACTTGTGTATCCCGGGTAGTTGTTTTCTTCAGACCACTTTTGTCCCGCCTCGTCGTCTTGAGCGATTGACCAGCAGGATTTTTCAAGTTCCAGCATATCAATTTTTCCAACCTCTGATAACTTTGCTTGGTATAAGGGTGTGCTAAATAACAGTTTTGTTTTACTCATAATAATCTTTATCTATAAACCTAAATAAGTTTTCAAAATAAATCTAAGCTAAGTCTTGCGTATCATCAATGATTTGCTTATACAGCGGCATTCTTAGTGTGCGATCGCAGAATCGTAAGTAAAATTTGTCCACTAGGTAAAAGGTGACCCTAACAGGGGCCTTCTAGTGTTAGAAAGGTAAGTGGCCATGAAAGCCGGTGAACTGCGTGAAAAAACGCCAGATCAACTTCGTGAAGAGCTAGCATCTTTAAAAAAAGAGTCCTTCAATCTTCGTTTTCAGCAGGCAACTGGCCAGTTGGAAAATACCTCGCGTATGCGGAGTGCAAAACGTGAAGCTGCAAGAGTATTGACGATATTGAACGAAAAATCCAAGGCTAGTGAGTAGGGGAGCGAAGAATGCCAAAACGAATTCTTCAAGGTGTGGTTACTTCTGATAAAAACGACCAAACAATTACTGTATCTGTTGAAAGGCGGTTTAAGCACCCGGTTCTTCAGAAAACTATTCGGAAATCAAAGAAATACAGAGCACACGATGAGAAAAACTCATTCAAAGCGGGTGACTCGGTTAGAATAATCGAGTGCGCGCCAAAGTCGAAAACAAAACGATGGGAGGTTTTGGAGGCCTAATCTTCCAGTAAACCTTTTTAAAGTGAAACCCTGGGGCACAAATCAACTACCCCAAAGGTCAGGAGAAAATAAATGATCCAGATGCAAACTAACCTGGATGTTGCTGATAACTCAGGCGCTCGCAGAGTTCAGTGTATTAAAGTTCTAGGTGGATCTAAGCGCAAATATGCATCCGTAGGCGACGTTATCGTTGTTTCAGTAAAGGAAGCAATTCCTCGCGGTAGAGTTAAAAAAGGCGATGTAAGAAAAGCCGTTGTCGTTCGCACAGCAAAAGAGGTTCGTCGGGATGATGGAACGGCTATTCGTTTTGATAGTAATGCGGCGGTTATTCTGAGTAATTCAGGCGAGCCAATTGGTACTCGAATTTTCGGTCCTGTTGTCCGTGAACTGCGTGCCAAAAATTTTATGAAGATAATTTCTCTTGCTCCGGAGGTGCTATAATGGCGGCAAAGCTTCGAAAAGGTGATAAAGTCGTTGTCCTTGCTGGAAAGGACAAAGGGAAAGAGGGAACGATTTCGTCTGTGGACCCAAAGTCAAACAAGGCTGTGGTCGACGGAATTAATATGGCGATCCGTCACACGCGTCAGAGCCAAGCATCTCAAGGCGGGCGTTTACCAAAAGCAATGCCGATAGAATTGTCAAACCTTTCGTTTGTCGATGCAAATGGAAAGCCTACCAGAGTTGGTTTCAAAATTGATAAAGATAAAAAAGTCCGAGTGGCTAAATCTACAGGGGATGTAATCGATGCTTGATACCGAAAACTACATGCCACGTCTTCGTGCTGATTATGATGATCGCATAAAAGCAGCTATGATTGAAGAGTTTGGATATAAAAATGAAATGATGGTGCCACGCCTAGATAAAATAGTTCTTAATATAGGTTGTGGTGCTGAAGCGGTTAAAGACAGCAAAAAAGCTAAGTCGGCTCAATCTGATTTATCCGCTATAGCTGGTCAAAACGCAGTTATTACGAAAGCCAAGAAATCAATTGCTGGTTTTCGTGTAAGAGAGGGGATGCCGTTAGGGGCAAAAGCTACTTTGCGTGGTGCTAGAATGTACGAATTTTTGGATAGACTGATTACGATAGCTATGCCTCGGATCCGTGACTTTAGAGGTGTTTCTTCAAAGTCGTTTGATGGTCGCGGTAATTACGCCTTGGGAATAAAAGAGCATATCGTCTTTCCTGAAATTGACTTTGATAAGATTGATGAGCCGTGGGGAATGGATATCGTGATAACAACCACCGCAAGTACAGATGCAGAAGCCAAGGCTTTGTTGACTTATTTCAACATGCCGTTCAACAGCTAATCGCGGAAAGGATTGAGAGATGGCTAAAAAAGCAATGATCGAACGCGAAAAAAAGCGTGAACGCCTTGTAAAAAGATTTGCAGCAAAGAGAGCTGAATTGAAAAAGATTGCAAAAGATGAGTCCCTTCCTATGGAAGAACGTTTCAAAGCTAGATTACAATTAGCTAAATTACCGAGAAACTCTGCTGCAAATCGAATGCACAACCGGTGCCAATTAACAGGTAGACCTCACGGCTATTACAGAAAGCTTAAAGTTTCTCGTATTGCTCTTCGTGAGTTGGGTTCATCGGGTTTAATACCTGGTTTAGTTAAGTCTAGTTGGTAAGGGAGAAAAGATATGAATGATCCTATCGGCGATATGCTTACTCGAATCCGAAACGCTCAGATGCGGGGGAAATCGACAGTGTCTACACCTGCATCAAAATTGCGGGTATGGGTATTAGATGTTTTGGCTGACGAAGGCTATATCCGTGGTTACGAAAAAACTTCCTCTGATGATGGACACGGGGCTATTGAAATAAGTTTGAAATATTTTGACGGTATTCCAGTAATTAGAGAGCTTAAGCGTATATCCAAGCCAGGGCGGCGAGTATATCTTGGAGTTAAAGATATTCCTCAAGTACGTCAGGGATTAGGCGTTTCAATAGTTTCTACGCCACAGGGCGTAATGTCAGATGCAAATGCTCGTGCCAAAAATGTTGGTGGCGAAGTAATCTGCACGGTATTTTAAGAGGGGGATGACTGATGTCTAGAATTGGTAAAAAACCCGTAGAGTTACCGTCTGGTGTAAGCGCCTCGGTGTCTGGTCAAACGATCGAGGTGAAGGGGCCCAAAGGTGTGCTGGAATTTAGTGCAACTGACGACGTTACAATATCAATGGCAGAGAACTCTATAGCTGTAGAACCCCGGGGGCAGTCCAAGCGTGCTCGGCAGCAATGGGGTATGAGCCGTACCATGGTTGCTAATATGGTCAAAGGTGTGTCTGAAGGCTTTAAAAAAGAGCTAGAGATAAATGGTGTTGGTTACAGAGCTCAATTGCAAGGTAATAGTTTGAAGTTAAATCTGGGTTTGTCACATGACGTTGATTTCCCAATCCCATCAGATGTTACGGTGTCTGCACCTAAGCCTACTCAAATAATTATCGAAGGCATTGATCCTCAGAGAGTTGGGCAGGTCGCTGCTAACATTCGTGAATGGAGAAAGCCAGAACCTTATAAAGGTAAAGGTATAAAATACATTGACGAGTATATTTTCCGCAAAGAAGGCAAGAAGAAGTAAGGACGTAAAATAATGGCAAATAGCAAAAGACATTTGTTCTTGAAGCGCCGAATGCGCGTTCGGAACAAGCTTCGAAAAGTAAACGCTGGACGAGTAAGGTTGTCTGTACACCGCAGCAACAAAAACATTAGCTGTCAGCTCATTGATGATGTTAAAGGCCTTACTCTGGCAGCAGCATCATCTATGGAAAACGATTTGGGTGTTGTTGGTAAAAATAATATTGAAGCGTGTACCAAAGTTGGAGTTGAGCTTGCTAAGAGAGCGAAGTCTGCAGGTATTTCTGAATGTTATTTCGATCGTGGTGGTTTTCTCTTTCACGGAGGCATTAAAGCTTTAGCTGACGCTGCTCGTGAAGGTGGGTTAAAGTTTTAAGGAGACGGTATAAATGGCTAGAGATTCAAATCAAAAGGGAAGAAACCGCGATGAAGCGGCGCCCGAGCTTGCAGATCGTCTTGTAGCGATCAATAGAGTTTCGAAAACAGTAAAAGGTGGAAAGCGATTTGGGTTTGCCGCGTTAGTTGTCGTTGGAGATCAAAAGGGTCGCGTGGGTTTCGGTAAAGGTAAGGCTAAAGAGGTTCCTGAAGCAATTCGTAAGGCTACTGAACAGGCTAAAAGACAAATGGTAAGAGTGCCTCTTCGTGAAGGAAGAACTCTGCACCACGATATAGACGGACGCCACGGCGCTGGTAAGGTTGTAATGAGGACTGCACCAACAGGTACTGGTATCATTGCTGGTGGTCCAATGCGAGCCGTATTTGAAATGCTGGGCGTTCAAGACGTTGTTGCAAAATCGATTGGGTCGCAAAACCCATATAACATGATCCGTGCTACCATTGATGGTCTTGGTCGACAAGCGAGCCCAAGAATTGTAGCTCAACGCCGAGGTAAAAAAGTGGCGGAAATAATTCGACGTGATGAGGCGCCCATTGAAGCGCCTGCTGCGGAAACCGCCTGATATAGAGGACAATTCGATGGGTAAAACGATAGTCGTAAAACAAATTGGATCACCGATCCGCCGTCCTGAGAAGCAGCGTAAGACTTTGATTGGACTTGGGTTGAATAAGATGCACAAAACACGTGAACTAGAAGATACACCTTCTACTCGCGGAATGGTAAATAAAATACCACACTTGGTAAAAATCATAGAAGAACGAGGGTAGTCTAAGTTCTTAATTAAATTAGAAACCGTGTTTATCCCTTTCGTCGCGTAATCGGGGGATAATTCCGGTAGTAGGAGAAGCGACATGAAATTACACGAACTGCATGATAATGAAGGCGCAAATCGTAAGAAAAAGCGGATTGGACGTGGACCGGGTTCTGGTAAGGGTAAAACTGGTGGCAGAGGTATAAAGGGTCAAAAGTCAAGATCAGGCGTGGCCATAAAGGGTTACGAGGGCGGGCAGATGCCTTTGTACCAAAGGCTACCAAAGCGTGGTTTTAACAATCCAAATCGGAAGTCATACGCCGTGGTCAATCTTAATTTGATTGAAAAGTTTATTGAAGCTGGAAAACTAGACGCTAAAGCTGAAATAACTGAAGATGCATTAGTTGCTTCTGGTCTCGTTCGGAGAAAGCGTGATGGCGTCCGAATACTAGCTAAAGGCGAGATTAAATCGAAGGTAAAGCTTAATGTAACTGGGGCGTCAAAAGCAGCAATAGACGCTGTTGCTAAAGCTGGTGGATCGTTAACGATAGCAAGTTCTTCTGAATAAATACTTGTGAAAGCTAGTCCGTGTGCTTAGATAATATTTAAACATTAATTCACGCCGCTGAAGGATAACCTGTTGGCGGCGTTTTCGCTAAGTGAGAACTAAATGGTATCTGCAGTTGAACAAATGGCCGCTAACACGAGCTGGTCCGCATTAGGCAAGGCAAAAGATCTTAGAAATCGTATTCTTTTTACGCTTGGTTTACTTTGCGTATATCGTTTAGGAACATTTATTCCAGTACCTGGAATTGATGGGGCTGCTTTAAGAGAATTTATGGAGCAAGCTCAAACCGGTATCGGCGGTATGCTCTCAATGTTTACCGGTGGTGCGTTGGGTAGAATGGGTATCTTTGCTCTGGGCATAATGCCGTATATCTCAGCTTCAATTATCGTCCAGCTGTTGACCTCTATGGTGCCATCGCTTGAACAATTGAAAAAAGAAGGGGAACAGGGCCGTAAAAAAATTAACCAATACACGCGTTACGGTACGGTTTTACTAGCGACTTTCCAAGCATATGGTCTTGCTGTCAGTCTTGAAAGCGGAAATCTCGTTACTGATCCAGGGGTCTTTTTCAGAACAGCGTGCGTAATAACGCTTGTGGGCGGAACAATGTTTTTGATGTGGCTGGGTGAGCAGATCACTGCACGAGGTATTGGTAATGGAATTTCATTAATAATATTTGTTGGGATCATTGCAGAGATACCTGCGGCGTTGGCACAATTTTTTGCATCAGGTAGATCTGGCGCAATCAATCCTGCAGTCATCGTTGGTGTAATTATTATGGTGGTGGTAACCATAGCGTTTGTTGTTTTTATGGAGCGGGCGCTAAGAAAAATAATGATACAGTATCCACGAAGGCAAGTAGGCATGAAGGTAATGGAGGGTCAAAACTCTCACTTACCTGTGAAAGTAAACCCAGCTGGCGTTATACCAGCAATATTTGCTTCATCACTATTGTTATTGCCAACAACCATCAGTACGTTTTCGGGATCACAAACTGGACCCGTTATGTCTACTATTCTGGCCTATTTTGGACCTGGCCAGCCGGCGTATCTGATTTTTTTCGCAGCAATGATAATCTTTTTTACATATTTTTATACGTTTAATGTTTCTTTCAAAGTTGAAGATGTGGCTGATAATTTAAAAAATCAAAATGGATTTATCCCAGGGGTTCGTCCTGGGCAAAGGACAGCTGAGCAGCTAGAATATGTTGTAAATCGAATTTTGGTTCTTGGCGCTTCTTACTTGGCACTTGTTTGTCTTCTTCCCGAAGTTTTGCGAGGGCAATTAAACATTCCTTTTTATTTTGGAGGAACTTCCGTTTTGATCGTTGTTTCGGTAACTATGGATACCATACAACAGGTCCAATCGCATCTTTTGGCACATCAGTACGAGAGCCTTATCCAAAAATCTCAACTTAGAGGTAAAGGGAAGGGGCGTCGTAAAAAGGGAACTGCGCGTAAATGAATATTATATTACTTGGTCCACCTGGAGCGGGTAAAGGTACTCAGGCCCGCCACCTGGTAGAAAAAAAGAATATGATACAGCTCTCTACTGGAGACATGTTGAGAGAGGCTAAAAACTCGGGAAGTGAAATGGGAAACCTGGTAGCCGAAGTTATGGCACGTGGTGATCTGGTTACAGACGAAATAGTTATAGGTTTGATCAAAGAAAAGATTTCTGGTGAAAAAGGTGGCGGATTTATA
>ERZ802830.1560-NODE-1560-length-21687-cov-26.3915_pt1 | contig 21687 bp, 26 predicted proteins | sample MGYA00345654_ERZ802830 | MGnify/ENA primary metagenome ERZ802830 (study PRJEB30503, sample SAMEA104212375) | marine metagenome | biome: Westerlies Biome; feature: [SRF] surface water layer (ENVO:00010504) within the epipelagic zone...; material: water...
GGTCTGTTTGTTGCAGCAACCAATATAATGCCTTCTTGGGTATCAAAGCCATCCATTTCAACGAGGATTTGGTTCAACGTTTGCTCTCTCTCATCATTGCCACCACCAAGACCTGCTCCACGACTTCTTCCAACAGCATCAATCTCATCAATAAATATTATGCATGGAGAATTTCTTCTTCCTTGCTCAAACATGTCTCGAACTCTTGAAGCGCCCACGCCAACAAACATTTCTACAAAGTCTGAACCTGAAATTGTAAAAAATGGGACTCCAGCTTCGCCTGCAACGGCTCTTGCTAAGAGTGTTTTTCCTGTTCCTGGAGGTCCGATTAGTAATGCACCTTTTGGAATTCTTCCGCCAAGCTTTTGAAATTTTCTTGGGTCTTTAAGGAAGTCAACAATCTCAACAAGCTCTTCCTTTGCTTCGTCAATACCTGCTACATCATTAAAAGTTACTTTATTTTTATTCTCAGTTAAAAGTTTTGCTTTAGATCTACCAAAACCCATTGCTCCACCTCTACCACCTTGCATTTGCCTCATAAAGAAAATCCATACACCTATAAGCAATAGCATAGGGAACCATGAAATAAGTACTCCCAGCAGTGAAGGGTAACCATCGTCAAGAGGGGCAGCAGAAATATTTACACCTCTATCATTTAACCTGTCCACAAGCGTAGGGTCATTTGCGGCATAAGTCTTGAATGACCGGCCGTCATCAAATGCACCATTAATATTACTGCCTCTTATGACCACATCTTTGACTGATCCAGCCTCAACTTCATCAAGAAATTGAGAATATGTAAGGTCTATTATATTTCTTTCACCGCTGGTGTTGCTAAAGAGATTAAATAAACCAAAGACGATAAGGGCGATAAATACCCACAATGTAATATTTCTGAAATTCATTTTTTTAAATTTGTTATAGTTATTAAATAATTACTATTTTACGTCATGCAAGAAAAGAAAGGTATAAATTTTAACAATATATTTCAATTGTTTAACACTAATAATGCTCTATTAATTTTGGCCAATCCTTATTTTCAAGAATAACTCTAAAATTTTGACCTAAAAATCGGCTTCTTCTTTTCTCTTTTGATATTAAAATTTCATCGCTTTTAGAAACAAATATGCACCCATTTAAAGTGTGACTTCTAAAATCCCCGGTATTGATTTTATCAATAAGGCTTTGCAGTGACTTCGATCTGGGTACTTTGTCCTTGTTGCCTACAAGGCGACATAATTTATTGATAATACGGTATTGTATCTCAACTGGTGCCTTTTTGAATATTTTAGTCTTTACCTTTACAGTGCTACTTCCTCCAAGTGATACACTTTTCTTTAAATAATTATTAACTGATACAATGATTGCTTCGTCTGCTTTTTTTAAATTTTGTATAACTTCTAAAATTCTTTTCTTGTCTAACCCTTCATTAATTAAGTTTTCAGCAATACCTCTGATACGAGATCTGTCATACTTCATATTTTGATTAGTGTTATCATAAAGATAAGATTGCTTTATTGTTGCTAGATACTTAATCAGACATTTCTTTGAATATTTCAATAAAGGTCTAATAATATTAATCTCACCTCCTTTATGTTTAGAAACAGGCTTTAAAGATGATAAACCTTTTATTCCACTCCCTCTAATTAACCTCATCAAAAATGTTTCAATTTCGTCATCTAGATGATGAGCAGTTAATAAATATTTAAATTTATTTTTTTTACAAACGTCTGTTAATAATTCATATCGATGTTTTCTAGCTTTTGAAAGTGTATTAGAACTGCTTATTTTTTTTTTAACTTTTTTTGTTACAAAGCATACTTTCTCTTTTTTCATGAGCTTCTTTATCCATTCAATTTCTTTAGATGAATCCTCACGTAAGTTATGATCGATTGAAACAGCTGTGAATTTTAAATTATTTTTCTTAGCAAAATTTTTAGCTAGGTATAACAGTGCTAAACTATCCGGCCCACCAGAAAGAGCGACGATAAATTTTGAATTTACGCCAAGAAGTTTGAGTTGTTTTTCAAAATCTGCATCAGTGATCTTCTCTATATTTTTATAATTGATTGGCTTAACTAATTTCACAGCCATTTCTTTTTAATTCTAGGTTACTTCTATCAATGATTGAGGGATTAGCTTCAGGGTATGACTCTTGCAGTTGTATAAATGTCATGCATCCCTGTTCCTTTTGTTGCATGTTCACTAATGAAATTCCGAGCTTCAATAGAGCATCGGGTGCTTTATTTGCATTTGGAAACGTTTGATACAGACTCAAATAATTCTTAGCAGCATCTTTATAATTTTCTCTGACATAATAAGTCTCAGCTAGCCAAAAATGAGAATTACTTAAATAATTTTTATCATCTCCAATAGAAATAAATTCTGTAAACGCCTTTTCTGCTGTTTCATAGTCACCTTGTTTAAGTAAATTAATAGCATATTCATACTGACTTTCTTCATCACTTTCTGGCAATATTGATAAAGGTATTTTTTGTTCACCAAGGGATACAATATTATCTTGAGATATTGTATTGATAATTTGTTGCTCCTCTGCATCATTATCAATCTTTACTTCAAAAGGTGAGTTTTCTTCTACAGGTAAACTCGTCATATTTATAGTTCCAAGTGATTTTGGCTCTAAATCCAACTCCTCTTCATTAGCAGTAAACATTTCACTTTGCATAACACTTAAAGTCTGAGTTTTAGAGTTGTTTTGAACTTTTTCTATATTCTCGGCTTTAGTATTCAAATCAGTAAATCTGAATTCTGCATCTTCTTTAAATGTATTAAAGTTGTTGACCGTAGATTGCATTGTAAAAATCATTTCTTCAATTTGAGCTGTTAAAGATTGAATTTCATTCTGAAGCTCAGCTATCTGGATTGATTGTTTTGCAATAATTGATTGATAATCATCAAGGCTTAAATTATTTGCTTGGCCAGAAGTTGTATTGTTAAAAGTTGCCTTTTCAAGAACCTTTATTCTACTTTCGATAGTTTCTAACTTTTCAAGAAGTTTATCTAATGGAATTTCTTCAGCATAGAGAATTGTATTAAATGATGTGAGGGCTATCAAAGTAGCAAAACAATATAGATAAAGCTTATTGATCATAAAAATAAATATTTTTTTATAAGCCTAGACTTATCTTTTGTCTAAATAAAGGCGTGAATAATTAAATATCTATTTAATTCGTTCTTACAGTTACTGATCTTCTATTTTGTGCCCAGGCCTTTTTATTTGAGCCACTATTCACAGGTCTTTCCTTACCAAAACTGATAGTGGTAACCCTGCTTGAACTAATGCCTTGTGTCATCAAATAGTCTTTAGCTGCGTTAGCTCTTCGATCTCCAAGTGCTAAGTTATATTCCCTAGTTCCTCTTTCATCAGCATGGCCTTCAATCGCTATTGTAGCTGATCCATTTGCTTTTAACCATTTAGCTTGTTTTTCTAATGTATCTTGAGCGGCTTTAGTAAGTGAATAGCTGTCGTAAGCAAAAAATATTCTATCAGGAACATCAACCGCTAGCATCTCTACTGTATCTGACCCAACATAAACACCATCTAATATTTCTACAGCTGCAGTTGATGATGATGATGATGCAGTTGAAGTTGCAGAGTCTTTTGGCACAGTTTCACATGCTGCCAAAAACAAAGCAAATAATACAATTACCAAATATCTGGTATAATTCTGAAAGGTTGAAACCATTTTAATAAACTCCCGTAATATTTTCAAAGCCGTTAGTACTCTATTAACTTAACTTGCACAAGTCTAGGATAAAGTTGTTACATGTTCTATAAAATATGTCTAATTTCCAGGATAAATTCCTCTTATTGTATTAATTTTGACCAAGATGGGTCAGATGCATCAACCGGCGTAATAAGTTTTCTCTCATTAAACCCAGTCAGATCAATAGACCATATAGATGAAGAGTGGCCATCTCCCGCGTCATTTGCTTTTGTTTCACGATAAAATATCAATACCCTTCCATTCGATGACCATGATGGTGCTTCTTGATACCAATTTTCAGTTAGTAGTCTCTCACCACTTCCATCAGTTCTCATGACGCCAATAAAATATTGACCCTGATAAAACTTTGTAAAAGCAATAAGATCACCTCTTGGAGACCAAACAGGAGTTGCGTAATTACCTCCTTGTTTTGAAATTCTTTTTTGATTTCGCCCATTGCTGTCCATTACATAAATTTGCTGGGACCCTCCTCTATCAGAATTGAATGTAATTTTTTTACCGTCAGGAGAATAACTTGGAGATGTATCGATTGCTGGACTGTCAGTTAGTCGTTCAACAACACGATTTGTTAAATCCATGACGTACAAGTCAGAGTTGCCCTCTCTTGCTAAGCTCATAATAATTTTTCCTCCATCTGGAGAAAATCGTGGTGCAAAAGTCATACCCGGAAAATCACCCACAACTTCTTGTATTCCTGTTTGAATATTTAATAAATAAACTCTGGGCAAATTTTTAAAATATGAGAGATATGTAATCTCTTGTCTTACAGGGTTAAATCTTGGTGTTAAGACTAGTTCTTTTCCACTTGTTAAAAACTTATGGTTAGCTCCATCTTGGTCCATGATTGCTAGTTTTTTTATTCTTTTATTTTTTGGACCCTCTTCAGCAACATAAACTATCCTTGTATCAAAGTAACCTTCCTCACCTGTAAGTCTCTCATATATTTTGTCTGCAATCATATGACTAATTCTTCTCCAATTATCAATTGTTGTAATAAGAACTAATCCCTCTATTTCTTTTTCCGCAAATGTATCCCATAAACGAAATTCTACTCTTAACCTATCGTCTTCAATGGTAAGTTCTCCTGTAAGCAAACCTTGGGCTTTTATTAATCTCCAATCTGCGAATCTAGGTTTTAAATGCATAGCGCGATTATTTTGGATGAATGCCTTATCGTCAATTGATGAAAACAAACCACTTCTTTCAAGGTCGTCTGAAATTACAGTTCTAATATTTTCTGTTATTTTCTTGTCTATTATTTCTTGGTTATTGTCATGAAAGAACTCACTGATTGCAAGTGGAAGAGGTTCTCGATTACCTTCAGTTATATCGATTTCAATTATCGCAAATGAAATATTAGTGAATAATATTAAGGGAAATAAATATACCAATAATTTTTTCATATTTAACCTCTTAGTATCTCTCTAGGATCAAAATTCAACTGTAAATTTTTCCAATTATCATAACGCTCAGCTTCTGGTGCCTTTATAGGGTCACATCGTCTTACCGCTCTAAGAGCACTCTCTGCGAGTGTTCTAAAATATTTCTCGCCTGGCTTATTCATCCGTTCATGCTGGACAACTTCTGGTGGTTTTAATAGCGACCCATCTGTATTTAAAAATATTTTAATTTTTACTATCATTGTTTCATCATAGGGAATTCCGAGTGGAATGCTCCAACATTGCATAAATTGTGCTCTGATTGCGTCCTCCTCACTTAGAGTCAGTCGCTTATCGAGACTTGGTGTTGAATCAAGGGCTTCATAATCCTTTTCAACGATATCTTCTGGATTTGTTTGTTTTGTATCTTTTTGCTTGTCAATTAACTCAGCTAGTTTGAGAGGATCAAATTTATCTTTCTTTTTTATCTCTGGCTTTCTGACTGGCATATTTTGTATCATTTTTTCTTCAATTTTTTTATTTTCAATTTTCTCTTCTGTGGACGGATCTTTTACTTTTTCATTTGATTTTTCTTCTTTTGGTTTTTGAATTGGTTGATTTAATTTTTGTTCTTCTTTTTTGTTTTCTTTTTCTGGTTTTTTATCCTCTTTCTTTTTACTAATCTGAGGTACGTTTGTTTTTTCTGCTATTTCGATCAGTTCAACTTGAATAACAGGTGGCATTTCAAGTTCATCATTATTAAATAAAGGGAGTGAGACTATTGTAAAAAAAAGGATGAACAAGTGAAGAGATACTGATCCTACAACTGAAATTCTCATATTTAAGTCCCATTAATTAATTGCTTACGGGTTTTGTAATTAAAGAAACTTTTGAAAAGCCTGATCCAGATAACTCCCCAAGTACTCTCATTACTTTTCCGTAGTCAATTGCCTCATCTCCTCTGACGTATATCTTTGTATCTAATCTATTATCAGTTATTGCTTTTATTTTAGGAATTAATTCACCCAGTGCTATTTCTGTTTCTTGAATATAGATTATACCAGTCTCATTGATTGTTACTTCCATTGGCTCATCATCAGATTGCAGAGAGTCAGCATTGCTTTCAGGAAGATCTACTTGTACGCCAACTGTTAATAATGGAGCAGTAACCATAAAAATTATAAGCAGAACCAACATTACATCAACAAAAGGTGTAACATTTATATCGCTAAAGGGTTTTGAACGAGTATTTCTAATCACTTAATAAATTTCATGTTTATTTTGCACTAAGTCCTCTTGAGAAAATGACATTAAAGTGCTCTTTAAATCTATACATTCGGGCATTCTCGTCATTCACTTGGCTTGTGAAAATATTATAGGCTATTACAGCTGGTATAGCTGCCAGAAGTCCTAGAGCTGTAGCAAAGAGAGCTTCGGCAATTCCTGGTGCCACTACTGCTAAGGATGTATTTCTTGATATTGCAATTGACTGAAAAGAATTCATTATCCCCCAAACCGTCCCAAATAGACCAATAAAAGGTGTTGTTGCACCTATAGTTGCGAGATAGCTAAAGTATAGTGAGAGCTTTTCATTTTGATAATCAATTGCGGCTTCCATAATTCGATTAATTCTATCAGTAATGCTGTCGATATTTTTTTTAGTATCTTTATTAGATTTTTCAATTTCATCTACTGCCTCAAGAAAAACATACTTTATAGGACTCTCTGAAAGATGGTGGGTGGTTGATGCAATTTCTTTGATGGAACGTCCTGACCAAAATTCTTCCTCAAATTGTTTGCTGATTTTTTTTAGAGACCTAAAAAGTCGTATTTTATGAATAATTATTGTCCATGAGAATATTGATGCAGCAAATAATATTAGAATTACTAATTTCACTACTAAGTCAGCCCTAAAGAATAGAGACATTAAGGTGAACTCATCGTTTATTTGACTTGTACTAATCAGAGCTTCGTTTTCCATAATATTATTTTAAAACTAAAAATTGTCTTAAATAGGGCATCAAGTGTCAGTCTTCTTGCTTTCAAGTAAGATTTTGTATAGCTCCATAAAGTCATCTAACCTTAAAACGCACAATGAATTACCAGTTGTTTCCCTATTTCTTCTTGTAATTACCACAGGAAATGAGTCTGATTTAGATGTTTCAATATTTTCTTCTACTTGCTTAATTGACTCATGGATTTTAAATTTTTCAGTTCTCTTTGCCTCGACGTAAATATGGGGAGTATTTTTTAAATCACTTCCACCTGACGATTTTATTGCTCCACCTCCAGACAGAGGCATCCGCTGCACAAGATCATCTCCACCAAAAACTTTTTCATTAAAATATTTGGCTAACTCTCTTTCATATCCATCACCTTTTCTTTTTGGAGAGCTGCCTGACATAAAAACGAATCAAAATTATCAATTCATTAAAGACTAATTAATATATTTGGATTTTAAAAGTTAATTAATCAAGCGATTCTGCTTAATTCTTCATCACTTGCCTCAAAATTTGAGAAGATCTGCTGAACATCTTCATCGCTATCAAGCTCGTTTATTAAATTTATAAGTGATTTTAACTTATCGCCATCAACTTTTACTAATACATCTGGTCTCCATTGAAAACCAGATGAAACTGGCTCACCATATTTAGCAGCTAATAAATCGTAAAACTTTGACATTGTATCGGGCAAGCATACCGCTTCATATTCATCCTCTTCTACGAAACAATCTTCTGCACCATTTTCAATTGAAAAGTTAAAAAACTCATCCTCCGTTGCAACATCCTTATTAAATTTCAAAAAACCATAATGTTTAAATGCATGTGAAACTGAACCTGTTTCACCTAATGATCCGCCAAACTTTTGAAATGATGATCTTACATTAGATGCCGTTCTGTTTCTATTGTCAGTAAGTGCCTCAACAATTATAGATGTACCTGCAGGACCAAATCCTTCATATCTCATCTGGTCATAATTAACAGTATCTTTATCCAAAGACTTTTTAATAGCACGATCAATATTCTCTTTTGGAAAACTCGATGCCTTTGCAAGTTGAATTGCTGATCTTAATCTGGCGTTTTGATCAGGATCTGGGGAACCTAACTTTGCTGCAACAGTTATTTCTTTAGATAACTTAGAAAATAGTCCTGCTCTTTTTTTGTCTTGCGCACCTTTTCGGTATTGAATATTTTTAAACTTAGAGTGTCCCGCCATCTAACTTCCTATTTTTCCACCAATACGAATTGATTGAATATTTTTAGCAAGAAAATTATTATCCTGTGATTCTATGATTACGCCGCATAATGTGCCTATACCATCGGCAGGAGGCACTCGTTTCCTTTCAGTGTCTTGTGTTGCAAATTTTCTGACAAATTCTTGTTTTTTAGTTCCAATAACGGAGTCATAATCACCACACATACCTGCATCTGTTTGGTAGGCCGTTCCATGCTCCATGATGTTGGCATCAGCTGTTGGAACGTGAGTATGCGTACCTACTACTGCGGTTACACGTCCATCAAGATGATGACCCATGGCCATCTTTTCACTCGATGCTTCAGCATGAAAATCCACAAAAATGAATGATAAATCATTTACGTCAATTTTTTGCAATACCTCCTCAATTTTAAAAAAAGCATTATCACAGGAGCGCATAAATAAGTTGCCCATTATATTAATAACTGCAATTTTTTCCTTATTGGCCAGTTCATAAATATTAAATCCTAGTCCAGGCGATCCCTCTGCAAAATTGTAAGGTTTTAAGAGATTTTGATCCTTATCGATGTAACTAGTTATCTCTTTTTGATCCCATAAATGATTTCCCGTGGTAATGACATTTACACCATACGAATACAACTCATTACATATATTTTCTGTAATACCAAAGCCGCCTGCGGCGTTTTCACCATTTGCTATTACAAAATCAATATTGTGATCTTTAATCGCTTGCGGGAGATGATCTCTTAAGGAATGCCTGCCGGACCTTCCCATTACATCCCCTAGAAATAAAATTTTCATATTGCCTTATATAAATAACTTTCTGTTAAAATCCAATCAAGTTTTTGATCATGACTTTCGATGGGAATTTGATTAGCTTTTTGAAAAGAAAATCCCAGTCCCACTTTAATAATATCTTTTTCTTCTTGGGAAGAAAAATATTTATCATAAAAACCTCCTCCATATCCTAATCTAAAACCACTTTCATTAAATGCTAGTAAAGGCACTAAGACTAGTTTTGGAAAAATAATTTCATTGGTTACTTCGGGTTCTAAAATATTATATTTATTTTTAATTAATTTAGTCCCAGTGCTAAATTTAAAAAAATTAATTTCTTTCGATTGAGAATTAATTTTCGGCAAGCAAATATTAATATTTTTTTCAATCAGGTATTTATTTAAAGAATTAGTGCTTAATTCAAAATTATAATCAACATATGAACCTACATAATCACTATTAATATTATTTAATAGTGGACGCAAATGAACATGAGACATATTTTTTTTTTCATAGTCTCCTGATAGTTGTTTTCTTCTATTGATTAGAAATTTGCGTATTATTTTTTTTTCTAGATGACGCTCTGAATTAATCATTAATGTAAATGATTACAAAAATTTTTTAACTTGCTTGTGAAAGCTTAGATAGTAAGTCTGTTAATTTTTCGTTATTGGACTCAATATATTTTTGACTTTCCATTTGTTGCTGATCTAATATTCTTTCTTTAGAACTAATGCTTGTTTGAAGCTCTTCAATCTTGGTCAAATTTGAACTTAATTTTTGATTAAGATCGTGTATCTCATCAGCAATTAATAATGAAGCCATTACCATTAGCCTAGTTTCGCCAATTTTTCCAAATCTCTTGGTCAATTCTCGGACTTTGAAGTCAATTCGAGAACTTAGTTGCTTTAAGTGATTTTCCTCACCCGGATCGCAAACTATCGCATAATCTTGATCATTAATATTTACAACTATTTCAGGCATCAATTATGAATCCAATATGTCTTTAATTGTATAAATATTTTCATCAAGCTGTGATGAAATATTTCCAGCGATATTTTTAAGCTCTAGAAAATCAGATTTTAGGATTTTAATTTCATTTTCAAGGTGATTATTTTCGCTGAGAAGCTTTGCATTTTCATTTTCCAGAGATGAAACTTTTTTTGCTTCTTGCGACAATTTTTCAATTTCTTTACCAAGATTAGTAATAGTATTACTGAATTGATCTTTAGTATCTTGATATGTTGACATGTCGCACCCTTAATCTTTAGGGGGAGTTTAACTGTCTTTTTTATTCCCAGTCAACTTATAAAATCATAAAAAAAAATAAATTTTCTTTGTGAATAAGATATTATAATTTAAGACTCTTTCTACTTTATTGCTTATATTAGGCTCATTATTGGTATTAAAAATAAATGTCTCGAAACTTAAATTCCTCATCTCTTTCTCACGAAAATATGGCAAATGCTATAAGATTTTTGTCGATTGATGCAGTTGAGAAGGCTAAGAGTGGACACCCTGGATTACCAATGGGTATGGCTGATGTTGCCACTGTTCTTTTCACTAAATTTCTAAAGTTTAATTCTGCTGCCCCCAAATGGCATGATAGAGATAGATTTGTATTGTCTGCTGGTCATGGCTCGATGCTTTTGTATTCTCTTCTGTATCTCACCGGTTACCGTGATATGACCATAAAGGATATCAAAAAATTTAGACAACTTGATAGTAAATGTGCGGGTCATCCAGAATATGGGCATGCTCAAGGCATTGAAACAACTACCGGTCCTCTAGGACAAGGAATAGGAAATGCTGTTGGTATGGCATTAGCTGAAAAAATATTGAGTGGCCAATTTGGACAGAAGATTATCGATCATTATACATACGTTATTGCCAGTGATGGTGACTTGATGGAAGGTATATCTCATGAGGTTGCATCGTTTGCAGGTCATTTGAAGTTAAATAAGCTAATTGTTTTTTTTGATGATAATGGAATTTCAATTGATGGACCTGTTAAACTCTCAAATTCTGAAAATACAATTGACCGTTTTAAAGCCTATGGATGGAACGCGATAAAAATTAACGGTCACAATAAAGATGAAATTATAAAAGCGATTTCAAAAGCTAAAAAATCAAAAAAACCCACTATAATTTCTTGTAAAACAAAAATTGGTTTCGGCTCACCTAACAAGCAAGGTAAATCTTCCTCTCATGGCAGTCCACTTGGGGAAGAAGAAGTCAGCTTAACTAGATCCAAACTAAAATGGCCCCACAAGCCTTTTTCGGTTCCAACAGATATATTAAATGAATGGAAAAAGTCTGGCAAGAGATCAACTGATGTATATAAGAAATGGAAAATAGATTTTGAAAAACTCTCCAAAAAGAAAAGAGATGAATTTGAAAGAAGAATTAGCGGAAATATTCCAAAGAAAGTTAACCAGCTTTTAAGCAAGTTTAAAAAAGACTCAATTAAGAAACCAATTGATATAGCAACTCGGCAAGCCTCTGAGATGGTGATTAACCAAATTGCACCCATCATGCCCGAATTAGTTGGTGGATCTGCGGATCTTACTGGTTCAAACAATACTAAAGGGAACAAAGTGGATGTTATTAATTCAAAAAATTACCGAGGTAATTATATCTATTATGGAATAAGAGAGCATGGAATGGCAGCCATAATGAATGGCTTATCATTACATAAAGGTATTATACCATTTGGAGGAACATTCTTAATATTTTTAGATTACTGTAAGCCTTCTCTTAGACTTGCAGCTCTTATGAAGCAGAGGGCCATTTATATTTTAACACACGACTCAATTGGCTTGGGTGAAGATGGCCCTACTCATCAACCAATTGAACAGCTGGCATCCCTAAGGGCAACACCAAATGTAAAAGTATTCCGGCCTGCTGATGTTATTGAAACAGCTGAAGCATGGGAATTGGCTTTATCAAATCAAAAAGGTCCATCTGTTATTGCCCTAACTAGACAGAAGCTGCCTATGCTAAGAAGGAAATATTACGCAAAAAATATTAGTTCTCAGGGCGCATATGAAATTAAAAGCAACTCTAAAAATCCAGATATTTCAATCTATGCCTCAGGTTCTGAGGTAGAAATTGGGATTCAGCTAATGGGTTTACTAGAAAAAAAGAAAAAGAATGTAAGAGTGATTTCAGTGCCGTGCATGGAGCTATTTAAAATTCAAAATAAGACATATCAAAAAAAGATTAGAGGAAATTCGAAGTTAAATATATCAATTGAAGCAGGCTCAAGTTTTGGATGGAGTGAGATCTGTGGAGGAAATACTGTGAATATATGCATGAAAGATTTTGGAGCCAGCGCTCCTTATCAAAAACTTTATGATTACTATGGCTTCACAGCAAAAAAAATATTAAAGCAAGTAATTAAAAAAATATAGGAGTTATCAAAATGGCAGTAAATGTTGCAATTAGTGGGTTTGGAAGGATTGGTAGATTAGTTCTCAGATCAATTATCGAGAGTAAACGTAAGGATATTAATGTTGTTGCAATAAATGACTTAGCGCCTGTTGATACAAACGCATTCTTACTAGCGAATGATACAGTGCACGGACCTTTAAACGAAAAAATTTCTGTAAAGAAAAACAAAATGACCATTGGAAGGAAAACTATTTCAGTACTTAATGAAAGAGATCCACAAAAACTTCCATGGAAAAAAATGAAAATTGACGTAGCTCTTGAATGTACTGGTTTATTTACCTCGAAAGAAAAAGCATCTATGCATATCAAAGCTGGAGCAAAAAAAGTTCTTGTCTCTGCCCCCTGCTCTGAAGCTGATAAAACAATAGTATATGGGGTAAACGAACAAGAAATAACTCGCAATGATCTAGTTGTTTCGAATGCATCTTGTACTACGAACTGTTTGGCACCAGTAGTTAAAGTTCTTCACGAAAAATTTGGAATTGTTCATGGATATATGACTACCATTCATGCATTTACAGGCGACCAAAGTGTTTTGGATACATTTCATCCTGATTTAAGAAGAGCTAGAGCTGCGTCAATGTCAATGATACCTACATCAACAGGTGCTGCCAAAGCGGTTGGGTTAGTGATGCCAGAATTATCAGGAAAACTAGATGGAACGGCAATTAGAGTACCAACTCCCAATGTATCACTTATCGATTTTAAATTTGTATCAAAAAAAACAATGAAAGTTGATAGCGTAAATAAAGCCATGACTGCTGCGTCACGATCCAATAAGTTGAAAGGCATACTTAATGTTAATTCAGAGCCACTGGTTTCATCAGATTTTAATCATAATCCTGCTTCATCAAATTTTGACCTAACTCAAACACAAGTCATTGAAGGAAAGTTTGGAAGAGTTTTAAGTTGGTATGATAATGAGTGGGGTTTCTCAAATAGAATGTGTGATACTGCAGTAGCAATGAAAAGATCAAAATAGTAATGCTGGATGTCTCTAATCTAAAAAAGATTACTGAGAAAAATAAAACTGTATTAATAAGATTTGACCTTAACGTTCCACTTAATTCTATTGACGACTATATAAGTGATAGAATAATCAGAATAAAAAAACCTATTTTAAATCTGTTGAATGGAAATAATAAAGTCATTATTTTATCTCACTTGGGTAGGCCTAAAGGAAAAATAAAGGATGAACTATCATTGCAACAAGTAGTTCCTCAGCTAGAAAGAGTTCTTGAAAAAAAAATAAATTTCTTACCAGATTGCATTGGAAATGAAATAAAAGACAAAATTAATTCGCTTGAAAATGGAACAATTATTTTATTAGAAAACTGTAGATTCTATAAAGAAGAGGAAGAGAATGATCATGACTTTGCAAAACAGTTATCTGAGTTAGCTGATGTTTATATAAATGATGCATTCGCCTGTTCGCACCGCGCACATGCATCAATTGAGGCAATATCGCATTTCATGCCTTCATATTGTGGCGATCTTCTTGAAGAAGAAATAATTAATTTGCAAGAAGTTATTCATGAACCTCTTGGTCCCGCTCTCACAATAATAGGAGGTTCTAAAATATCCACAAAAATTACTGTTCTTAAAAATTTATCAAAAAAAATGGACACCATTGTTATAGCTGGTGGTATGGCAAATAACTTTTTGAAATATCATGGATATAATATCCAAAAATCATTGCATGAAGAAAATGTCGATCACTTAATTGGAGAAATATTGGATTTTTCATCAAAAAATAATTGTAGGTTAGTTTTGCCAATTGATGCAGTCACAGCTGATAAAATTTCAAACAAAGCAGACACTAAAGAGTCTGATATTGATAATATTGAAGAACAAAATATGATTCTGGATATAGGCAAAAATACAGTGAAATTAATAAAAAATGAAATTAGTAAATCTAAAACTGTATTCTGGAATGGTCCACTTGGAGTATTTGAAACTTCTCCGTTTGACAGAGGAACTGTAGAAATTGCAAATTTCATTGGCACTCTAACTGAAAATAATAAAATTAGGTCATTTGCTGGTGGAGGTGATACAATTTCTGCATTGGACTTAGCCGGCGTAAAAGATAATTTTTCTTATGTTTCTACTGGCGGTGGTGCATTACTTGAGCTAATAGAAGGTAAGAAATTGCCAGGCCTAGTTGCATTAGGAATTTTATAATAGGAGATTAAAATGATACCAAAAACATTAGAAGAGATAGCAAGCTATATTGTAAAAGATGGTAAAGGAATACTTGCAGCTGACGAAAGCACTGGAACAATCGAAAAAAGATTTAAGTCAATTGACGTGGAGTCAACTGAAGACAATAGAAGAAAATATAGAGAAATGCTTTTTAGATCTCCTGCTATGGCAGAAGCTATCGGTGGGGTAATTCTCTTTGATGAGACTCTAAGACAAAAGGCGCAAGATGGATCATATTTAAGAGACGTAATTTTGAGCCATGGATCACTACCTGGAATTAAAGTAGACCAAGGTGTAAAAGAACTGGAAGATAATCCTAATGAAAAAATTACAACAGGATTAGATGGCCTAAATGAACGTTGTAGAGAATATGATACATTAGGCGCTAAGTTTACTAAATGGAGAGCGGTAATCAATATTGGTAATGGCATACCGTCTGCAAAATGTATCAATGAAAATATGTTAGCTTTATCCGAGTACGCCCTAATAGCTCAAGAAAATAATATGGTGCCAATAGTAGAGCCTGAGGTCATTATGGATGGTCCACATACAATAGATCAATGCTACGATGTTACTAAGAATACATTATCTGTACTTTTTGAAATGCTTGATAAAAAAAATATAAATATTAGGGGCACCCTTTTAAAACCTAACATGGTAGTTTCAGGAACAGAAAATAGTCATCAAGCAAATTATAAGGAAGTTGCAGAAAAAACTCTTGATTGCCTAAATTCGTCGGTACCTGATGAATTGCCAGGTATTGTTTTTCTATCAGGCGGTCAATCTGACATTGATGCAACAGCACACTTAGATGAAATGAATAAAATCGGTGGGTTTAAATGGAAACTAAGCTTCTCTTATGGAAGAGCATTACAGCAAGCTGCATTGAAAGCTTGGTCAGGTAATGACAGTAATCTAGAGCATGCACAAAAAGCATTTAGCCATCGTGCGATCATGAACATGAAAGCTTCTTTAGGTGAATGGAGCGAGTCACTTGAGGCTTAATTAAATGAAAATTAATGGAAATTCTGTAAAACCTGGCATGATTTTAGAGCATAAGGGTGAGTTGTGGACTGTTGCCAAATCACAATCTGTAAAGCCTGGCAAGGGTGGAGCATTTAACCAAGTTGAAATGAAAAATATTAAAACTGGATCAAAACTAAATGAAAGGTTCAGAGCCTCTGAGGAAGTGGAGCGTGTACGGGTAGATGAAGAAAAGTACCAATATCTATATAAGCAAGATGAAAAACTAGTTTTTATGAATACGGAGTCCTACGAACAAATAGAACTGGACTCAGAAATTGCTGGAGATCGGATGATTTTAATGAGTGAAAATGATGAAATTATAATTGAAATGTACAATGATAAAGCCATAGGAATACAACTTCCAAAAACACTCGCCTTTATTGTTAATGAAACGGAGGCGGTTGTTAAGGGTCAAACAGCAGCATCTTCAAATAAACCTGCGATATTAGAGAATGGCATAAGAGTAATGGTCCCACCTTTTATTGAACAAGGTGAGAAAATTGAAATCAATACTGAGGACTTAACCTATTCAAAAAGAGTTGACTAATGAGTTACTCAGATCCTTATATAAATGCAATATTCCTTGCTTCACGAAAAGTAAGTAAAAATCTCATAAGAGACTTTGGAGAAGTTGAAAAATTACAGGTATCTTTAAAAGGAGTTTCTGATTTTGTTTCTTTGGCAGATACCCGAGCAGAGAAGCAAATAATAAAAGAACTTACTTATTCTTATCCTAAAATAAATATACTTGCTGAAGAAAATGGAACTATAAAAAACTCAGACGATAATATGAGATGGATAATTGATCCTCTTGATGGTACGAGTAATTTTGTTTTTAGTATCCCCCATTTTGCGATTTCAATTGCTTTAGAAAAAGACAATGAAATTATTGTAGGTGGAGTTTATCAGCCGCTAACAGATGAATTTTTTTGGGCTGTAAAAGGAAGGGGTGCTTTTTGTAATAACCTAAGACTAAGAGTATCATCAAGGGAAAACTTAAAAGACTGTATGATTGGAACAGGCATTCCTCACAGAGGAATGAAAGGGCATGAAGAGTATCTGCCTGGACTTGGAACAGTAATGGAAAATGTATGTGGTGTTAGAAGATTGGGTGCTGCATCTTTGGATCTAGCATATGTTGCTGCTGGCAAGTATGACGGTTATTGGGAAAAAAACTTAAAGCTAGTTGATATCGCTGCAGGATCATTAATTGTAAAAGAGGCAGGCGGAAAAGTAACTGACTTTGAAGGAAGAGAGGAATATCTTAATTCAGGAAGAATTCTTGCAACTAACTTTAGAATTCATGACCAACTTCAAAGAATAATTTAATTAAATTTTTAGACCAAATCTATTCAAAATTTTCTTTTCAAATTTCCAAAAATATTGAAATTGGCCAAAAGGAAGGGCAACTAATAACAATAATATTTGGTATATAAAAAATAAAAGAATAATTCTAATTGGCCAAAATATAATCGGATTAAAGTTTTCCTCTTTCAAGCCGATGAGTTCAAAAAATTCAACTGTTATATAAAGTGATAAAGATCCAGTGATTGCAAATACTATCATTATCAATGTAAACTGCCAAAAACTCATAATATTAAGCCTTTTCATCATTGCATTAACTATTCTCATAGAAATTCACTAAATAAATATTGATCAGAATTATTATATAGGTTAATTAACCACAAAATTAACTAATTAAAATGAAAAAAGATAAACATCCAAATTATCATACAATTAACGTTGTAATGACAGATGGTACGAAGTTTGAAACAAAGTCCACATGGGGAAAAGAAGGAGATACAATGTCTCTTGACATAGATCCTTTATCCCATCCTGCGTGGACTGGTGGGCAGCAAAAAATTCAAGATAAAGGTCAAGTAAGCAGATTTAAGAAAAGATTTAGCAATCTTAAAACTTAGACTTCAAACCTTGAAATCAAGATAATCGTCACAATATATGTCTTGCTGATGGCAATTATGCATCAGCGAAAATTGCCTAGCTTAATTTAAGTAGGCTAAAATTTTAATCGCTTAAGGAGGATTAATTATGACTACATTTGACTTATCACCATTACTGCGCTCAAGCGTAGGTTTTGACGCATTTGACAATATTTTTGACTCAGTCTTTAACATGAACGAGTCTGGAAGTGCTTACCCGCCTTACAATATTGTGAAATCAGAAAATAATTATACTATAACACTTGCAGTAGCTGGCTTTTCAATGTCTGACTTAGACATTTCTGTTCAAGAAAATGAGCTAATAATCAGTGGCAAGACCAATGATTCTCAAAATAACGTTGAGTTCTTGCATAAAGGTATTGCTGGGAGAAGCTTTGAGAGAAAATTTCGACTAGCGGACACCATCAAAGTATCTGATGCAAACTATGAGAATGGTTTATTGCATGTATTTCTTGAAAGAGAAATTCCAGAACATCAAAAACCAAGAAAAATAGAAATTAATAATAAAATTAATTAATATTAATAAGGAGCTGCTATAAAAATATAGCAGCTCCTCTATATTTTTATGAAAGCAATTACTTTTGACAAATTTGGAGGCCCTGAAGTCCTATATGTATCTGACAATTTAGAGACACCAATAATTAGTGATGAAGAAGTATTAATTAAAGTTCATGCAGCAGGGATAAATAGACCAGACATATTGCAACGCATGGGTCAATATCCACCTCCTAAAGGTGCTTCAGAGATACTTGGACTAGAGGTTTCAGGACGCATTGTAGATTGTGGCAAAGGTATTGATAAAGAACTTCTAAATGAAAATGTTTGCGCTCTAGTAACGGGTGGTGGATATGCAGAATATGTGAAGTGCCATAAATCAACAATACTACCTATTCCTAAAGGAATTTCGCTAAGTGATGCTTGCACTATTCCTGAAACTTTTTTTACAGTATGGACAAATTTATTTGACCTTGCGAAGCTTAAAAAGGATGAAACACTACTTATTCACGGTGGCGCTAGTGGTATTGGACTAACTGCTGTTTCAATGGCAATGGCTTTTGGAGTGAAATGCATTGTTACAGTAGGATCTGATGAAAAAGAAAAATATTTAAATTCTCTAAATATAGAACGAGTAATTAATTATAAGACTGATGATTTTGAAAAAATAATTCTCAAAGAGTATAAAGGTGTTGATGTAATTCTGGATATGGTAGGAGGAAATTACTTCCAAAAAAATTTAAATATAATGAATCGTTTTGGTAGACTAATTAATATTGCTTATCTTCAAGGATCAAAGATTGAAGCTAATCTTCTTCCAATTATGCTAAAAAGATTAATTATTTCAGGATCTACTCTAAGAACAAGGGCAAACAAAGAAAAGGGTGAAATAGCCGAAAATCTTAAAAAGAATATTTGGCCCTTGATAGAAAATAACAATATTAAACTTCATATTGATAAAAAATTTGATATCGATGATGTCTCAAAAGCTCACCAATACATGGAAAATAACAAAAATATAGGCAAATTAATGCTAAATTTTGAGTAAAGCTTTGAAAAAGTGATAAACTAACATATAAGGATTTTTTTAATTACAGAATATGAAAACAATTAAACTACCACTTATGCCAAAGGCTACTGCAATTTGGCTTGTAGATAACACTTCTCTCTCTTTCAGGCAAATTGGAGATTTCTGTGGCATGCACGAACTAGAAATCAAAGGTATAGCTGACGGCGAAGTAGGTGCAGGAATTAAAGGATTAAATCCAATCACTAGTGGCCAATTAACTAAAGAAGAAATAGATAGATGTGTAGCATCCGAAGAAGAAGAACTTCAAATCATTGAAAATGAAATCTCTGAAAAAACAGAACAATCTAAGAAAAAAAAGAAATATACACCCCTATCTAAAAGACAAGATCGCCCAGATGCTGTTTATTGGTTAATTAGAAATCACCCCGAGTTGAAGGATTCTCAGGTAGCTCGTTTAGTAGGAAGTACAAAAAATACTATAGACGGTATAAGAAAGAGAACGCATTGGAATATGGCAAACATCAGACCTCAAGACCCAATCGGTCTTGGTCTATGCAGGCAAATAGAATTAGATGAAGCTCTTGAAAAAGCTGAGCGCTCAATCAAGCGTGCTGAAAAGAAAAAAGCAAAAGAAGAAAAGCTAAAGTTAGAGGAAATGAATATTCAAAATGATGAGAGTCTCTCCTCTGCAAATACAACTATAGACGAATAAGTTTTACTGATGAAAAGTTTGCCACTCGTTAGCATAATAATGGGAAGCCAATCTGATTGGCCAACAATGAAACATGCATCAAAAATTCTAAACACTTTTAAAATCAAACATGAAGTAAAGATTATTTCAGCCCACCGCACTCCCAAAAGATTGTTCACATACGCGGAAGAGGCTGACAAAAGAGGCATAAAAGTAATTATTGCAGGAGCTGGAGGGGCCGCTCATCTTCCTGGTATGACTGCATCAATAAGTAATTTACCTGTGCTGGGTGTTCCCGTTGAATCTAAAAAATTAAAAGGATTGGATAGCTTGTTATCAATAGCTCAAATGCCAGCGGGAGTTCCTGTGGGATCACTTGCTGTGGGTGAATCAGGAGCAAAAAATGCTGCCTTATTAGCAATCTCAATATTAAGTGGAGAAGATAAAATTCTTAAAAACAAATATAAGAGTTGGCGTTTAAAGCAAACCCAGTCAGTAAATATCAAACCCAAAAAATGAGTTTAAAAGTTTCCACCGTTGGCATCATTGGTGGTGGACAACTAGGTATGTTCTTAGCACATTCCTGTAGTAAGTTAGGACTTAGAGTGTTCGTTTACTCAGACAGCAAGAAAGTTCCTGCAGAAAAATATGCTGATAAGATGTTCTATGGCTCCTTTGAAGATATTGAAAGTTTGAAAATTTTTAGTAGTGAAGTAGATCTTATAACCTATGAATTTGAAAATGTGTCAACTGAAGCTCTTAAGAAATTAAAGAGAAAGAAAATATATCCACCTATTTCTGCGCTGACTATTAGTCAGGATAGAAAAAAAGAGAAGCAATTCTTCTCAAAAAATAAAATTAATCACGCAGGAATTGGCCTTCTAAATAAAAAGCAAAATTTGAAAAAACTAGAATCTTCAATTCAGTATCCCGTAATATTAAAAACAACTAGATTTGGCTACGATGGCAAAGGACAAGCGTTGGTACAAAATACTAAAAATTTAAAAAGACAATGGAAAGAAAATAACTATCAGGACTGTATTATAGAAAGAAAGATTAATCTTAAAGAAGAAGTTTCAGTTATATGTGCTAGAGACATTAAGCGAAATTTTTATTTTTATCCAACATTCGCTAATGTACACAAAGACCATATACTTTTTGAAACAACATCGCCTAGTAACATAGATGCGAAAATTGAAGGTGAGTTATTAAAAATATCAAGAAGAATTATTACAAAGCTAAATTATATTGGATTATTAACGATTGAATTTTTTCTTGATAAAGAAAATAATATTTTTGTTAATGAAATTGCTCCAAGAGTTCACAATTCTGGTCATATAACACTGGATAATGCGAACATAAGTCAATTTGAGTTGCATATAAGAGCCATTACAGGAAAAAAAATTCTTAAACCCAAAATACTTAAAAAAGGACTTATGAGAAATCTCATAGGTAATGAAATAAAAAAAGTAAGTAGAATAAAATATATGAGGAGGTATAAAGGCTTCAAAAAAAGTATTAAGTATGACTATGGCAAAAAGATCGTAAAAGGTGGCCGGAAAATGGGTCACATTAATTTTATCTCATAATTGAATTTAATTTTATTTGGCTAGACAAAGGAATTCCAAGATGGTAAAAACCCCCAAATTTGAAACGCTCTTAAGGAGGGCAGAACAATAGTTGAAGTAAGTGTAAAAGATAATAACGT
>ERZ802830.1561-NODE-1561-length-21685-cov-41.7993_pt1 | contig 21685 bp, 19 predicted proteins | sample MGYA00345654_ERZ802830 | MGnify/ENA primary metagenome ERZ802830 (study PRJEB30503, sample SAMEA104212375) | marine metagenome | biome: Westerlies Biome; feature: [SRF] surface water layer (ENVO:00010504) within the epipelagic zone...; material: water...
TTATTTACATATCTGTTTATATTGAACGTTTCTGTAAATTATGGCGGAGGGAGGGGGATTCGAACCCCCGAAAGGGATTGCTCCCTTTAACGATTTAGCAAACCGGCGCCTTCAGCCACTCAGCCATCCCTCCGCAGACTCGTTATATGTCTAGGATGTCCTAATTCACGCCGTATGCATCTTCCTAATACGCAAATATACCTCTTATTTCAAGTTTTTTTAATGCAACCTACAAAAATAAAAATGATTATGTTATGAATAATTTTTATCTAAAGGGTCTTTAATGGATTTAATATCTGGAATGAGAGTTTTTGTTTCAATTGCTGATAATGGTTCACTTGCTAAAGCAGGTAGAGAGCTTGATTTATCTCCGTCAGTTGTCTCAAAAAATATATCAGCATTAGAGGATAGGTTAGGTGCAAGATTATTAAATAGAACGACTAGGTCTGTATCACTTACAGAGGTTGGGTTTGCATATTTAGATAGAGCAAGAAGAATCATTGGAGATGTTGATGAAGCTGAAGCAGCTATTTCAAGTGCCACGAATGCACCCAGAGGGCACTTACGAATTACAGCTCCTGGAACTTTTTCTTACAGACATATAGCGCCACATCTTCCAAAATTTAGAGAGCGTTATCCTGAGGTAGAAATAGAAATGATTATTTCTGATGAAGTAGTAGACCTCATTGATAATAATATAGATCTAGGAATTAGAATTGCTGTCATGAAGGATTCATCATTAATTGCACGAAAGCTTGCACAAAACCCAAGAACTTTATTCGCCTCACCAGAATATATTAAAAAGCATGGAAAACCTAATCATCCTGACGAAATTCTAGATCATGAAATCATTTCTTTCCGAAACGGTAATCCTTATAATGATTGGCATTTTCTTGTAGATGGTAAAATCAAATTAATTCATGCAAAAGGGAAATTACAATTAAATCATGGGGATGCAATTCTAAGGTCAGCAATCAATGGTGGTGGACTTGCAATGTTATCAAGATTTGTTGTTGGAAGACATTTAGCGGCAGGAACTCTGGTATCAATTTTAGATGAGTATGTTCAAGAAGATGTTCCAATTTATGCTGTTTACCCAAGTGGTAAACATTTATCTCCAAAAGTAAGAGCATTTCTTGATTTTTTAATTGAAATTTATGGACCAGTTCCATATTGGGATGAAGCAGGTGACCATAATTCTGAAGCTGCTAAGAGGACCGTAATTTAAATTATACGTTTTGACCTGCTAAAAAACCACTTGACCATGCCCATTGAAAATTATGTCCACCCAAGTGACCTGTAACGTCTAAAACTTCTCCAATAAAATATAATCCAGAATGTTTTTTACATTCCATAGTAGAAGAAGATATTTCTTCGGTATCAACACCTCCCAAAGTTACCTCAGCTGTTTTGTAGCCTTCTGTACCAATTGGAATAACAGTCCATTGATTTACGAATTCAGAAATTTTTTTAATATTTTCATTCGAAGTGTCAGCAATCTTTATATTTATTTTAAGCTTATTACAAACAGCCTCAGCTAGTCTATTTGGTAAATAATCTGACAAAATTCTAGATATATTTTGTTTAGGCGTTTCTACCCTTCTTGCTTTTAATATTTGATCAAGATCATACTCTGGTAGAAGGTTGATTGTTACAGGTTTTGCATCTTTCCAAAAAGAAGATATTTGTAATATTGATGGGCCACTAATACCTCTATGTGTGAAAATTAAACCTTCATCGAAGACTGTTTTATTTATTTTAACTGAAGCATTTACAGAGACCCCAGCAAGTGATTTACAAAATTCTAATATTTCATTGTCAAAAATTAAAGGTACTAAGGCTGGATAGAGTTTAGTAACTTTCAAATTAAATTGTTTTGCAACTTTATAACCGAAGTCAGTAGCCCCAATTTTTGGTATAGATAAACCACCAGTTGCAATAACGATTGAAGAAGAAAATAAATTACCTGTGTTAGTTTTTATAACGTAACAATCTTTAGTTTTATTGAGAGTGTCAATTTTAGTTTCAATTTTAATTTTAACTTTTTGTTTTTCACACTCAGAAATTAACATTTCTATTATATCTTTTGCAGATTTATTACAGAATAATTGACCTAGCTTTTTTTCATGAAATTCTATGGAATGTTTTTTGACTAAATTGATGAAGTCGAGTTGAGTATATTTTGAGAATGCAGATTTACAAAAATGTATATTTTCAGACAAAAAATTATTATCATCACTGTACAAGTTTGTAAAATTACACCTTCCACCCCCTGAGATTCTAATTTTTTCAGCAATTTTCGAGGTGTGTTCTAGTAAACATACGCTTTTACCTCTTTTGCCAGCTTCTATGGAGCACATTAAGCCTGCAGCCCCAGCACCAATTACTATTACATCATATTTATTATTCATCTATTTACGGTCTTTGTTGTTTAAAGGACTTTTTTATTATTTCAACTAGAGAGCTCTAAAGCTTTACTTTATTGATATTGAAGACTAAAAGATCAGTCTAGTAGTTATTTATGTTAAAATTGAAATATTTTTTTAATTTCAAGATAAGCCTCTTTTTTAATTTGAAAGTTGAAAATGTTAGAAGCATCAGGAATACCAGCACCTATAGTAAAGGCAATGTCAGACAAGGGATATGAAAATTTAACCCCTGTTCAAGAAGAAGTATATAAAGATGACTACTCAGGACTGGATTTGCTTGTATCGGCACAAACTGGCTCAGGTAAAACTATTGCTTTTGGATTAGCAATTGTAGAAAATATTCTTTCGGATAATTCTTTTTTCAAAACTCCTAAGTCACCAGAAGCTCTAATTATTGTACCTACAAGAGAACTTGCCCTTCAAGTCAAAAACGAACTTAGTTGGCTTTTGGCATCATCTGAAGCAAAAATTGCTTCATGTGTTGGTGGTATGGATATACGAACAGAAAAACGAAATTTAGAGACAAAACCTAATATTGTAGTAGGAACTCCTGGTCGTTTAAAAGATCACATTGAAAGAAACCATTTTAATGTGTCAAATATTAAAACTGTTGTTCTTGATGAAGCAGATGAAATGTTGGACATGGGTTTTCGAGAAGACCTAGAGGCGATTTTAGATACAACTCCAGACGACAGACAAACTTTGATGTTTTCAGCGACTGTTCCAAAAGGTATTGCTAATCTCGCTAAGCGTTATCAAAAAGATGCAGTTAGAATCTCTATTGGAAAGTCAAACTCACAACATGTTGATATTGAATATAGGGCATTCAAAATTGTAATGAGTGATCAAGAAAATGCTATAATAAATACTCTAAGATATTACGAAGCAACTAACGCTATTATATTTTGTGCGACTAGAATTGCTGTTAATCATATGACTAGTCGTTTGACAAACAGAGGCATATCCGCTGTAGCTCTTTCGGGTGAATTAAGTCAAAATGAAAGAAATATGGCTCTTCAAGCTATGAGAACGTCTAAGGCAAGAGTATGCGTGGCAACTGACGTTGCGGCAAGAGGTCTTGACTTACCTAATCTTGACTTAGTAATACATGCCGATATTCCAAGAACTTCTGATACATTGCTTCACAGAAGTGGAAGAACTGGTAGGGCAGGTAGAAAAGGTGTTTGTGCTGTACTGGTTCCTCAAAATAGATCAAGGATTGCAGAACGTCTGTTTGGACAGGCAAATGTAAAGCCCATTTGGGCTTCTCCTCCTTCTCGAGAAGAAATTCTAAAGGAAGACAAAAAAAGAATTGTTGAAAATAAAATTTTAGAAGATCCAATAACTGATGAAGAACAAGAATTGGTTAATGAACTAATTTCAAAAAATTCAATAGAACAATTAGCTGCTGCTTATTACCGATTAATAGGTAAAGATTTATCTGCTCCAGAGGATTTACGAAATCCATCAGATAAAATTGAAGGACGAACTAAAGGAAATGGTTTCCAAAACAGTATTTGGTTTGAACTTTCAGTTGGTAAAGACGATACAGCTGAACCTAGATGGTTGGTTGCTATGTTGTGCAAGGCAGGTAATTTATCAAAGAGAGATATAGGTTCTATAAAAATTCAACCAAAAGTAACCTTTATCGAGATATCAGAAGAGACCTCTTCAACCCTCAAAGAATTGGCAGCTAACAAAAAACCTATAGAACGACACATAATGGTTAGATTACTTGAAAAACCTCCTGAAAATTTTACTTCTAATAGAAGTAATCCCAATAGAAGTAGAAAAGGAGGAAGAAATCAAGATTTTAAGAGACCAAAAGAGGAAAACACCCGTCATTTTAAAGGTAAACGGAAATCCGAACGGTGGAAAAAAACAGAAAAAAGAAAAACAAAATTTTCTCCATTTGCTGATAATTTTGTAGAAAAAGATTTTAGTGTTGATAATTTAGTTTCAGTAAATAGTGAACCTCTAAGTAGACGAAAAAAGCAAAAGAAGAATTTTGCAAGCTTGGACACAAACTTTAAACACAAAAAGAAATCTGGTACTTTGAAAATTAAGAAAATACAAGAAACTAACAAAAAAACTACAGTAAATAAACGAGTCAAGAAAAAGGAAAACTAAATTTTATTGGTTTTTTTATTAATAAGATAAATTCCTAGACATGTTAAAAATAATGATAAATAAATTTGTTCATTTATTATGTCATCCATGAGTAACCATCCGAATAAAACCCCAAAAATTGGCGTTAAGAATGCAAAAGAACTAGTACTACTTGCAGAGTATCTAGACATAACCCATAACCAACCTATGAACCCCATGCACATTATAATAATTACTTGAAATGAAAAAATTAGTATCAACTGAGTATTTAAATCACGAATAAAGTCGTCTAAAAGTAATGATATAGGTAATAATATTATTCCAGATACTATAAGCTGATATAGTAATTGTGTTTCTGGAGAAGATCTTGTTAGACGACTTGTTTTAAGCATTATAGCAATTATAGCCCAACAAAAACTTGCTAAAATTGAGAATATATCTCCATAAAATTGATTGAGACTATAACTTGATATAGGTTGGTAAACTGCAAGTATTAACCCGGTTAAAGCAATTATTAAACCCAAAGATTTGTTCATGTTAAGTTTATCATCTTTTATTAAAAAATGTGCTCCAAGAGTTAGCCATACTGGCATTGTATAAAAGATTAGTGAAACACGAGTTACAGTGGAATAATCTAAAGCTGAAAATAAAAAAATAAATTCAATTGCAAATAAAATACCTGCAATTACACCAGGAAAAAAACTGCCGTCAAAAAAATCTATTTTCTTTTTTGTAACATAACAATAAATTAAGATTGGTAAAATGGCTAATGTTGATCTCATAGCCACTTGAAAAACAGGATGCATTCCTACATTAACTAATTTTACTAACACCTGATTTAATCCAAGTAAAACAGAGAATATTATTAGAAAAGATGCAGCTAAACCATTGACAGATTTACTAGTCATAAATTCATAATATTATGGGAAATAACTACCACCATTAACATGTATAGTTTGCCCTGTAATAAAGTCGGAATTTGGACCACATAAATTAGATATCATTGTTGCAACTTCTTCTGGATATCCCTTTCTACCGACAGGTGGGTTTGAATGCGAGGGATGAACTAAACTACTTCCAGCTGAAGCACCTCTAACAGTATCAATTAAACCAGGTACTACAGTATTAATTGTAATTCCTGTTTCTGCATACTCCATAGCTAATGCTCTTGTAAAACCAACTACTGCAGTTTTTGAAGTAATTACATGCGCTCTACCAATTGCACTAATATGAGCAGATAAGCCACCTAAGTTTACTATTCGTCCCCAGTTACTCTTTTTCATTTCAGGTAGGACTGCCTTACAAGTGTGAAATAATGCATCAAGATTTATCGACATAACAAATCTCCATTCATCGAATGTCATATCTTCAAATTTATTAAATTCTCTTTGAGATGCATTATTTACTAAAACAGAGATATCACCTAATTTTGATGCTTCAAATATCAGTTCTTTAGATGTTTCTGGTTTTGTTAAATCACCTATAATTCGACTTGTTGAAATATTATTTTTTTGAATAATTTTAATTGTTTCATCAGCGCCATCTTTATCAGAATTAGCGTGAACTAGTATATTATAACCTAATTTAGATAAACTATCACATGTTGCTCTACCAATATTTTTAGCTGCCCCAGTCACGATTGCGACTTTATTTTTATTTTCACTCATTCAGTAAACCTTTATCTAGAATTTCTGTTTAATTATGGTTTATAACTAATGAGTAATTAGCATATATGAAATAAGTAAATACTAATACTAAATTAATCTTCAAACTTGAAATATCTGAATTACAATTTAACATATGTAGTGTTAAAAACGAATGGACAAAATCATGACAGGAATAAATAAAGATTGGCGTAATGATATTTATGCAGTTTTTAAAGATCTTAATATTACAATGGTATCTCATGTTCCAGACGCTGGTCATACTCCTCTTATTAATTTATGTGAAAAAGACAATGAGATTGATGTGGTTACTCTGACTACAGAACAGGACGGAGTTGGTTTATCTTGTGGAGCATATGCTGGTGGTAGAAAGAGTGCTTTGTTAATGCAATCAAGCGGTGTTGGAAACTGTATTAATGCTCTTGCTTTACCAAATATTTGCAGAATACCTTTTCTAACGATAGTTTCCATGAGAGGTGAGTGGGGAGAATTTATTCCTTGGCAAGTTCCTATGGGTTTAGGCACTCCAAAAGTTTTGGAAGCAATGGATATTAAAGTATTTAGAGCAGATTATAAAGATGAAGTTGGGTCAACTGTTGATGCAGCTGCTAGATTTGCTTTTAATACAAACCGTTCAGCAGCTGTTTTGTTATCTCAAAAAATGATTGGTGCTAAACAATTTAAAAATGGATAAATAATTATGATTGATAGAAGACCTTTTGTACAAAAAATTTTGAAAAATAGGAAAGATAATCTTAGAGTTGTTAGTGGGATTGGAACATCAACCTGGGATATTATGTCTGCAGGAGACAATAAAGGTAATTTTGGTTTTATTGGCGCTATGGGTCAGTCAATTCCGTTTGCATTAGGACTTGCAAAGTCACAACCAGATTTAAGAATATTATTATTTACTGGTGATGGCGACACATTGATGAGTTTAGGTTCTATGGCGACAGTTGCAAATCATCCCGTTAATAATCTTACAATAGTTGTGCTAGATAATGAATCATATGTTGAAACAGGTAGCCAGCCAACGGCCACTGCTGGAAAGAGTGATTTAGAATTAATCGCTAAAGGTTCAGGAATTAGTAACTCTTATACTGTTACCAATGAAAATGATTATGAAAAAATAATGAATACAATTTATGATGAGGAAGGTCCTTCTTTAATAGTTGTTAAATGTCAAGCTAAGGCTACACCCTTAGTATTCCCTCATTCTTTTGATGGATCAGTTTCTATCAACAGGTTTATGAGTTCTATCAAATCATAATGTTAGAAAAAAAGATAATTAACATTGCTGTTCAAGGTGTTGGAACAATTGGTAAAAGACATCTAATGGCAATGAATGAAAATCAAAACGTAAATCTTAGTGGAATTATAGATATAAGCGATGAGGCTAAACAATTTTGCGATAATAAGAATATACCTATATATGAAAACTTAATAGATCTAAGAAAAAAATCAGAAATAGATGGTGTTATTATATCCACACCGACGATCCTTCATTATGAAAATACATTAGCTGCTTTAGAACTTGGTCTGGATGTTTTAATCGAAAAACCAATTTCTGCTGATGTATCAGAGGCTCGAACAATTGCTAAAGTTGCAGAAGAAAATAATTGTAAGGTTTTAGTTGGTCATCAAAGAAGATTTTATCCATTGGTAAGAAAGGCAAAAGAAATAGTTAAAAATGGGGAAATTGGAAAAATTATTGGTCTTTCAGGAGTTTGGGCATTAAGAAAAGATAATAACTATTTTGATCCTGATTGGAGGAAAAAGATTAGCGCTGGTCCGGTAATAACTAACCTAATTCATGATATTGATTACTTAAGATTTATTTTTGGAGAAATAGAAGCAGTTTCAGCCTTTTCTTCTAATAATATAAATAATTTTGAAAAAGAAGATATACTTAGTGCTAATCTAAAATTTAAAAGTGGATTAATAGGAAATTTCCTAATTACTGATGGAGGAACATCTCCTTGGTCATGGGAGACTGGTACTGGTGAAAATATTCATTTGCCACATTTAAAAGAAAATAATTTGAGAATCATAGGCACTGAAGGGTCTTTAGAGTTTCCAAATCTTAAATTATGGAAATACAAAAATAAAGGTCAAAATTGGAAAGATGAAATAGAAGCAATTCAAATAGATTCAAATAAAATTGATGCTTACGCATTGCAGATTAGTCATTTTAAGGATGTCATTAACAGAGAAGTCGAACCAATAACTGGAGCTCTAGATGCTGAACTTACTTTGAAAGTAGCATTATCTATACTAGAGTCTTCAAAAAGTGAAAAAACTATTAAGATTTAGATAAGAGTTTGATTGTTTACTATTAACAAGGAGCATAAAATGTTTAATTTGGATTTGAAAGATAAAGTAATTCTCATAACAGGTGGCAGTGACGGGCTAGGTTATGCATCAGCTGAATTATTATCTTCTGAGGGGGCAAAAGTAATAATCTGTGGAAGAAGAGGAGATTATTTGAATGAAAAGGCGAAAACAATCTCAGAAAAGACAAATAATAATGTTTTAGCTATACAAGCTGATGTTAGTAAAGCAGAGGATTGCAAGAGACTTGTTGAAGAGACCATTTCAAAATTTAAAAAAATTGACATTTTAGTTAATAACGCTGGAGCGTCAGCCGCTGCATTATTTGAGGATGTCTCAGATAAAAACTGGGAAGATGATATCAATTTAAAATTAATGTCGACTATTAGAATGTGTAGATTAGTTATTCCTTATATGAAATCAAATGATAAGGGAGTTATAATTAATGCTACAATTGGTGGAGGTAAAGCTCCTAATGCTGGTTCACTCCCTACGACAGTTACAAGAGCAGCTGGCATTAATTTAACAAAATCTCTAGCCAATGAATATGCCAAAGATAATATTAGAGTTAATACTATATGTATTGGATTAATCAAAAGTGCTCAATGGGACCGTAAGGTTGGTTCAGGAGATGTAAATGATTTATATAAAGAAATGTCTAAAAAGGTACCAATGGGTAAAGTTGGTGAAGAAATTGATTATGCAAATTTAGTTGCTTTTCTATCCTCTGATAGAAGTGGTTACATCACAGGAACAGCTATTAATTTAGATGGAGGATTGTGTCCTGTAGTCTAATTTATGTTTTAATAACTAACTTTTTTTAATTCTTGGCGGATTAACTTCTGCTAGTTCACAGGCATAGTCAAGTAAAGCACTGAAATCTTTTTTTGCAAATTTTCCTGATCTAGCTTGGCCGTATACAGCTTGAACTGAAGAACCTACAGGTAAGCCCACTCTGAAACTATTAGCAGTTTCAATAGCCAACCCCATATCTTTATGAGCAAGATCAATCGTAAAGCCAGGTTCTATGTCATTTTGAAGGACCTTAGATAAAAAATTAATATGAAATTGACCGTTATTAGCAGTTGTTCCTGCATTGACTTCTTTAAAAGTATCAAGGTCTAAACCAATTTTTTGAGCCAGTGTTAATGCTTCAGCAGTAATTTGGGCGATGCTTAAAATTTGAAAATTATTAACAACTTTAGCTCTTATCCCAGATCCTACTTTTCCACAACGTATTATAGTTGTACCCATTGCATTTAATAATGGCTCAATTTTTTTAAAAGCATCTTCATTATCACAACCAACCATAAAAAGTGAGTCACCTGAAATTGCATGGCTTACTAATCTACCAACTGGGGCATCGATGAATGTCACATTTTTTTCCTTGCACTTTCTATAGACTTCGTCAGTCCCAGTTGGAGCTATTGTGCTCATGTCTAAAATGATGGTGTTAGGTTTAGCAATTGATAAGACACCTTCAGTATCAGTTATAACTGACTTAACATTCTCAGTTGAGGGTAACATCGTTATTATTATTTCTGCATTTTTAATAGTATCTTTAAGAGATTTACCTGGTGTTCCGCCAACTTTTACTACAGGATCCATTTTCTCAGTTACTACATCATAAACTGACACTTTTGACCCCTTCCTAATTATGTTCTGAGCCATAGGCCCGCCCATAGCTCCTAATCCAATAAAGGCAATTGATTCAGTCATAAATATCCCCCAATAATATTGCTAAGAATTTAATCAACATTAAACTTAAACTATAATAATTTACAATAATTTATGACAATAAGAGATATAATAAATTATTATTAAGAAATTAAAATGAGTTGTCATGGTTCCTGAAAAATCAAATATTGTTCCAAGTGAGTTTATAATTGTTGGAGGAACTGGAAATCTTTCAAAGAATAAGATACTTCCTGCTTTATTTTGGAGATTTTTAGATAATCAAATAGATGCTCAATCAAACATAATATTGTGCGATAAATATATAAAATCTAAAAAAGACTTTTTTTTAGAGTTGCAATCAAATTGTAATGAAGCAATCAAAAGTGAAGATAACAACTTAGAAAATTGGAATAATTTTATAAAGATTATAAAATTAGTCGAATTAGATGTTGTGTCTGGAAATGGACATTTAGATTTAGTAAAAATAATAAAAGAAAAATTTGATGAAAACAGACCTATAATTTTTTATTTGGCAATAGCTTCAAGTCTTTTTGGTAACAGTTGCAAATTTATTAGAGATTCAGGTTTAAATGTTCCACAAAGTAGACTTGTAATTGAAAAGCCTATTGGAAAAAATAAAAAAACTGCAATTGAAATTAATAACGAAATTTCAAGTGTTTTTAAGGAAGGTCAAATTTACAGAATTGATCACTATTTAGGAAAAGAAACTGTCCAAAATCTAATGGCATTGAGATTTGCAAATACATTTTTTGAAAATCAGTGGAATAATAATAACATTGACCATGTGCAGATTACTGTTTCTGAAACAATAGGAGTTAAGGAAAGGATTTCCTATTATAATGAGTATGGTGCAATTAGAGATATGTTGCAAAATCATTTGCTACAGTTGATTTGTTTAATAGCAATGGAACCTCCATCCTTTTATGAAGCAGATCAATTAAGAGACGAAAAATTAAGAGTATTAAAAGCACTGAAACCAATAACTGATGATGAAGTGCAAACTGGACAATATCGAAGCTTTTCTGATGAATTAGGTAAAAATTCTAATACTGAAACTTTTGTTGCACTTAAAGTTGTTATTAATAATTGGCGATGGGCAGGGGTTCCTTTTTATGTCAGGACAGGAAAAAAATTATCTAACAGAGCAAGTGAAATTATTATTACATTTAAAAACAAACCTCATGACATATTTTCAAAGTTTACTAAAGATGCTCAAGATAACCCAAACAGATTGATAATTAGAGTTCAGCCCGAAGAAGGTCTAAAATTAAAGCTAACTTCTAAAGCTCCTGGACCAGGAGGAATGCGGTTTTTCCCATCAGAACTAAATTTATCTTTTGGTGATACGTTTACTGACAGACTTCCAGATGCTTATGAACGTCTCCTTATGGATGTAGTAAGAGGAAACCAAACTCTTTTTATGAGATCTGATGAAGTCCTCGCTGCATGGGATTATATTGACCCAATAGTTGAAATTGCCAAAAATCAAGAACCTCAACTCTACAGGACAGGAACTATGGGTCCGGAAGACAAAATACTTTGTGGAGATGGACATAAATGGATTGATCCAAAAGATGATAAATCATGAATGTGGTAACTTTAATTTCAGATAAACTAAAAGAATCTATAAACAAATTTGGAACCGCTAGTTTAGTCGTACCTGGTGGAAGTAGTCCAATTAAGATCTTTAAAGATTTATCTCAAATTGAACTTGCTTGGTCGAAAGTACAAATAACCCTGGTTGATGATAGACTAGTTGATCCCCAAAATGAAAATAGTAATCAAAAACTTTTATCAGAGTATTTTTTTATAAACAAAGCTAAAAATGCTAATTTTTTTCCTTTATCAGAAGACTTAATCTTTAATAAAAAGTTTAAAATCCCTTTTGATGTTACTTTAATTGGTATGGGAGAAGATGGTCATTTCGCTTCTTTATTTCCTAGTATGATTGGGGATAAAGAGGGTTACAGTATAGATGCAAATCACAAAATATTTAAAACATCGCCGCAGGGTAATCCTTTTCTTCCAAGAATAACAATGAACTTATCTTTGATCATGAGTAGTGAATTAATAATTTTATTAGTTAAAGGTAAAGCAAAACAAAACATTTTAGAACTTGCTAAAAATGATGAAACATATCCCATTCATTATTTATTAAAAAACAAACACAAAAATTTTATTATTGAGAAAATCAATGAGTAAATTACACCCAACAATTCTTAATGTCACAAAAAGGATAATTGAAAGAAGCAAATTAACTAGACAAAACTATTTAAATAATATTCAAGCTATGGAAAAAGATATTGATAATGATAGAAGTCAAGTTTCATGCTCTAATATGGCTCACGCTGCAGCTGCAGCTCCAATAGATGAACAGTCTTCAATACTAATGAATTCAAAGCCAAATATAGGTATTGTCTCTGCTTATAATGATATGCTTTCAGCTCATAAACCACTAGAACATTTTCCTAAAATAATTAAAGCAGCTGCAAATAAATTTGGTGCTACTGCACAAATGGCAGGTGCCGTACCTGCAATGTGTGACGGGGTCACTCAAGGAAGACCAGGCATGGAGTTATCATTAATGTCAAGAGATGTTATTGCTATGTCCACTGCAGTAGCATTAAGCCATGGTGTATATGATGCTGCACTATGTTTGGGTGTATGCGATAAGATTGTACCTGGACTAGTAATCGGATCTTTGTCATTTGGTCATCTACCAATAATTTTTGTACCTGCTGGACCCATGTCTACTGGAATTCCAAATGAAGAAAAAAATCGAATAAGAAATGAATTTGCTAAAGGTAAAGCTACCAGAGAGGAATTACTAAAAGTTGAAATTGCTGCTTATCATGGAGAAGGGACTTGTACATTTTATGGGACAGCCAACTCAAATCAAATGTTAATGGAAATTATGGGTTTACACCTCCCTGGTTCTGCATTTGTTCATCCTCACAGTGACTTGAGAAACGCTTATAATGTAGCTGCAACTCAACAAGCAATTTCAATATCAAGAAAAGGAAATGATATAAGGCCTATTGGAAAAATTATTGATGAAAGAAGTTTTGTTAATGCGATTATTGGTTTACTTGCAACAGGAGGATCAACTAATCATACTTTACACTTGCCTGCAATGGCTGCTGCAGCTGGAATTAAATTATTATGGGAAGATTTTGCAGATTTGTCAGAAGTGATACCTTTGTTGGCTAGGGTGTATCCAAATGGCAGCGCGGATGTAAATCAATTTCATGCTGCAGGTGGTATGAGCTTTATTATTGGAGAACTTTTAGACGCAGGTTTGTTAGATGGGACTGCTAAAACAGTGTGGGGAAAAAATATTTTTAATTATATTTCAGAAGCTACTCTGGGAAAATCAGAATTACTTTGGAAAAAAACAAAATCAAAATCCTATGATAATAAAATTTTGAAATATGTAAAAAAACCACATCAAAAAAATGGTGGATTAAAAATATTAAAAGGTAATATTGGTAAAGGGGTAATTAAAATTTCTGCTGTTGATTTTGAAAATCAAAAAATAAAAGCCCCGGCAATGGTTTTTAATAATCAAACTGATGTTAAAAAAGCATATGAAAAAGGTCTATTAAACAAGGATGTTGTTGTTGTTGTTCGTTTTCAAGGTCCAAAAGCTAATGGAATGCCAGAACTCCATGCTTTAACTCCAATTTTATCAAATATTCAAGACTTAGGTTTCAAAGTGGCCTTATTAACTGATGGAAGGATGTCTGGGGCATCTGGTAAAGTTCCAGCAGCTATTCATGTTATTCCTGAAGCTTTAGATAATGGTATAATTGGAAAAATTTTAGATGGAGACATCATTGATATTGATGCTACTTCTGGAAGAATTGAAGTTAATGAGACCGTTGCTAAAAGAGATATTAAAGTGCCTTCAAAATATAATCAGAATAATACATTTGGAAGAAATTTGTTTTCATTATTAAGACAAAATGCCAGTAGTGCTGAAAATGGAGCTGGCCTAGATATAATTAATAATTATTAATAGCTTTTAAGTTGCTGAAGCAATGGCGGCGTGAAGCATTACATTAGTGCTTGAAGATGCCCATTCAGGTTTTATTTCTTCTGCTTCATTATGGCTTAATCCATCAACGCATGGACACATTATCATTGCTGATGGAGCAACAGTATTTATCCAGCAAGCATCATGTCCTGCACCTGAAACAATATTCTTATAAGAATATCCAAACTTTTTGGCGCTATTACGAATATTATTAAGACACTCTTTGTCAAAAGCAACAGGATCAAATCCTCCAATTTGATCCATTTCAAATTCAATCTTATATTTTTTACATATATCTGTAGTCATTTGTTTTAATTCATTTTCCATTTTTACTAGTTTGTTAATATCTGGGGATCTTATATCAACTGTAAAAAGTGAATTGCCTGCAATTACATTTCGTGAATTAGGAGACACTTCAATATGACCTACGCTACCAAGAGCATTTGGTTGATTTTTATTTGCAATATGATTGACGGCTAAAATAATTTCAGACAATGCAAGTGATGTATCTTTTCTAACGTTCATTGGTGTAGTGCCAGTATGTTGCTCAACTCCAGAAAGTTTAACTTCCAACCATTTTAGACCTTGACCGTGCGTGACTATACCTATGTCAACTTCTTCCGTTTCAAGAATAGGTCCTTGTTCTATATGCAATTCATAGTAACAATGGAATTTTTGTGATCCAACAGGTTCAGAACCTTTCCATCCTATTTTATCAAGCTCATTTCCAAAGATATTTCCTTCAGCATCTTTTGCTGAAAGAAGAGTATTAACCTCATATATTCCTGCATATCCTGCAGATGCCATCATTGCAGGAGGAAAACGAGAACCTTCTTCATTAGTCCAATTTACAACTAAGATTGGATGTTTTGTTTGAATATTTAAATCATTAAGAGTTCTAACAATTTCTAGTCCAGCTAAAACTCCGAGAACACCGTCATATTTCCCGCCTGTTGGTTGTGTGTCTAAATGGCTTCCAATGACAACTGGAAGTGCATTTTTATCTGTTCCTTCTCTTTTAAAAAACATTGATCCAAGCTCATCTACTTTCATTGTCATACCAGCATCTTCAGACCATTTTTGTAATAATTTTCTTGCTTCTCCATCTTCTACGGTAACAGTTTGTCTATTATTACCTCCAGCAATTCCAGGCCCAATTTTAGCCATTGTCATTAAGCTATCCCATAGTCTGTCACTATTGATTGAAATATTTGTTTCTTTTACCATTAGAATATCCTCTATATTATAACTGTTAACTAGCTTGAAAATTATGACAATGTAAAATTAGATTAAATCAATAGGAATTTGAAGTGTTTAAATTAGATAAGAGATTAGAAAGTGACACAATACTTGTAAAAGAATTAGAAAGTTTTCAGGTAAGACTTATGAATGCTAGACAATTTTTTTGGATTGTTTTGATACCTAACAAACCTAATTTAACTGAATTAAGTGATTTAAATATCAATGAAAGGAATTACTTGATGAATTTTGCTATTGATTTAGGAAAGTTTATCAAATCTGCAGAAAAATATGACAAAGTAAATATTGGAATGTTGGGTAATGTTGTCTCACAATTACATTTACACATTGTTTTAAGAAAAAAAAATGACGCTGCTTGGCCAGGACCTGTTTGGGGTAGCGACTTTAATAATCTTGATGAAAAAACAAAAGAATATAGATCTAAATTAATAAGTGAATTTTCAATTTGATTATTTAATCAAACTTCTTCTTTTTTGACCAATCGTATAATCCTTGATCTCTTTCTCTCACCGCTTCTTTCCAGCCTTTTTCTTCCACTCTTTTTTGAAACTGAATTCCTTCTGGAGAGTGTCTGGAAATACCATCAAATATTGTTGATAATCTTTGCATTTGAGTAATTCCACTTGTTTCCATGTACTGATTTATTACCATTTTCTGCATTGCAAGTTGATTTATGGGAACAGTTTTAATTCTATTGGCTAATGTTTCAACTCTTTCATCTAAATTCTCAGGTGACACTGATTCAAGTACTAAACCAATTTTTTCCGCTTCTTTTCCATTTATTTTATCTCCTGTAAACAGCATTTTCTTTGCTTTTTCTGGGCCTATTCTATGTACCCACATTGCTGTTGTAGGAGTGCCCCAAACTCTGGATGGCATATAACCAATTTCAGCATTATCCGCCATTATTATCATATCTGAACAAAGGGCAATGTCTGACCCACCAGCAATTGCAAAACCATGAACTTTACAAATAACTGGCTTAAGCGATTTCCATATAGACATGAAGTGTTGAGTGTCATTCCACATAGTTTGATAGTCTTTAATAGGATCCCAAGGCATTTTTTGGGTAAATTTATTCGATTCATTTCCTTGTGCGTATTCAGATAAATCGTATCCACTACAAAATGCTTTTCCATTTCCTGATAATATTATTACACTTATATCTGGGTCGTCATTCGCAAGAGTTATTGCTTCTTCTAAATCTCTAGGCATGTCATCATTTATAGCATTTAATTTTTCAGGTCTATTCAGCGTAACCCTTCCAATCAGGCCATCTTTTTCATATAAAACTGTTTTCATTTTTTATTCCTCAAATTTTATATTATTGTATTTCATTAAAATTATTTTTATTTTTTAAATAATTATTTTTTAAAATAAATTTTTGTATTTTTCCTGATCCGGTTAGTGGAAACTTATCTACTGAAAACCACAAATTAGGTGTTTTTTGAGGTGACATTCTAGATCTAAAAAATTTAATCATCTCATCTTTATTAGCTTGAAAACTGTCTTCAAACTTTATGAAAGCTACTATTAATTCCCCCCATTTTTTGTCTGGTATACCAACAACTGCTACATCTGAAATATTTTTATGTTCTCTTAAAGCGTTCTCAATTTCTGCTGGAAAATGATTTTCTCCACCTCTAATAATCATTTCTTTAATTCTACCTGTTATTGTTACATAACCTCTATTATCCATTCGACCAAGGTCACCTGTGTGGAGCCAATTATTTTTATCAATTGTTTCAGAAGTTGCTTCTTTATTTGCAAAATACTTAAGCATTGTACTTGGTCCTCGAACACATATCTCTCCAACAGTATTACTTGGGCAAATTTTGTTATTATTAATACTTCTTATAGACACTTCTGTATGTGAAATTGGTTGACCAATTGTATTGCATATATCCTCAATACTATCATTGTTATGATGTTGTGTTATCACTGGACAATATTCGGTTTGCCCATAAAGTGTTGAGAACTTACAATTGAATTCTTTCTGAACTCTTTTTACCATTTCAGGAGCTACATTGGATCCACCACAACTAACTAAATTCAAAGAATTAATTTTATGCTTTTGCTTTTCTTGTTGTTCTAAAATAGATAAAATCATAGTTGGGACACCTAAGATAATGTCTACATCAAAATCTTTTATATGATTTAAAATTTTTTCTGGATCAAAAAAAGATGTTAATATCATCCTACATTTCGAAGTTAAACATCCTAGTGTAACCATGCCACATCCGCTAGTATGAAATAATGGCATGATATTTATCCAAGAAGACTTCTGACTTACCTCACAACGATTTGAGTAAAAAAAGGCATTATTTATTAATCCGGAGTGAGTAAGAACTGCACCCTTTGGAAATCCAGTTGTACCAGAGGTATATTGAATTTGAGCTGGATCGCTTGGATAAACAATTGGTAAATTATTATTAGTATGATTTTTAAAGTATAATTCACCTTCGTTTTCAAGATTTACTATTTTCTTGATTTTTTCATTACCTTCAATTGCATCTAAAACAATTTTTTTCATATTATTGCCTCTAAAACTGTTTACGTAAAAAACAGCTTCAGATTGTGACTGTTCAATTATATATTTAAGCTCTTTTTTTTGCAGCGAAGGGTTGGCTGTTACAATTATTATTCCTGATAGTGCTGCTGCATACTCTAATAATACCCATTCAGGACTATTTGGTGACCAGATTACTACTCGTGAACCTTTTTTAAACTGACCTGATAAAGCAATGGCTAATTTTAAACTATTATTATAAAGTTCTTCATAGGTCCAATTTCTATTTGCTTTATTATTTTGGTCTATTTCAACTAAGGCTTGATTGTTAGGGTTGGTAGTTGCAACTTCTTTTAAAAACTCACCTATTGTTTTTTTAATGAGCTTCATATCTTTTTGAGCCGCAAAATAGGAGTCTTTTATTTTGACTTCATACATAACTTAATCCAAAAATATAGTCATTATTTTGGCAAAGAAATTTTTACTTGGTCAACTAAAATATACCAAGCAAGACTTAAAATTACGATAACTCCTCCAAAAATCATAAAGATATTTGGCGTTTCATTTGTTCCTAACCAAACCCAAAATGGTCCAAGAGCAGTTTCTAACAACATTAAAAGGCCAATATTTGAAGCTTGTGTGTAACGTGTTGCAAAAGTCAAGCAAGCAAATGATATTGGTAGTATAATTAATCCAGATAATGAAATTGATAATATATCTCCTTGGAAAAGCAATCCGGGCGATACTATCAGTAAGCCAATAAAACCATTACCCAAAGCACTTATGCCTGTAACTGTCATAGCAGGAATTTTAGGCTTATACCTAAGTAGAACTAAACTTAAACCTAATGTTGCTGATGCTCCTACTCCGCATATAGTACCTACTAAAACGCTACCTTGAGGGGCATTCAAAACATCATCACCGTTGGCAACAGAAATTCCTACCCCTATTAGAGCAAAAAAAGCTGTAATCCATGTTGAATTAGTTGTTTTTTCACCAAGGATAAATATTGAAAAAATAGAAGCAAAAATAGGAGAGGTTGCTAAACAAAATAGTATCAGAGAAACTGACGTTTCGGCTACACCATATGTAAAGAAAAAAGAGCTTACAATTTGACTGCAAATGATACCTAGACCGACATTCGAATAGACATACTTAAAGTTTTGTCTATAAATTTTAAAACAACTTGAAAAAAAAACTAAGATGACACCCATCTCAATTCCCCTCCAAGCTAACATAGACCAAACATCCATTTCAGACCATCTCATGAAAAGAGTATCAGGTGATAAAATTAAAGCACCTATACTCGCTATTCCGATACCCTTGAAAAGATTTCCAGATATTGAGAATGACAAATTTCTACCTAAAAATTACTTATTTTTATAAAAATTTAATAATGTTTCAGCTACATCATTAGGATTTTCTTGTTGGACCCAATGTCCTGCATTTTTAAGAATATGTCTACCATAATAATTAGTACATAATGTGTTTTCCATTATATCTAAAGCACCTGGTTTTTGAAAAATTCCCCAGTCTTTTTCTCCAGCAATAAAACATGAAGGTACATCAATTTTTTTATTTGAAAAAACTTTCAAATCACTATTTAGATAAGGTGATGTCATGCACCTATACCAGTTAAGAGCTGGTTGAAACGAATTGGAATGAAAACTATTGGAATATATCTCCAATTCTTTGTCATTTAGCCAATTTTCGTAACAATTATCTTTTGGATATTGGGACATAACTGCTTCGACCATTGTCTGATCTAACTTCATAATGTAGTATTCAGGCATTTTAGCCAAATTTATGGCTGTCCATGAACCTAATTCATATGGATTGTTTTCTTTCCAGTCAGCACTTTTCATATGATAGTAAGCTCTTAGGAACTTATGAAGTCCTTCTCTATCCAGATGCATGTCTTTATTAGCCTCAGGGGTAGAGTAATACCATTGATAGTGTTTTCTTGGAGGATTTAATTCTTCTAAGTCTTTATGTATTGGATCTTGATATGATAAATTACTATCTATATTTGGTGCGCCAGTAAATGGAGCACTCATCATTACAACTGACTTGAATATGTCAGGTCTAATCAAAGCTGACGTTCCTGCGACTGATGATCCAGCATCATGTCCTACTAATAAATCAACTTTATTGATTTTAAGTGCACTGATCAAACTAAGTATATCTGTAGTCAGGTTTAATAATCTGTATTCGGATATGTTTGAATCATATTTTTTAGTACCTCCAGATGTGAGGCCATACCCTCTCATATCAGGCGCTATTACTCTAAAGCCTTCATTTGCTAAAATTGGTATTATTTTTCGCCAACTAAAACTTAACTCAGGAAAGCCATGAAGTAAAAGAGCAATGGGCTGATTATTATTGTTCTTAGAAGCTTCTAGATAGTGAACATTAAGACCCGTTGAAATATCTATCTTGTTACTACTAATTATTGGATCTATTAATTCAATCATTTTATAATATCTAAATTAATTACATTTATATTTGTTAACTGTGTCTATATTTATCTCAATACCTAAACCAGGTTTTGATGAAACATTGACCATACCATTGTCTAACTCAAGAGGATTTTCTAGTAACTCTCTTCTGAAAGGATGACTTGATTGGTCATATTCTAATATTGGAGATCGAGCATAAATTGAATGATGCGTAGTTGGAATAGAAGCAATAACTTGGATTGACGCAGCCTGAGCAACTGCAGAGCCCCATACATGTGGGTTTACTTCTACACCAAAACTTTGAGCTAAATTAATAATGTGCCTTACTCCAGAAATACCACCACAGGATCCAATGTCTGGTTGAGCAATATCAACAGCTTTAGCCTCAAATAGTGTCCTAAATCCGTACAAAGTATGTTCATTTTCACCACCTGCAATAGGTATGTTAAGTTTTGATCTTAACTCTGTATAACCCTGAATATCCTCAGGAGTTACTGGTTCCTCATACCACCGTAAATTATAATCTTTAAGGGCTTCTCCTAAAGTGAATGCTTCTGATCTTCCATAAGCATGATTGGTATCAATCATTAATGTTACATTTTTATTTTCCAATACATCATATATAGCTTCCATACACTTAATATCATCTTGAAGACCAAATCCAAGTTTAACCTTCATATGATCAAATTTATTTTCAAAATGTGATATAGCTTCTTCTGCTAATCTTTTTGCTTCTCCTTGACCTTTAATTCGATAAAAACCAGTAGCATAAGGTTTAATTTTTTTTCTAAATGCACCTCCCAATAATTGGTGAATAGGCTGATTAAGAAATTTTCCTAAAATATCCCACAATGCAATATCAACAGCGCTTATTCCAGAGATTACTGATCCTTTTCTTCCAAAGTCTCTAGTAGCATTATACATTTTGTGCCAAAGAACCTCTATATCCAATGGAGATTCGTTTAAAAGTAGTGGTTTTAGAGCAGTTTCGATAACAGCAGCCGAAATTTCAGGAGGTTCTAATCCTTGACAAAAAGCTTCTCCCCAACCTGTAAGCCCATCATCAGTTTTAATCTCTACAAGTGTAGCAGATCTTTTTGTAACCCAACCTTGTGAAAAAGCGAAGGGGATATCCAATTCAGATTTGATTACATGAACAATTATATCTTTGATTTTAATACTCATTAGAT
>ERZ802830.1565-NODE-1565-length-21655-cov-10.3046_pt1 | contig 21655 bp, 19 predicted proteins | sample MGYA00345654_ERZ802830 | MGnify/ENA primary metagenome ERZ802830 (study PRJEB30503, sample SAMEA104212375) | marine metagenome | biome: Westerlies Biome; feature: [SRF] surface water layer (ENVO:00010504) within the epipelagic zone...; material: water...
ATTATGCAAAGTGGTACAATCAAATGGCAGAAGATTTACAAGCTTTTTTAGATGGTCAACCTATAAGAGTTTTGAATTAAGATAAATTGTAATATATTTGTAATATTATTTATGATAATTTTAATCAATGAGTTTTACAAGATTATCACGTTTTCTGTTAGCAATAATTTTGATATTTTTCTCTGTATTGGGAATTGCCAAACAATCTGATGATTTTGAAATTTTAAAGTCTTTACCTCAGTTATCATTTAAACCAGAATTTAAAATCGCAGTAGTTATTAATAAAAAGTCAGAAGAAGACGTTATGGCTCTTCAGGGTATAAAAGATCAACTATACGAAACTAACAAGAAAAATAAAAATTTTAAAATTGGCCTGGATATTTACCAATCTAAAGAAGATCAAGAAGATGCCGATGATCTTTCTCTTGAAATTGGGAATTCTGGTAAATATGTTTCTGTAGTTGGTCACTCAGGATATCGTAATTCAAAAACATCTGCAGATAATTATTTAGTTACAAAAACACCTTTTATATCAATACAAGAAAAACATTTTAACCTTACACAATTTAATCCTTGGGCTCATAGACTAATTTATAACGAAGAATTATTATCAGATTTTATTACTGCTTTTTTAAAAAAACTTGGAGATATCGAAAATTTTTATGTTGTGACTGATGGATCTGGACTTAGTCCAGCCTTTGCAAATTTTATTAATCAAAAGATTCCTAATAGAGTACTGTTAGATGGTGACGTTAAATCATCATTTAGCAAGATTAAAAAAACAAATACTTCAGCAATTTTGTTATCTGGAAGCAATAAATTTAATACAGAAATCGCAAATCAACTAATCAAGTATGATACTAAAATTCTAGCAATTGAGGATTTCATTCCCCAAGTACAAAAAATATTAAAAACTAGTGAACCTGTTGCTACATTTTATGTGTTTAGTCCATTTGCTTTTGATTTAGCTAATCAGAAAGCGAGATTACAATATCAGTCATTTTTAAAAAATAACAAAAAACCGCCAACGTGGGGTTATTTTTATGGTCGAGCAACTATAGAAGTCATATCAAATGGTCTGAATAATAAGATTAATGAAATCCTATCTATAGATAAGAATAAGAGAGTTAGTTTTGCAAGGGAAAAAATTTTAGAAAAATGGTCAAATGCAATATCAATTTCATCCTCTATAAAGACATCAATTGGTCCTATATATTTTGATCCTGATGGAAATGCTTTTACATCAATTTTCACATTGACGAACGAAGCTGATTACTTGACCGTATCAAGTGAACAGGTTTTAATTAATTCAGATACGGGTTTGTTATCACCTGTTGATGTTATTTTTGTCAATACTGATATTATCGAAGTACTAAAAGTCGATGATGATCTTGACCGGTCTAAAGTCAATATCTCTATTGATTTTGCAACAAAGTCTAAAGCAGAAATTTTTGATGAAATAAAAGTTGGAAATGTTTTAATAGAAAACAAGAAAAAAAATTTCAAGTTCAGCCAGGCCAATGGCTGGAGCACTTTAGCTGGTGAAGTTGAGATTGATGCAAAAAGGATATCAGGTGCAACTGATGAAAAGTCTGGCATGGATAAATTGCAAATTGATATCAGACATTCTTTTATGGATGTAGACGAGTTAGTTTTAGTCCCAAGCAAACTTCCAAATCCATCAAGAATGATTAGATCAGGCAAAGACGCAAAGTTGCTAGAAACTAGCCAAAAGTCTCACAATTTTTTAGTAATTACGGGTTTTTCATCCAAATCCCAGGGCTTTGATAAAAGACAATTTTCACAGTTAGGATTTGTTTTTAATATTTCTCCTGAATGGAGATCGGCTACCGAAAATTCATCAAAAATTCTAATCCTTTTTTCTTTTATGATCGGAATAATTCTTTCGGGTTCATCAATATTTTTTGGGGTATTAGAAAAAGGAAGAAATTATCTTGGTGAAAAATCCGCAACGATTGGAACTTTATTACTACTCACAAATTTATTATTAGCAAAATTTATTTTTTTTGCAGGGTGGATACATTTTGATACAGATTTTTCTACCATAGTTGTCGATAAAACTATTAATGCAGGTATAGTTTTTGCATTAGGTAATATATTAATTGAAAATTTAAATAAATATTTCAGAAAAATTGAGATTGAAACTAAACTACCAGTTCCTGGAATTGTAAAAACTTCATCAAATATAGGTATTTCGTTATTAATAATTTCAGCAGTAGTTTTTGTGATTTTAGAAGTAAATCTTACACAGGTTTTGGCGACTTCTGGTATTATTGTTTTTATTTTAGGTTTTGCATTGCAAACTTTAATTTTAGATTTTTTTGCTGGCTTGATGATAAATGTTGAGAAACCATTTAAAATTGGTGATTGGATTGAAATTAGAGCCTCACGAGCTGCAACCGCAGCTGTTATATATGGTAAAGTAACAAACACAAATTGGAGATCAGCGACAATTCTTACTCGAGATGGAAATGAAGTAACGATACCTAATAGCGTTGTTTCAACTCAGTCGATTACCAACTTTTCCTCTCCATCACCCATTACAAGAATTACTGTAAAATTTACTGTAGAAACATTTGATAGCAAAGATTTAGAAAGACTAATTTCTGAATTAAAACAAAAACCTGATGATAATATTATTCTTAAAGAAAAAGGATCTAAAATAATTACCGATGAAGTTTTGAGCTCTGGTATACAAGTAGAAGCGCAAATGTGGTTTAATATTAATAATCATTCAGATGATGTAGCTTATACAGCGGTAACAAATTTTGTGACAGAAAGCATGAAAGCTTGCAATTTAAACTTTGCAGTGCCAATTTATAAATACCAAAATATTTAAATTAATTATGAGATTATTACTTTATATTCAACTAAAAACATCATACCTTCAATACATCGTCATACGTTAGGTCTATATATAGACTTAATTTCTTATCACAAACAAGTGTTGGTCTGGATGTTTATGCAAATATCACTTTTTTGATGGTACCTCTTGCAAGGACCATGACGAGCCGCCGAAGGTGGCGTGTCATTTTTTTTGGACGCACTCTGGACGCACTTCTTGACCTAAGACTCCGAAGCAGGGTATAGTTTAAGTGACTTAGAACGGTAGAATTATTGAGGTCAACGGGTCATGACACCAGGTTCACGATCCATGAAAGAGGGGTTCGATTCCCCTAGGGACCGCCAAATTTATGATTGAATTCACATTATTTATTTTTGCATGCTTATGGTCGTTTTTTTTTATTAAATTAAAGAAAAACTTTTCACAAAAAACAAACATCATACTCACTATTTTTGTTATAAAGATTTCTTATATAACGCTAATTTCAAGTATTTTTTTTGGAGTCACTAATTTTGGATTAAAAAAAACATTTATTAGTCTATTAGTAACTTTTCTAATAATAGAAATACTGTTTTTTATTGGAAAAAAATATTTATCAAACAAAAGCAGCCTTTTCGATAGAATAATAAAAATTAAGTATTATTTTGAATACACTTTAATTGTAGTCTTTGCTGTATATTTAATAAATAAATTTTATTATTAGTTTTGATAATGATTATCATTAACAAAGATAATTTATTTTCTATCTTGTTATTTAATAAATAATTTATAAATAAATAACAGGAGTTAATTATGAATAATATAAATACTGCAAGCTGTTCAAAATGTGGAATGACACTATCTTCCACTTGTTCAAAATGTAACAAAACTGTTGATTTTTCACAAATAGAGAACGGATGTTTAGTGCAAATTACAAAGTGTGATGACTGCTCAAATAATCCAATAGTAAAAGACGTTTGTCAGCAGATTTAGTTTTGTAATTATTGTTTAGTAAGAATGTTAATAAAACTTTTTTATTATTTTTAAGAAACCAGTCTTATTAGTGATGCAAAAATACCGTGTCCCGAAAATTCTATAATCAGTATTAGGGCAATTAATATTAATATTTTTTTATTTTTTTTTATTTTTTCTATCATAGAATTTTTTCTATAGCGGATATTAGTTTGGAGCTATTAGGTTTTGTTAATGAGCCAAATGTATCCTCTATTTGACCAGATTTATTTATTAATATTTTATAAAAATTCCATTTAGGCTTAAATCCAGCTGTATCATTGGCCCATTTGAAGAATGGATGTGCATTTTCACCCTTTATATTTGTAATATCAGTCATTGGAAAATTAATACCAAAATTTACTTCACAAAATTTTTTTACCTCTTCTTTGTTTTGGAGTTCCTGATTAAAGTCATTAGAAGAAACGCCTATTACAACAAAATCTTTTTTTTTATATTTATCCGATAAAGACTGCAAACCTTCATACTGATTTGTAAAACCGCATTTACTTGCAACATTAACTACAAGTATAGTTTTACCTTTGTATTTAGATAGGTTTATCTCTTCGCCATCTATTGAATTAAATTTAAAATCAAAAGCATTTTTCATATTTGCATTTACTGGAGTATATAATAAAATAATTAAAATTAGTAATTTAAGCGATCGCATTCTTTTTTTTAGTTGTTATCATCAATAAAGCATAACCAGCCAATGTTGAAAATAGTGATCCTAATAGAACGCCAATTTTTACTCCGTCTATAATTTCCGACTCAGGAAATGCTAAATTTCCAACAAATAAACTCATAGTAAAACCTATTCCAGTAAGAATACCAACGCCATAAAAACTTCCCCAACTTGCATCATTAGGTTTTTCTGCTAATCCGAATTTAATTGCACCAACTGAGAAAATAAATACTCCAACTTGTTTTCCAATAAATAATCCAAGACAAATTCCAATTGGAACTGGTTCTAAAAACTGCGCAAATGACATTCCATCAAAGTTAACACCAGCGTTTGCGAAAGCAAATATTGGCATTATTATAAATGACACATAAGGGGCTAAAGTATGCTCAACATGTTTTAACATTGATTTACCATGATGAGATGAATCTTGTTTGTGTGGTATAGTGATTGCCAAAAGTACTCCGGCAATTGTAGCATGAACACCAGACTCATGTGTAAAGAACCACATAAAAATTCCAACAAAAAGATATAGCGAGAAGTATTTAACGTTAAATTTATTTAGAATTAGAAGTATAGCAAAACATGCAAACATTAGGCCCAAGTATGTAGTATTTAATTCAGTTGTATAAAATATTGCTATAATAATAACAGCGCCCATGTCATCGATAATAGCAAGAGCAACCAAAAATACTTTGAGAGACAAGGGGACTCTTGATCCCAATAAAGATAATATACCTATAGAAAATGCAATATCCGTTGCCGATGGTATTGCCCATCCCCTTAATGTTTCCGGTGTCTGGATATTAAAAGCTACATATATTAAAGCTGGCACTAACATACCGCCAACAGCTCCCATTATTGGTAGTGCAGCCTGAGTTGGTCTAGATAATTCACCTTCCACAAACTCCCTTTTAATTTCTAGTCCTACTACTAAGAAAAAAATTGCCATTAAGGCATCATTGATCCAATGAAATAAAGATAATTTAAGTTTAAAGTCTCCAAAACCTAATGAATAATATGTCTTTAATGCTTTGAAATAGTCTTCAGACAGTACAGAATTACTGATTATTAAAGCAATAATCGTCATCACAAGCAAAGTTATGCCTGCAGTACTTTCATGCTTGATATACCATTTGAAAAACGATGAAATTTTTAAAATCATAATAATTTATTACCACTTTCATTTTAAAAATGAAATTCTTAATTCTTTAAAAGATCTATAAAAAATGTATATAAGTTATCAGTCGGGGCATAGCGCAGCCTGGTAGCGCATCTGGTTTGGGACCAGAGGGTCGCAAGTTCAAATCTTGCTGCCCCGACCAAAATTTAATAAATATGAAAAAAGCTAAAATTTACATACCATCTAAGACTGCAACTCAGTCAGGTTTGAATAAGAGTAAAAAATGGGTATTAGAATTTATTAAAGAAAACAATAATTATGATCATTTAATGAACTGGGAAAGTTCTGCCGATACCCAATCTCAAGTAAAACTTTTTTTTGTCAATAAAAATGATGCAATCAATTATGCTAAGAAAAATAATATTAATTACGAGATAACAGAAGCCAAAAAAATAAAAAAAATTATTAAATCGTATGCAGACAATTTCCTCTCATAAAAATGTTTAGAAGTTTTTTTCTTAACAAAAAATGGTTTTTATGGTCTTGGGGTGGTGGATTGTTTTTATTATTATCTCTTTTGGTCCAAGTTACAATCACTGTTAAAATTAATGAATGGTACAAAGGTTTCTATGATCTATTGCAAAAACCTACTGAAAATGACATTTCAATGTTTTGGGATAAAATTATTGAATTTGCTTATCTAGCAATGCCGTACGTTATCTTAGCTACAATTACCGCTTACTTTACAAGATTATATGCATTTAGATGGAGAGAGGCTATGACATTTGATTACATACCTATTTGGTCCTCTGGTAGAGTTAAGGTTGAAGGTTCTGCACAAAGATTACAAGAAGATACAATGCGATTTGCAAAAATTGTAGAAAGCTTAGGTCTTCAAGTTGTTAGAGCAATTATGACCTTAATTGCGTTTACACCGATACTTTGGTCTTTATCTTCAAAAGTAGAAATTGATTTATTAAAAAATATACCAGGATCACTTGTATGGGTAGCATTTGCAACAAGTGTTGGAAGTTTAATTATTAGTTGGTTTGTCGGGATTAAGTTACCTGGATTAGAGTATAATAATCAAAAAGTAGAGGCCAAATTTAGAAAGGAATTAGTTTATGGAGAAGATGATAGAGATGCCTATGCTAAACCTGATACAATTTTTGAGTTATTTACAGGAATAAAATTTAATTATCATCGACTTTTTCTTCACTATGGATATTTTGATATCTGGGTTAATATTTATGATCAATTTATGGTAATAGTTCCTTATCTTGTTATGGCTCCAGGTTTATTCACTGGTGCTATCACTTTAGGCTTTGTTATTCAGGTATCAAATGCTTTTGCAAGGGTTCATAGTAGTTTTTCTTTATTTACTCAAAATTGGACAACTATTACGGAGTTAAGATCTATTTATAAGAGACTGAATGAGTTTGAAACTGCTATTGGATACAAAAAAATAGCTTAGCCGGTATCTATAATATTAAGAATTTTATCTTTTTTAAAAATCTTTAAAAGTATTTCATATTTATTTTGATCATTTTCTTGAAGTAAATTTAGGTTATTTTTTGCAAGCTCAAAAAGATGTGAATGGTAAATAGGGTCTGCAATCATAAAGTTTTTTTCACCACTCTGTTGATAGCCAATAATATCTCCATATCCTCTAAGTTTTAAATCTTCCTCAGAAATATAAAAACCATCATTAGAATCTTTCATAATTTTCAATCTTTTTTTGCCAGTCTCAGAAATTGTTGAAGAATACAGCAAGATACAATTCGCTTGATTGCCAGATCTACCAACCCTTCCTCTTAGTTGGTGCAATTGTGCGAGGCCAAATCGTTCAGCGTTTTCAATGACAATGGTATTTGCATTAGGATTATCGATACCAACCTCTATAACAGTAGTGGAGATAATACCTTTGATATCCCCATTTATAAAATCTTGCATTATTTTTTCTTTTTCTTCTTTTTTAAGAGAACCATGAATTAATCCAATATTATAACTAATTTTTTTCTTCAAAGATTCGTACCTTTTGATGGCTGCAGTTAATTTTAACTTTTCACTTTCATCAATTAGTGGGCAAACCCAATATACTTGATCATTTTTATCTAATCTTTCATTAATAAACTTAATTACCTCGTCTATTTTTAAAGATGGCTTTATAAGAGTTGTTATATTCTTATTAGAAAAAGGCTTTTTCTTAATTGTAGAAATATTCATATCACCATAATTAGTAAGAATAAGAGTTCTTGGTATAGGTGTCGCTGTCATAAGCACGACATCTGTATTGTCCGTACCTTTCAAAGATAAATTAACTCTCTGCTTGACTCCAAATTTATGCTGCTCATCTATTACGATTAATCCCAAATTATAGAATTCTATTTTATCCTGAAACAAAGAATGTGTACCGATCAAGATATCAATTTTATTGTTTTTTAATTTTTCTCTGATAATTTTTTGATCCTTTAACTTTGTTTTTCCTGTTAAAACTTCTATATTAATATTTGTATTATATAAAATTTTTAAAAAATTTTTGAAATGTTGATTTGCAAGTATTTCTGTTGGTACCATAATCGCACTTTGGTATCCTGATTTACAGTTTAGATATGATGCTATAAGTGCGATAATCGTTTTACCCGAGCCAACATCTCCCTGCAAGACTCTCATCATTTTTTTTTCTGACATCATATCTTTGATTATTTCATTTAGGCAATTTTTTTGGTCAAAGGTAAGGTTGAACGGAATTGCTGGGATTATTGTTTCCAATTCTTCCATTGATATTTTTTTTGGTATTTTTTTTATTTTTTCTATTCTTTTTTTTATTTCATTAAATATTAATAAATTACTAAAAATTTCATCGTAAGCTAAACGTTCATAATATAAAGAGTTTTTTTCCACATCCCCTGTCTCAACGGGATTGTGAATTCTCTTAATACTTTCTGACCATGATAGCCAGTTCATTTTTTTTAAAAAAGTAAGATCGTGCCAATCCTCAACTTCTTCAATATTTTTAGCCTCCTCACTGAAAATTTTTTGAAGAGTTTTATCTGATATTCCTGAAATTGAAGAATATCTAGACATAACTTTTTGAATATTAAGTCCTTTATCTATTGTTCTTACATAATCAGGATTTGTGATTTGATATTTGTTTTTATACAGATTAACTTTACCGCTTATTACGACCTCTTCATTTAAAGGCAATATTTGTTTGATATAATTTTCACGACTATTAAAAAAAACTAAATCAATTTTGCTGAATTCATCTTTGCACGTTACTCTTGATGGTAAATTTCTAATTCTTGGAAAATTGTACTTAATTGGCGTAGCAAAAATTGTAGATATTTTGCCAATTTCTAATTGATCAAGCTTTGGGCAAAATCTTCTATCTATTGACCCGGTAGGAAGATTTAGCAAAAGATCAGCTTTATTTGATATGTTTTTTTCTTCTAATTTTTTTTGTATTTTAGGACCAATACCCTTTACTTCGATTATTGAGTTAAATAGATTGTTTTTCATTGATTATATTCATTATTTTTATATTTATTTTCATTGTGAGCAATACAGACTTTTTAAAAAAATTATTATTTAGATCTTCCCACAGAGGTACCAAAGAAATGGACATTGTATTAGGAGGATTTTTTAAGAAAAATTGCAATGAATTATCAAAAAAAGAATTGGATGAATTTGAAAAATTGCTTGATTTTAGTGACAAAATATTAACCGACTATTTTGTTATGAATGGTCAAAATTTGAATTTAGAAAGTATTAAAATTGCAAAAAAAATAAAAAATTACTTGGAAGATCAATAATAATGGGTTGTATTATGATCCATTTAGTTTAAATACTTCGTTCATGGATGGAAAAGCTATAGGGCAATTCATACCCTTAATTTTAATTTTTGTTATTTTTTACTTTTTGTTGATTAGGCCTCAACAAAAAAGAATTAAAGAACATAAGGCTATGGTTGATGCACTATCACGTGGTGATAATGTTGTAACTGCAGGGGGCATTGTGGGCAAAGTAGCAAGAATAGTGGATGGTGACAAAGCTGAAATTCAAATTTCAGAAAATGTATCCGTGCAAGTTATTAAAAGTACAATCTCACAGGTTTTAAGCAAAACAGAACCTAAAAAATAATTTAGAGTGCTACATTTTTCTAAATTAAAAATTTTTTCTATAATTTTTGTTGTAATATTGGGTATTCTATTTTTTTTACCCAATTTGTTTACTTCGAATTTATCTTTTTTACCTAAAAAAAAAATTGTCTTAGGTTTAGATCTACAAGGCGGTTCATATCTTTTGTTGGAGGTAAATTCTAAGCCTTTATTTAAAGACAAGCTAGAAGCAAAATCTTTTGAATTGAAAAAAAAATTAAGAATGGAACGAATTAGTTATGAAAGCTTTGAAACAACAGAATCTATTATTTCTTTTCGCCTTAACCTAGACAATAAAGAAAATATTTTAAAATTATTAAATGAAAATAATTTAAATGAAAGTATTGATGAGACAAATAAAGAATTGGATTATCAGATTTTAAATGACAAAATAATAATTAATTTAAGTGAAGCATATAAAAAAAGAATAAAAAAAAATGCAATGGAGCAATCGCTTGAGATTATTCGTTCCAGAATTGACGAACTTGGCACTAGAGAGCCAACTATAATTGCACAAGGAGAACAAAGAATACTAATTGAACTTCCTGGTATTAAAAATCCTAAAAGAATTAAAGAAATTATTGGAACTACAGCAAAATTGACCTTTAGATTTATCGCCGATAACAATGCCAAAAAAACTAGCTATGAAAAATTGCAAACAAAAAATGAATTAGAAACATACAATGTTCAAAAAAAATTAGTTTTATCCGGCGAACATTTGACAGATGCTCAACCGGGTTTTGATAATTTAAACAATTCATCTGTTGTAAATTTTAAATTGGATAGTTTTGGTGCAAAAAAATTTGCTTATGCTACCAAAAATAATATTGGGAAAAGACTTGCAATAATTATTGACAATAAAGTGGTAAGCGCCCCTGTAGTTAGAGATGCAATTACTACCGGTAACGGACAAATATCTGGAAGTTTTAGTGTAGAAGAAGCAAATAATTTAGCGATTGTTTTGCGATCAGGGGCTTTGCCAGCTCCAATGTCAATAATTGAAGAACGTACAGTTGGCCCAGATCTTGGTCAAGAAAGTATAGATAAAGGTATAGTCTCTCTAGTTATTGGTTTCATATTGGTAATCCTGTATATTTTTTATAATTATAGAATATTTGGTTTATTTGCTAATATTTCTCTTTTTATTAATTTGATATTACTAATAAGTATTTTAACAATTATCGAAGCAACATTAACCTTACCTGGAATTGCGGGAATAATTTTAACCGTTGGTATGGCCGTGGATGCAAACGTTTTGATTTACGAACGAATAAAAGAAGAGATGGCTATGGAGAGCAATATTTTAATTGCTTTTGATAACGGCTATAAAAAGGTTTTGACCACTTTATTGGATGCAAATATTACAACATTAATTGCTGCATTTGTCCTTTATTTTATTGGTAGCGGACCAATTAAAGGTTTCGCTGTAACACTAGCCACTGGAATAATAACATCACTGTTTACTACATTTGTGCTAGGTAGAATGTTTGTTTCATTCTATATAAAAAGTAAAAAGGGGCAGGAGTTAAAGATTTGATAAATATTTATAAAACAAATATTCCATTTATAAAGCAATATAAAAAGTTTTATTGTTTGTCACTTATTTTAATATTGGTTTCAATTTTTTCTTTATTTTCGAAAGGCTTAAATCTTGGAATCGATTTTAAAGGTGGGACTATTATTGAAATGCAATTTAACGAAAGTTTAACTTCTGATAAAATAAGATCGTCGTTATTAAAACAAAATCTAGGAGACATTAAAGTAAAAGAATTTGGAAATAATAAAACTTATTTAGCAATTCTAGAGAAGAAAAGTGGTAAAAGCAATTTTATATCAAACATTAAGACTAGTTTAGAAAAGGACTTAAATGAAAGTATCAACTTTAGAAGAGTTGAAATGGTTGGGCCAAAAATAAGTAAAGAACTAACAGAGGCGGGTATATATGCAGTTTGTATAGCCCTAATTTTAATGCTTTTTTATATTTGGCTAAGATTTGAATGGCAATTTAGCTTGGGAGCCATTGTAGCGTTATTACATGACGTTATTTTAACTCTTGGAACTTTTAGCATTATTGGATTTGAGTTTAATCTTTCTATAATTGCGGCTGTTCTTACTATAGTTGGTTATTCAATGAATGATACCGTGGTAATTTATGATAGAATTAGGGAGAACTTAAAAAAAGATGATACTATAAATCTTACAGATCTTATTAATCTCTCCGTCAACGAAACATTACCAAGAACATTAAAAACTTCAATTACTACATTATTGGCTCTTACAGCTATATATTTTTTTGGAGGTGAAATTTTAAGAGGTTTTTCATTTGCTCTTATTTGGGGCGTAATAGTGGGAACATATTCTTCAATATTCATAGCCTCTCCTTTAATATTAATATTTAATGTTAAAAGAAATTGGGATGAAGTCGTTGACAATTCACCCTAGGCAGATTTTTTTAATTTATTATTTTTTATTTTTAATATTTTTTCTAAATATTGTGCCGTATAGCTATTTTTTACTTTTGTTAAATCTTCTGGTTTACCTTGAAATAAAATGTGACCACCATTTACCCCTCCTTCAGGACCCATATCTATCAGCCAGTCAGCAGTTTTAATTACATCCATATTGTGTTCAATAACTAAAACTGTATTGCCCTTTTGAACAAATGCTTGGAGAACTTCCAAAAGTTTTTTAATATCATGCGCATGCAGGCCTGTAGTAGGTTCGTCTAAAATATATATTGTCCTACCGGTTGATCTTTTAGATAGTTCTTTAGCAAGTTTTATTCTTTGCGCTTCACCGCCCGATAATGTTGTAGCTTGCTGCCCAATCTTTATATAACCTAAACCAACTTTTTGTAATGTAAGTAGCTTATCTTTGATTATTGGGATATTTTCAAAAAATTTAACACCTTCATCAACACTCATATCAAGCACATCAGCTATACTTTTTTCTTTAAATGTAACACTTAAAGTTTCTCTATTATATCTCTTTCCTTTGCAAATATCACACTGAACAAAAACATCTGGTAGAAAATGCATCTCATAAGTTATAACACCATCTCCCTCGCACGCTTCACACCTACCTCCCTTGACGTTAAATGAAAATCTACCTGGCTTATAACCTCTACTTTTAGCCTCTGGCAATCCACAAAACCAGTCTCTGATTGGCGTAAATGCACCTGAATATGTTGCTGGATTAGATCTTGGTGTTCTTCCAATGGGTGATTGATCAATATCAATGATTTTATCTAAATACTCAAAGCCTTTTATTCCCTTAAAAGGTTGTGGCATTTTTCTAGAGTAAGATTTGTTTATCATTAAATTAAGTGCTCGGTAAAGAGTATGTAAAACTGCAGTAGATTTCCCACTACCCGAAACTCCAGTGACACATGTAAAAGTACCTAGCGGTATATGTAAATTTGCATTTTTTAAATTATTTCCTGTACATCCTGTAATTTGCAAATACCTTCCGTTTTTTGCAGGCCTTCTTGATCTTGGAATTGATATATACTTTCTACCTGACAAGTAATCACCGGTTAGACTATTTATATTTTTTTTAATTTCTTCAATGTTGCCTTGAGCCACAACTCTACCTCCATTCACACCTGCCTCAGGCCCAATGTCTATTATATGATCTGAGGTTAACATTGCCTCTTCATCATGCTCAACTACAATTACTGAATTACCAAGATCCCGTAACCTTTTTAAAGCTTCTAACAATTTAGAATTATCTTTTTGGTGCAAGCCAATAGAAGGTTCATCTAAAACATATAATACACCTTGTAAACCTGAACCGATTTGTGATGCCAATCTTATTCTTTGAGACTCACCTCCAGAGAGAGTTCCTGATGCACGAGATAAATTTAAATAATCTAAACCTACATTTACTAAAAAATTTAACCTTTCATTTATTTCTTTAAGTACGTGCTTAGCAATTTCATTTTGTTTATCATTAAGTTTCTTTGGCAAATCCGTAAACCAAATATTGGCATCTTTAATAGAGAGCCTTGTAACTTCGCTAATGTTTTTTTTATTAATTTGTATACATAAAGCTTCTTCTTTTAACCTTAAACCATTGCAGCCACCACATTCTTTTTCATTTTGGTATTGTGATATTTCTTCTCTTTTCCAATCACTTTCGGTTTCTAAATACTTTCTTTCTAAGTTTGTAATTACTCCTTCAAAGGTTTTTGTACTTGAGTATTTCCCATACCCGTCGTCATATGTAAATTTAATTTCATCTTCACCTGAACCATACAAAATTATATCTTGATTTTTTTTTGCTATTTTTTTCCAAGGGTCATTTAATGAAAACTTATAATGCTTAGCTAGTGATGACAAGGTTTGAGCATAGTACAAAGATGAGCTTGATGACCAAGGTTTTATACACCCGTCAGCCAATGTTACTTTATCATTTGGTATCACTAATTTTGGATCAACAAACAAATCCATACCAAGACCATCACATTCGGTGCATGCGCCAAAAGGAGAGTTGAACGAAAATAATCTTGGTTCTATTTCTTCAATTGTGAACCCACTTTCTGGACAGGCAAATTTAGATGAAAATATTAATTTTTCATTTGTTTGGTGTTCTTTAGGTAAATTTTCGTTTTTATATTCGGCGTATATTAATCCATCAGACAATTTTAATGCTGATTCAACGCTCTCTGATATTCTTTTAATTTCTTCTTTTTTGTTTATAAATTTGTCGATTTGAACATCTATATTATGTTTTAATTTTTTATTCAGTGCTGGCGTATCTTCAATGTCGTATAATTTTTCATTAATTCTTATTTTTTCAAAACCTTGTTTTTTTAATCCTAATATCTCTTTTTTGTATTCTCCTTTTCTTCCTCTTACAATTGGTGAAAAAAGAGTAACCCTTGATGGTTTTGGTAAATTTAAAATTTTATCTACAATCTCTGAAACTGTTTGTGATTTAATTTCTTTACCAGTGAAAGGCGAATAGGGTGTGCCGATACGAGCATATAATACTCTCATATAATCGTAAATCTCCGTAACAGTGGCAACTATTGATCTTGGGTTTTTTGAGGTAGTCTTTTGTTCGATAGATATAGCTGGTGACAATCCCTCTATTAAATCAACATTAGGTTTTTTCATTTTATCTAAGAATTGTCTTGCGTAAGCAGATAAACTTTCAACATAACGCCTTTGTCCTTCTGCATAAATTGTATCAAAAGCTAATGACGATTTTCCTGACCCAGAAAGACCTGTAATTATGACTAATTTTTCTCTCGGTATTTCAACTGAAAGATTTTTTAAATTATGTTCTTTTGCCCCTTTAACTACTATGTTTTTTTGCATACCTGTTGATGGTTTTTTTAATTATTATTATAATATTTCTACGATATATGTTAAAATATATCTAATTTAAATCACAAAAATTTACTTATGGCTGGTAGTTTAAATAAAGTTTTATTAATAGGTAGGCTAGGAAACGATCCTGAAATCAAGCAAATGACCAATGGCAAGAGTGTTGCTAGATTAAGTGTCGCAACCTCTGAAACCTGGAAAGACAAAAATTCTGGTGAACGTAAAGAAAAGACAGAATGGCACAGGGTAGTAATATTTAATGAGGGTTTGGTTGGGGTTGTTCAGCAATATTTGAAGAAAGGATCTCAAGTATATATAGAAGGTCAAATTCAAACTACAAAATACACGGATAATAATGGTCAGGAAAAATATAGTACTCAAATTATTCTACAAGGTTATAATTCAACTCTAACAATGCTTGGCGCTTCTAATGCAAGCAGCAAAGTTGAAGATAGTAGTATGAACCAAGATTCCAGTTCTTTACCAAGTGACAATAATGTTTCATCAAATGAACTTGATGATGAGGTCCCATTTTAACCATTTTTTAAATGTCTATTAAAAATATCGGTAATAGGAACATTGGCGATGAAATGAGATCGTCATACCTGTCTTACGCGATGAGTGTTATTGTATCAAGAGCACTACCAGATGCCAGAGACGGTTTAAAACCTGTGCATAGAAGAATAATCTACGCCATGTACCAGGGTGGGTATGACTGGTCGAAGCAATTTAGAAAATCGGCAAGAGTCGTTGGAGATGTCATAGGTAAATATCATCCACATGGAGACCAAGCTGTTTATGATGCTTTAGTTCGTTTAGCGCAAGACTTTTCAATGAATAGCAAATTATTAGATGGTCAGGGTAATTTTGGTTCACTGGATGGTGATAGAGCTGCTGCAATGAGATATACAGAAACTAAATTAGCAAAAATTTCTGAATATTTAATATCTGATATTGATAAAAATACTGTAGGCTTTCAAAATAATTATGATGATACAGAAACGGAGCCTGTGGTTTTACCGGCGCAATTTCCAAACTTATTAGTAAATGGTGCGGGTGGTATTGCTGTAGGTATGGCAACAAATATTCCTCCTCATAATTTAGGCGAAGTAATAGATGGAACTTTGGCTTATTTAGAAAATAATAACATTACAATAGCGGAGATAATGAAAAGTATTCCAGGACCTGACTTTCCAACAGGTGGATTAATATTAGGTAAAAATGACATTAAAAACGGCTACGAAAAGGGAAGGGGTTCAATTAAGATTAGGGGAGAAATAGATATTGAAGAAGGCAATAGAGATAGAAAATTAATCATAATTAAATCAGTCCCATATCAAACAAACAAAACTGCATTGATAGAAAAAATTGCAACACTTATAAGAGAAAAAAAATTAGAAGGAATTGCTGATTTGAGAGACGAGTCAAACAAAGAAGGTGTAAGAATCGTAATTGAAACAAAAAAAAATATTAATCAGGATATTATAACTAATCAACTTTATAAATTTTCACCACTTGAAAGTTCTTTTGGATTTAATACTCTGGCCATTAACGAAAATAAGCCAGAACTACTAAATCTAAAACAATTTATTGAAATCTTTGTTAAATTTAGAGAAACAACAATTGTTAAAAGAACTCTTTTTGAATTAAAAAAAGCAAAAGATAGATCGCACATTTTAATTGGATTATTTATTTCTATTGAAAACATTGATGAAATAATTGCAATAATCAGAAAATCAAAAACACCTAATGAGGCTAAATCTTTATTATTAAAGAAAAAATGGAATTTTAAAAAATCAAAATTGGATAATAATATTTTAAGTATACACGAATTAAGCCAGATAAGTGAATATCAATTAACCGATCACCAGGTTAAAGCAATCCTTGAGCTTAGACTACAAAAATTAACAGCAATTGGTTATCAGGAAATAAATACAGAGCTCAAAGAGCTCTATGAAGTGATTATTAAATTAAAAAAAATTCTTAATGATAAAAAAGAGCTAACTAATTTAATAAAAAGTGAATTAACCAACATAAAAGCTAAATTTTCTCAACCGAGAAAAACTAAAATTATTGATGAAATATCCTCTGTTGAAATAGAGGACGTAATTCAAAAAGAGCAAGTTGTTGTAACAGTTACAAACAAAGGGTACATAAAAAGAACGCCAATAACTAACATAAAAACACAAAAAAGAGGTGGTAGAGGTAAAATTGGAATTGTAACAAGAGAAGAAGATTTTGTTACTCAGCTTTTTTCTGTCAATACACTCACACCTGTTTTGTTTTTTTCAAACAAAGGCATAGTTTATAAAATTAAAACGTGGAAAATTCCAGAAGGATCAAATCAATCAAAAGGTAAATCTTTGCATAATCTTTTACCTCTCCAGGGTGAAAGTTATATTTCCTCAATTATGCCACTTCCTGAAAATGAAAATGAATGGTCTAAATTAAATATCGTTTTTATTACCAAAAATGGAAAAATTAGAAAAAATAATCTTGAAGACTTTAGAAATATTCAGATCAATGGAAAGATAGCTATGAAGCTTGACAAGGATGATGAAATAGTCTCAGTTAAATTACTAAAGGGCAACGAAGATATAATGATAAATTCTTATGTTGGAAAAAGTCTAAGAGTTAATAGTAGTAAAATCAGATTATTCAAAGGTAGAAGTTCGAAGGGTGTAAAAGGAATGAACCTAAAAAATAATGACAAAGTAATATCATTATCTATTCTAAATAAAAATTTAATATCTTCCAATAAAGATGAAATGAAAGCAAAAGAACAGTTTATTCTAACTATCACTGAAAATGGCTATGGAAAAAGATCTTCATCTTATGAGTTTAGAGAAACAGGCAGAGGTGGGCAGGGTATAATTAATATTTCTACATCTGAAAGAAATGGCAATGTTTCAGCCTCTTTTCCAATTAATTCTGAAGATGATATCATGCTTGTAACAAACAAAGGTCAAATGATCAGAGTCAAAGTTAGTGAAATAAGAATTGCCGGAAGAAATACTCAGGGTGTGAGAATTTTCAAAACTGCAAGTGATGAAAAAGTAGTAACAGCAGTGAGGCTAATCGATAGTAATGACTAAAAAAATAGCACTTTATCCAGGCACATACGATCCTCTTACGTTTGGACATTTGGATATCATTAAAAGGGCAACAAAAATAATAGATTTGCTATATGTTGCGGTTGCTAACAATAAAGATAAAAAATGCCTTTTTTCTCTTAAAGATAGAATTGATATAATTAATAAAACCGTTCTTAAATTGCCAAAATCTTTAAAAAATAAAATTAAAGTAGTAAGTTTTGACGATCTCACAGTCAATTATTGCAAAAAAATTAATGCATCAATTATTATTAGAGGGCTTAGAGTAGTCGCAGATTTTGAGTATGAGTTTCAATTATCTGGCATGAATAGTAAGCTTAATAAAAATATTCAAACAATTTTTTTAACTGCAGATATTGAAAATCAAGCAATATCTTCAAAAATGGTAAAAGAAATTGCATCACTAAAAGGTGATGTTTCTAAATTTGCACCTAAGCCTGCTTTGATGTATTTAAATAAAAAATATAAATAACAATGAAATTAAAAAAAATTATAGTTTTTGTTTTTTTTTTAAATTTCATAACCCAAGGAGTAACAATGGCAAATCCAAAAATTACAATTAAATTAAAATATGGCGAGGTCAAAGTTGAATTATTTAAAGATGTGGCGCCAAATCATGTAGAAAGAATTTTAACATTAAGCAAAGAAGGAAAGTACGATGGCGTTGCTTTTCACAGAGTAATTGATGGTTTTATGGCGCAAACTGGCGATGTTCAACATGGCAACACAAAAAAAGGTTTTAATCCCGGTATGGCTGGCACAGGAGGATCTGATTTACCAGATCTTAAAGCTGAATTTAATGATATACCTCATGAAAGAGGTATTCTATCAATGGCGAGATCACAAAATCCCGATAGTGCAAATAGTCAATTTTTTATTTGTTTTGCTACACATTCACACTTAGACCGCCAATATACTGCATTTGGCAAAGTGGTCTCTGGGATGGAATTTGTTGATCAAATTAAAAAAGGAGCGCCCGGTTCTGGTTCTGTAGATAACCCAGATATTATTGAAAAAATTACAGTAGAAAAATAAATGTCATCGAAGTTTTCATTGATTAATGAAGACTGCGGTGCACGCCTGGGTCAAATAATTACTCCAAGAGGAGTTATTGATACTCCTACCTTTATGCCAGTTGGTACGGCAGCGACAGTTAAAGCTTTAACAGTTGACCAAATAAATCAAACAAATTCACAAATAATTTTATGCAATACTTATCATTTGCATTTAAGACCAGGCACTGAGAGGATAGAAAGAGTGGGTGGACTTCATAATTTTATGAATTTCAAAAAGCCAATTTTAACTGACTCTGGTGGTTTTCAAGTGATGTCACTATCAAAAAATACCAAGATTTCTGAAGATGGTGTAACATTTAACTCCCACATTGATGGTAAAAAAATTTTTATATCCCCTGAAATTAGCATTGAAATTCAAAAAAAACTTAACTCTGATATCGTGATGGTTTTTGACGAATGTCCAGAATACACTAAGGATAAAAAAAGAATTAAAGAGTCTATGGATTTATCTACACGTTGGGCAAAAAGATCTAAAACCGCCTTTGGTAATAATCCTGATAAGATGCTTTTTGGAATAGTGCAGGGTGGAATATTTGATGATTTAAGAAAAGAGTCCTTAACTAAGTTGGAAGAAATTGGTTTTGATGGATATGCATTAGGAGGCTTGGCCGTTGGTGAGCCTCAAATTGAAATGTTTAATACAGTGGAACAAATATCATCCTCCATGAATAAAAATAAGCCAAGATATTTAATGGGAACTGGTACACCCGGAGATCTGTTGGGGGCTGTTAAAAGGGGTGTAGATATGTTTGATTGTGTTTTGCCAACTAGGACTGGTAGAAATGGATTAGCTTTTACATGGAATGGTAAAATTAATTTACGTAATGCAAAATATCAAAATGATGACCTGCCACTAGATACTAATGTCAGTTGTCCTGCATCAAATCTATATTCAAAAAATTATCTAAATCATCTTATAAATTGTAACGAAATTTTGGCTGCAACTTTGGTTACGTGGCATAATGTTGCGTTCTTTCAGGATTTAATGAAAAAGATTAGAAGTGCTATTAATAATGGTAAGTTTGAGGATTTTTATAACCAATACTTTGATATATTAAATGCTTAAAAAGGCTTGAATTTCTTAATTTTTTGAATATATGATGTATCATTCCGTTTTTAAAACTGTGGGCCCTTAGCTCAGTCGGTAGAGCAAATCCCTTTTAAGGATTGGGTCGCAAGTTCGAATCTTGCAGGGCTCACCACTTTAAAATCACGTATAGATTGTATAAACCTTTTATATCATATTTTTATTTTATTAAGTGCATTATTTTTGAATAGATTTGCTTCTTGAATGTATCTTCTTACCATTTGGGTAGTTTTGTGACCTGTCATAGCCATGATACTTCTTTCATCAGCACCAGTTTCAGCAGTTGAAGTTGCAAAACCAGATCTTAAACTATGACCAGCATATTTGGTATTATCTAGTCCAGCTATTAAAGCGTATTTCTTTATTATTAGTGCTACAGACTTATCTGATATGTTGAATATTTTACCATTACTGATGTTTGCATAATTTATCCATTCGTTTAGTGAAATGACAGGACAAAATATCTTATTATCAAAGTAGGGTATGGCTTTTGTCATCCCAATACCTGTTTGGTCTGTTTTTGATTTTCTGATATTTATTTTAACACCCTCATCAACAAAATCGATATCTTCACGCTCTATGGAAACGAGTTCTGACCTACGAAAACCACCAGCAAAACCTATTAATATTAAAGCTTTGTTTTGGATTTTTTTATACTCATTCTTATCATCAATGATAGCTTGAACAATTAATTTTAAATCACTTATTAAAATTGGCTTTTTTGATAATTGCTTAACACCAAGCTTCCTTTTTATACCCATTAAATTCTCTGAAATAACCGGGTGTTTCGTGTCAATATAGTGCCCTTTAAGTTTATGTATCACCTTGATAGACGCCAATCTTCTTTTCAAGGTACTAAATTTACTAAATGAACTCAGGTGTGTAAGGTATAGAGCTACAATTTTAGGATCGGTTGGCAATGAGCTGAACCCATTTGTATTGCAAAAATTTGTAAAATCATTGAAATCTGCCTGATAAGCTCTCAATGTATTGTGTGCTTTAGAGTTCTTTAAATTCTTTATTGTCTCTAACTCTAGGTTTTTAACATTTGTAACTATATTGCTCATAATTTTCCGATAACCATTAATTATCGGAATTAATATATTATTTATATTTTATGTCAACATGTGTTTTAATCTTATTATAACGATTATTTACAATGCTAATCATATCCAAATCTATACATAAGTAAGGATTTAATGCATCCTAGAGGTATATTGATAAC
>ERZ802830.1567-NODE-1567-length-21653-cov-6.6546_pt1 | contig 21653 bp, 18 predicted proteins | sample MGYA00345654_ERZ802830 | MGnify/ENA primary metagenome ERZ802830 (study PRJEB30503, sample SAMEA104212375) | marine metagenome | biome: Westerlies Biome; feature: [SRF] surface water layer (ENVO:00010504) within the epipelagic zone...; material: water...
CCTTGCCCTTAGTTACAGGCATTCCCTCATAATTATATATTGGTGCATGAGATCTGTTCTTTTCCTCAATCAAAACCAAAGCCGAATCATAATCAACCTCCGACGGAATCATACCCTTAGCCAGGGAAACAAAGGTTTTTCCATATTTAATATAAGGGCCGTATCTCCCATTATTCACTGTAATAGTTTCACCTTTATATTCGCCAAGATTTTTGGGGAGTTTAAATAAACTTAAAACCTCATCTAAAGTAATATTTTCTAGTTTTTGATCAGGATTAAGACTAGCGTACTGAGGTTTTTCATCATCATCCATATTTCCAATTTGAGCCAATGGTCCAAATTTTCCAAGCCTAACCTTTACTATTCTTCCACTATCTGGATGGTCTCCTAAAATTCTTTCTCCCGATTCTCGTTGAGCATTTTCTTTTACATGGTCAACAGTATTGTTAAAATCAGAGTAAAAGTTTTTTAACATTTTTTTCCATTGTTGATTTCCATCAGCTATTCTATCAAAGCTTTGTTCAACTTCTGCAGTAAAATTATAATCTAAAATGTTTTTAAAATTACTAACCAAAAAATCGTTAACAATTGAACCTATGTCAGTGGGAACTATTTTACCTTTATTAGAACCTACTTTTTCAACCAAATTCTTTTCATTTACTTGGTCATTCAATAAGCTTATGCTAATGTATTTTCTCTCATTTCCTTCATCATCTCCTTTTTTCACATAACCCCTATTTTGGATTGTTGAAATTGTTGGGGCATAAGTTGAGGGCCTACCTATTCCGAGCTCTTCGAGTTTTTTTACCAGAGCTGCTTCACTATACCTTGATGTTGGTTTTGAGAATTTTTGAATAGATTTTAAATCTTTAATAAAAAGTTGTTCTTTGTTCTTAATTGAAGGTAAAATTCCTTGGTTTTCATAAGTTTCTTCATCTGTTCCTTCTGCATAAACCTTCAAAAATCCTTCAAAAATAATTATTTCTCCTGTTGCCGAGAAAAACTCAGTAAAACTTGATGATTTAATTTTAAGTTGGGTTCTTTCTAATTTAGCATCGGTCATTTGAGAAGACATAGTTCTTTTCCAAATCAATTGATATAAACGAGTTTGATCATTATCAGCTGATATATTAATTTTTGACATATCAGTTGGCCTAATTGCCTCATGGGCCTCTTGAGCAGATTTATTTTTAGATTTATAATTTCTTTGTTGTGCAAATTCAATACCATAAAGTTTTTCAATTTGCTCCTTTGCAGAATCTTTAGCCTCCTTCGATAAATTTACACTATCTGTTCTCATGTATGTGATAAGACCAGACTCATATAGTCTCTGGGCTAATGTCATAGTTTTACTTACCGAAAAATATAATTTTCTTGACGCCTCTTGCTGAAGTGTTGATGTGGTAAAAGGAGCTGTTGGAGATTTTTTAGAAGGTTTTTTTTCAACACTTTCAATAAAATAAGAAGAGTTGATATTTTTTTTCAAAAATTCATATGCACTTTTTCTGTTTTCAAAAGACTTGTTTAGTTGCGCTTTAAAAGATTTTTTCTTATTTGTATCAAAAATTGCATTTGTTCTGTACGATTCCTTGGGGACAAAATTTTGAATTAATCTCTCCTTCTCAACAATTAACCTTACCGCAACTGATTGAACTCTTCCAGCAGAAAGTCCTCCTTTTACTTTAGTCCATAAAACTGGAGAAAGCTTATATCCTACTAATCTATCCAAGACTCTTCTCGCCTGTTGGGCATTAACTAAATTCTCGTCTATTGATCTTGGGGATCTAATAGCCTCTAATATTGCATTTTTAGTTATCTCATGGAAGACTATTCTTTTGGTATTCTTGGAATCCAAGTTAAGTTGTTGAGATAAATGCCAGGCTATTGCTTCGCCTTCCCTGTCTTCGTCTGAAGCCAACCAGATAGTCTCTGCATTTTTGGCTAAGCTTTTTAGTTCTTTAACAATTTTTTTCTTATCGTTAGAAACAATGTATTTTGGGGAAAAATCTGAATCAACATCAACTCCCATTTCATTCGAAGGAAGGTCGGCAATATGTCCAAAACTAGAAGTTACTTTAAATTCGTTTCCTAAAAATTTTTCAATAGTTTTTGCTTTTGCTGGCGATTCTACAATAACTAAATTTTTGGCCATAATGAGGAATTTTTTGAGAACAAAAGTATATAGTTTTTTTTATTATCAATAAATAATCTCAAAACTAGATTGATTTTCTAATGTTTCAATTAAAATTTATGAAGTATTATGAAAGATTATAATCTACTGACAATTTGGCATAATTCATTTTATTTACTTATTTTTGTTCTTTGAATTTCAATTCTGGAGGTTAGATAAAATGAAAGATTTAAAAGAACAAAAAATAGTTATTAACCCCAATAAATATAATGGAGAAGCAACTAATATTTTAGTTCAAGAAACTGATAAAATTGGTTCTATTTTAGAAACAAAAGAAAACCCAAAAAAATTCTATATCGAAAGTTATGGATGTCAAATGAACTTTTCCGATAGTGAAATTATTGCTTCGATACTTCAAAAAATTGGATATATCTCAACAAAAGAATTAAACGAAGCTGACCTAATTCTCATAAATACATGCTCCATAAGAGAAAAGGCAGAACTGACTGTTAGAAAAAGATTAAAATTTTTTCAGTCTGTCAAAAAATTCAAAAAAAATCTAAAGGTTGGTGTTCTCGGTTGTATGGCTGAAAGACTAAAACATAAATTTATAGAAGAAGAAAAAATAGTTGATCTTGTAGTGGGACCAGATGCGTATAAAGATATTCCTAACTTATTGAATGAAGTTGAAAACAATAGAGATGCCGTAAACGTAATTCTTTCAAAAGAAGAAACCTATGGAGATATTTCGCCAGTCAGAATAGATTCAAACGGAGTAACAGCTTTTGTCACTATAACAAGAGGGTGTGATAATATGTGTACTTTTTGTGTTGTTCCTTTTACACGTGGACGCGAAAGAAGTAGAGATCCAAAAAGTATTTTAAAGGAAATAAGTGACTTATCTGAAAGAGGTTTCAAAGAAATTACATTACTTGGACAAAATGTTGATAGTTACTTGTGGTATGGTGGAGGATTAAAAAAAGATTTTGTTAAATCTTCACAACTTCAGCAAAAAACAGCAATAAATTTCTCCAAATTACTTAATCTAATAGCAAATACATTCTCAAAAATGAGAATTCGATTTTCTACCTCAAATCCACAAGATATGTCAATTGATGTTCTAAGTATTATGGCAAAGCATCACAATATTTGTAAACACATACATCTTCCAATTCAATCTGGAAGCAATAAAATATTAAAGAAAATGAATCGATCTCATACTAGAGAAGAATATTTTAAATTAATTGATCAAATTCGTGAAAAAATCCCCAATTGTGGTGTATCACAGGATATAATAGCAGGTTTTCCAGGCGAAACCAATAAAGATCATAAAGATACTATTACATTAATGGAATACGTCAAGTATGATTTTGGTTTCATGTTTGCCTACTCTGAGAGACCTGGAACATTGGCGTCAAGAAAAATTGAAGACAATGTGCCATTAGAAATTAAAAAAAATCGACTACATGAAATAATTTCACTTCAACAAAGACACAGTAACTTTAGGACAAAACGTTTTTTGAATAAAACTGTTTGCGTACTAATCGAAAAGGAATCCAAAAAAAGTACAGCGGAATGGAGCGGAAGAACAAGTCAAAATACAGTTGTTGTTTTTCCCAAGGAAAATTATCTAATTGGTGATTTTGTGGATGTTAAAATTCACAAAGTAACATCTGCAACTTTAATAGGAGTAGCTGTCAAAAATTCAAAACAAGTTAATTAAATGAAAGATTTGCAATCAATTAAACAGCGTCATGGTATTATTGGAAGTAATAACATGTTAAACAGAGCACTTGAAAAAGCTTTAAGGGTTTCCGCCACTGATATATCGGTCTTGGTTACAGGTGAAAGTGGAGTTGGAAAGGAAAGTATTCCCAAGATAATACATCAAAATTCTCAAAGAAAACACTTTAAATACATTGCAGTAAATTGTGGTGCAATACCAGACGGAACAATTGATAGTGAATTATTTGGTCACGAGAAAGGTGCTTTCACAGGAGCAACATCTTCTCGTAGTGGGTATTTTGAAGTTGCAGACGGTGGTACAATTTTTCTTGATGAAGTAGGGGAACTACCATTGTCTACTCAGGTTAGATTACTTAGGGTTTTAGAAAATGGTGAGTTCATAAGAGTTGGTTCTTCAAATGTCCAAAAAACGAATGTAAGAATTGTTGCTGCAACAAATCTAAAAATATCAGAAGCTATTTCTAAGGAAAAATTTAGAGAAGATCTATACTATAGACTTAGCACAGTTGAAATCAATTTACCCCCATTAAGAGAGAGAAAAGAAGACATACCATTACTTTTTAGAAAATTTGCAGCGGACTTTGCAGAGAAGTATAAAATGCCAAAATTAAAAATTAACCATAGTGCTGAGAGGTCTCTTCAAAACTATCAATGGGCAGGAAATATAAGACAATTAAGGAATGTCGCTGAACAATTATCAATACTTGAGCAAGACAGACTAATATCAACTGACACAATTCAAAACTATCTTCCCGAATCAATACATCAGTTACCAGCTTTGATTAATGAAAAAAAGTCTAATTCAGACTTTTCTTCTGAAAGAGAAATTTTATATAAAGTGTTATTTGATATGAAATCTGATCTTAATGACTTAAAAAAATTAACTCTAGAATTGATGCAAGATGGAGATTCAACAAAAACCAAAGAAAAAAATCAAAGTCTAATTCAAAAAATATATAACAAAAGTGAAAACTCTGAGAATATTAAAGATGAGACACTAGAGATTAAAAAGGAAAAAATTTCAAATAAAAAAGATAAGTATGATTATGCAGAAACCATAATCGAAGAGGAACCTTTATCATTGTTAGATAAGGAAATTGAGATGATAAAACAAGCACTCGAGAGGAGCGAGGGAAAAAGAAAAAAGGCTGCCGATGAACTTGGAATTTCAGAGAGAACATTATATAGAAAAATAAAACAATATGATTTAAATGAACTGGGAGAATAGACTTATTTACTATTCATGTATTATGCTATTATTTTTTAATATTAGTTGTGGATTTTACTCTTTCACTGGGGCCTCTATACCTGCTGGAACAGAAACTTTTCAAGTAAATTTTTTTGAAAATCTTGCCGCCAACAAACCCGGATCGATAGTAGAGCCAGGATTAGACCAAGAATTTACAATAGCTATGCAAGACTTATTTTTAAACCAAACTAATTTATCAATTGTTAATAAAGGTGGTGATTTGATATACGAGGGAGAAATTACTGAGTTTAGCGTAACTCCTATGGCAGCAACATCAGAGATAAAAGCTGCTCAAAATAGATTAAATATGGAGGTTAATGTTAGGTATTTTAATTCAAATAAAGAAGAGGATAATTTTGAAAGAAGATTCTCGCATTTTTTTGATTTCCCGGCAAATAATCAAGTTTACGACGTTAAGGATGAGGCTTTGAAGGAGATTTTTGAAAGAATAACTCAAAATATTTTCAACGAAACACTTGCTAAATGGTAGCTCTATGAAAACATCAGATTTCACAAATATATTTTCCAATTTTGATCCTCTTAATAAAAATATAAGAACTGAATTAGAAAAACTAACTAAAATATACCCGTATTTTCAAACTGCTCACTTTTACTATGTAAAATCACTTCAAATGTTAGAGTCGGTAGATTACAAAAATATTCTAGAAGTTACGGCAATAAAAACTTTTGACAGGAGCATTTTATTAAAATGGGTGAGTGATAACTCAGAAATGTTTAATCAAAAAAAATCGAGTACAAGAAATAAAGTTAATATAAAAGAGGAAGAGTTTTTTAATATAAAGCCAAATGTAAAGAAAGATAATATTGATAAATTAAATTTCTTAGAATGGATTTCGTTTACAGAAAAAAAATCATATTTAGATGAAAAGGTTGAAATGAATTCAATTAAGGTGAATTCGTTTTTAGAAAAAAACCCAACAATAAAAAAATTAAAAAAAGATTCGAAACACGAGCCTGATATTAGTTTTATATTGAAAAACAGTTTTTCCCCTGAAGAACTAATGACAGAAACATTAGCTAAAATATTTGTTAAACAACAAAAATATAATAAAGCAATACAGGCATACAAAATTTTGAGTTTGAAATATCCAGAAAAAAACACTTTATTTGCAGACGAAATTGACAGATTAAAAAAACTCAAAAAAAACAAAACATGACTACATTTTACATATTTATCGGTTTAATAATATTTTTTTGTTTTTTATTAATCTTGGTGATAATGGTCCAGAATCCTAAAGGAGGTGGATTGTCCTCATCCTTTGGTGGTGGTGCTCAACAAATGGGAGGTGTCCAAAAAACAACTGATTTCTTGGATAAAAGTACATGGATCCTTGGAGCTGCATTATTGATTTTAATCTTGTTGTCAAATCTTGCTCTAGAAAGAGGTAATAAGAATTCTGAATCTAAACTTTTAGAGTCTGGAAGTATTGAAGAATTTATTCCTGAAGAAAGTATATCTGAACCATTAATTCCTGAAGTTAAAGACTGAAATTTTACTATGCCTCATGACAGTATGACATTTTTTTCTATTAATAAATAAAATTTTATCACTGGCATAGTTTATGAACTGATATAGAAAATTAAATTTATTTAACATGAGTAAAATTAGTATAAAACCACTTGCAGATAGAGTTCTAATATTGCCTCTAGATGCTGAAACAAAAACTGCTTCAGGTATATACATTCCTGATAGCGCTAAAGAAAAACCACAAAAAGGAACTGTCAAAGCAGTAGGCCCTGGAACATCAGAGAATCCAATAACTGTGAAGGTTGGGGATACAGTTCTATATGGAAAATATGCTGGGACTGAACTTAATCATGAGGGTGTTGATTACCTAATGATGAAAGAAAGTGACTTATTGGCAATTATATAACAATAAAAAATAAATAATCATGGCAAAGAAAATTATATTTGATGTAGATGCAAGAGATGGTGTCAAACGAGGAGTTGACGCACTGGCAAACGCTGTAAAAGTAACACTAGGACCAAAGGGTAGAAACGTAATTATTGGAAAATCATTTGGTTCTCCCCAAGTCACCAAAGATGGAGTTACTGTTGCAAAAGAAATAGACCTAGAAGATCCATTAGAAAATATGGGTGCTCAAATGGTCAAAGAAGTTGCTTCCAAAACAAATGACTTAGCAGGAGATGGAACAACAACAGCAACGATTCTAGCTCAATCAATAGTAAAGGAAGGATTAAAAAATGTAGCTGCTGGTGCTAACCCCTTAGATTTAAAAAGGGGTATAGATAAATCAGTTTCTGCTATTGTTTCCAACCTAGAAAAACAGTCTGTTGAAGTTGGGAATTCCTCTGAAAAAATCAAACAAGTTGCTAGTATTTCAGCAAATAATGATAACAACATTGGAAGCTTAATTACTGAGGCTTTTGAGAAAGTTGGAAAAGAGGGAGTAATTACCGTTGAAGAAGCAAAGGGTACTGATACATATGTTGATGTTGTTGAAGGAATGCAATTTGACAGGGGGTATCTATCTCCATATTTCGTTACTGATTCAGAAAAAATGCAAACAGAACTTGAGACTCCTTATATTTTGTTGTATGATAAAAAAATATCTGCAATGAAAGATTTACTTCCGATACTTGAGCCAGTTTCTCAAACAGGCAAACCCTTACTAATTATCGCTGAAGATGTTGATGGCGAAGCTTTGGCAACCTTGGTTGTCAATAAATTAAGAGGTGCTTTAAAAATAGCAGCAGTTAAAGCCCCTGGTTTTGGAGACAGAAGAAAAGCAATGTTAGAAGATATAGCAATCCTAACTGGAGGAACTGTAATTTCTGAAGAAAGAGGATTCACGATCGAGACAACTACAATTGAAATGTTAGGAACTGCAGAAAAAGTTTCTATCGATAAAGATAATACTACAGTAGTTAATGGATCAGGAGACACAAAAGCAATAAATGATAGAGTAAATCAAATTAAAGCTCAAATTGAATCATCGACTTCAGATTATGATAAAGAAAAATTGCAAGAAAGATTAGCCAAACTTTCCGGCGGTGTTGCCGTATTATATGTGGGTGCTCCGTCTGAAGTTGAAATGAAAGAAAAAAAGGACAGAGTTGATGATGCACTTCATGCAACGAGAGCAGCTGTTGAGGAGGGCATTGTCGCAGGTGGAGGAGTTGCTTTGCTTAACACAAAGAAAACCTTGGATAAATTAAAATCAGAGAATGCTGACGAAGGAACAGGAATCCAAATTGTTTACAAAGCGATTGAATCTCCCCTTAGAACAATAGTGGAAAATTCAGGAGGTGAAGGTTCTGTTGTTGTATCTAAAGTCTTGGAAGGAAACTCAAATTATGGGTATAATGCAAAAGATGGGACATTTGTTGATATGCTTAAAGAAGGTATTATCGATCCAAAGAAAGTTACTAGAGTTGCACTTGAAAATGCTGCTAGTGTTGCAGGTATGATTCTAACTACTGAATGTGCTTTGGTTGATATTAAAGAGGATTCTCCAGCTCCAGGAGGTGGAGGAGGAATGCCACCTATGGGAGGAGGAATGCCTGGAATGATGTAAACTTAACCAATTACGTAAAAAAAAGCCTCATAAAATTTATGAGGCTTTTTTATTTAATCTCTTGGGTATAAACAGCAAGCTGGTAGGGCATTGTAAATTTCTAAAGGACCTTTCATCTCTGAAGTATCATGTCCACTATTTGAAATTGACTTATGTATTCCTACAATATCAATTTTATTTGAATTATAAATCAACCTCAACTCATTATCTGGGATGCTCCAACTTGCATACTTTACCCCCTTGAGGGATAATGAAGCCTTCTCAATTCTCATTTTACACATTTCACAATTACCAGAAACTTTAATTACAGTCTTTTTATTTTTGGAATTATCCTGGGCATTAGCTGTTGATAAAGAGAAGATAAATAATAAGTATATATATTTTTTCATATTTAATAAATTTTAAATTTTATATCTCAATCCTACATAAAACATTCTCCCAAGTATTGGAGCCCAAACTTGAGAACTATCAAATTTATTATTAAAAGGTTCATTATCAAAAATAATTGGATTTTTTTGAGTAAAATTTCCAAGATTTTCAATTCCAATATAAATTTCAGAAAAATCTGAAAAGACTCTTGTAAGTTGAGTATTAATTAAAGAAAAAGATGGTGATTGATTAAAATTTGGATTAGAACTATTCTTGACCATTCTTTGGCTTCCAATCCCATTAATTGTAAAATCATATTTCCATTGTTGATTTTTTATATTTTTTATAGAATTCCAGCTTAAATTGGTGAAAAATCGATTTTTAGGAACCAGTTGTTTTTGCTTTCTTCCGCTTCGGTAATCAATTGAAACAATATCATTTTTATATGCAGATATAAATTCTAGCTGAGGAGTCAAACTAATATCTAATTTAACTTGTAAACTTTTAGCTGAACTTTTACCTTCTAAATTATAAAATGATAAACTCCCTTCTTCTTCATAATCTATCACAACTTGATTTACAAAAATTGTTGCATAGTAATCCAAAGTTAATGTTGAATTTTTATTTAAAAATCTAAAATTCTTACTTAAACTAACCCCATGATTCCATGCTCTTTCTGGAAGTAAACCATAGAAAGAATTGTTTGTATTGGCTATTAAAATTCTTCTGTTTGTAGCAAATAATGATTGGTTTTCAGCAAAAATGTTAGCGGCTTTTCTGCCACTTCCAGAAGATAATCTAACTGTTGTTGTTGAATTAATAGCATATCTTAAATGAAGTCTTGGAGTAACAAATGTTCCAATATTATTATTCACATCTAATCTAATCCCAGCAGTCCAACTCAATTTTTCTAAATCATCATGACTCCACTCAAAAAAAACTCCAAAATTTCTATCTGTTCTTAAATAATTTTGACTATCAATATTTTCGTCATAAATATCAATTGTATAATTTAAACCTGATTTGAATTTATTTGTTGTATTGTTGAAAATAGAATTATATAAAATATTACTGAAAAAACTTCTATGATTTATATCATAATTTCTTAGTCCATAATATGCATCCTGATCATGTTGACTATAAGAGGCCTGGATTCCAAGACTTTTATATGGAAATTGAGGAAAAACATACCCGACTTTCATAGCTGTATCAAATCTCTTAGTATCAATTTCACTTCCCCAACGTTCAGCAAAACCTTTATCAAAATTCGGATCAAATAAAACCTGTCCAGTTTGTTTTTTATCATTCAAAAACCTCCAATTGTAGAAAATTACCCATCCTTTTAATGGATCAGTATATTGAAACCTATTTAATAGATTAACCTGATTGGCTATTGGGACATCTAAAAATTCATCAAAATTATTGTCAACTTTTTTATTTCTCTGATTTAAATGGACTAATAAGCCTGTACTCCATTTTTCAGAAATTTTTTGATTAATATGAGTATTTAATTCTAATCTGCCATTTCCAGATCTAAATATATTGATAAATAAAGGATCATCTTGGAATGGTTTTTTTAACTCTGTATTTATTTGACCAGCAATACTTTCAAATCCATTTACGACACTTCCTACACCTTTAGAAACCTGAATACTTTCAACCCAAGTTCCTGGAGTAAATGTCAACCCAAAAGCTTGGGATGCTCCTCTTACCATTGGAATATTTTCCTCAGAGATTAAAATATATGGGCTTTTTAATCCGAGCATACTGATTTGTTTAGTTCCCGATAAAGCATCTGAAAAGTTGACATCAATTGAAGGATTAGTTTCAAAGCTTTCAGAAAGATTACAACATGCCGCCTTTAAAAGTTCATTTGCATCTACAAGAATTATATTTTGATTTGCTGTAAAAGATAACTTTGATGATTTCTTTCTTTCAGTTACAGAAACCTCATTAAGATTTGTAGTTTGATCTTCTTTTAATTGATGGACAATATTTTTTTCGGATAATACCGTTAAAGTATCAGTCTTAAAGCCCAAAAAACTAATTATTAATTTATTAGTTTTATCTGACATAGAAATATTAAAATTTCCTGACTGATCTGTCACTGTACCCTCACTTGTTCCCTGCCAATAAACATTTGCTCCTTCTAAGGCCAATGTTTCATATTTTTCTTTATAAACAACTTTTCCTTCAATTATTTTTTGAGCTGATAGGTTAATCACAAAGAAATAGAATAGAATATGATAATATATATATTTAGTCATGTTATTTGATTATTTAATGATGAAAACTGTTTGCGGAGAAAACAATTTTTAATCATCCATAAACTAATAACTGAAAGTTAAAAAGGTAGAGTTTTTTCTTAAGTAATGGAGGTGGATGTAAGTTTTTTAGAGGTTTTTTAGTCCAGTAACTATCCACGACTAAATTGTTATAAAAGACTTTTTTAAAAGATTTTATTTCAAAATTTAACTCTGATATTAATTCATTCTGAAAATCATTAGTGCTAAAATATAGTTGAGAATCTTTACAGCATTTTTTTAAATTAAAATTGTATGAATGATCCTCTTTTTCAGAATTTGATTCATGCATTCCACATTGTTTGGGCTCATTAAAAAAGCTGACAGAAAAAAGTCTTCCTCCACAAAAATGCATACTTTGATTTATTCCTAATTGATTAAAAATCAGTAAGAAAACTATTAATGAATTAGTAGCATTTTTCTGAAGACTCATTACACAAAAATACAATATTTTAAATTAATAAATTTAAAGACATTAAAATCATTATGAAATTTTCTATTAAAGTAGCTTCGGTCATAGGTAATTTCATTGATGTTCCGAGACAAGCACATTCGATTTGATTTTTTTTAACTAAAGATTTAGTAATTCCAATTGTAGTTATGCTCAGTATAAATAATGTAATAAATGAAATTATTTTAATTTTAAAATTAAATAAAAAACATAATCCTAATAAAAGCTCTATAAATGGATATAATTTTGCATAAAGCATTGATTTAACTGCTAATGGATCATATTTTGAAAAGCTTTTTGGGAAAGTTGAATAATCTAGAAATTTGAAAAAACTAAATACTATAAAAAATAAACCCATGAAATCTATCATCACTTTATTTAACACCAGATTATGCTGGTTCAAATAATAAGTCCCAAAAATTAAATAGATAAAAATTAAAAAAAGTGGTTTTAAAGCTTTAAGTTTTTCTACTTTGATAATATCACTACCATATTTGATCATATATTTATCTCCAATAACCTCTTGGATATTTTGTTCAATTATATTTCTTTCAGATGATATCAATACTTTGCCTTCTTTAAGTTTTACAATCACATCATTCACACCTGGTAAACTTGATATTTTTTCAATAATATAGTTTTCACATTTTTGACATGTCATTCCCGAAACGATTATTGTTTTTTGCATTTAAGTATTATAATTTCCTTGTTATTTAATTTAGTTAAAAAAAAAAACATCAGGAATAATAAATTTAATATTTTTACAAACAAAAAAAATGGATCTAATCCATAAATTTACTCCTAAAATTGAAAAAATTCTGAGTCAAAGTCCATTTAACTTAGATGATTCTTTAAACAAAATATGTCAGTTTCTTAGGACAAATGTTATTCATTTTGACTGGGTAGGATTTTATTTTCATAATAATGAAAAAACCCATCTTGAACTCAAATCATTTTCTGGTGCTCCCACTGAACATAAAAAAATACCATTTGGAATAGGTGTTTGTGGTCAAGTAGCAGTCTCAAATAAAAAACTTATCGTACCTAATGTTGAATTAGAACAAAATTATTTGAGCTGTAATGTTAGTGTAAAGTCAGAAATTGTAATTCCGATACTTGTAAATAAAGAAAATATTGGCCAAATTGACGTTGATTCGAATTCTGTTAATCCTTTTACTAAAAATGATATTAAATTACTAGAATATGTGTGTGATAAAATAGCCTTAAAAATTAAAACTTTGAAATATGGACTTGATTAAAATATCTTCTGCGCTAATATCAGTTTATGATAAAAACGGTTTAGATCCTTTATTGGATATTTTAGTTAAAAACCAGGTTCAAATATACTCTACTGGTGGGACTAAAAGTTATATCGATTCGCTAGGTTATTCTGTTACTGCGGTTGAGGATGTTACAAGTTATCCATCTATATTAAGTGGAAGGGTTAAAACATTACATCCAAAAATATTCGGTGGAATATTAAATAGGAGAGAAAATAAATCAGATATTGAAGAAATTAAAAAGTATGATATACCACAAATTGATCTTGTAATCGTTGATCTTTATCCTTTCAAGGACACAGTGAATTCAGATGCTAATGAAAGTAAAATTATAGAAAAAATTGATATTGGAGGAATTGCATTAATTAGAGCAGCTGCAAAAAACTTCAATAATGTAGTATGTGTATCAAATAAATCGGATTATAAAAAAATAGTTAATATTCTGGATAAAAATAAAGGTTTTACATCATTGATAGAAAGAAAAGAATTTGCAACCAAAGCATTCAATGTTTCTTCTAACTATGATAGCGAAATAAATAATTACTTTAAGTCCCCAGATAAAGGATTAAAAATCGATGAGAGTAACTCAATTACCCTCAGATATGGAGAAAATCCACACCAAAAAGGGATTTTTTTCGGAAGGTTAAATGAATTAATTAAACAAGTAAATGGTAAAGAAATTTCTTATAATAATTTATTAGATATAGACTCTTCGATAAACTTAATAAATGAGTTTAAGAGTTTTGAGCCAACGTTTGCAATACTTAAACACAATAATACTTGTGGGTTAGCATCAAGAAAAACGCTTAATCAGGCATATAAGGACGCACTCGCGGGAGATCCTATCTCTGCTTTTGGAGGTGTTTTAATATGCAACTGTGAATTAGATTTTTTGACCGCAGAATTAATGAAAAATCTGTTTTTTGAGGTTATTATTGCTCCTAGTTATAGTTTAGAGGCGTTGAGTGTATTAAAAGAAAAAAAGAACAGAATTATTTTAATTCATAATACTAAAAATGATTTACCAAAAGTTAGTTTAAGATCTTGTCTCAATGGATATTTATTTCAAGATAAAGACTTGGTTACTGATAGTATAAACATTCTTAAAACTGTTACAAACACAGCTCCATCAAATGATGAAATTAAAGATTTATTATTTGCCTCAATTATATCTAAACATACAAAGTCTAATACAATTGTTTTAGTCAAAAATCAACAATTGATTTCATCCGGAACAGGTCAAACCTCTAGAGTTGATGCATTAAATCAAGCCATAATAAAAGCTAAAACTTTTGGATTTGATTTAGTTGGTTCTGTAATGGCTAGTGATGCTTTTTTTCCTTTTCCGGATTGTGTTGAAATAGCAGTTAAATCTGGTATTAAATCCGTGATTCAACCCGGTGGATCAATAAAAGATAAATTATCCATAGACTATTGTAATGAAAATAATATTTCTATGGTTTTTACAGGAGTTCGTCATTTTAAGCATTAATTTGTATAACTTGCATAAATTTTCCAAATCATGGGTTTATTTACAGAGGAAATTGCAATAGATTTAGGTACTGCTAATACACTAATCATACATAACGATAAAGTTGTTGTTGATAGTCCCTCAATAGTTGCAATTGATAGAACCACAAATAAAATAATTGCAATTGGAAATGAGGCAAGTATGATGCAGGGTAAAACCCATGAAAATATCAAAACTGTTCGACCATTAAAAGATGGAGTTATTGCTGACTTTAATGCCTCTGAGCAAATGATAAGTAAACTAATCAAAAGTATACCTGATCTTAAAAAGCGTTTCATAACTCCATCCTTAAGAATGGTTATTTGTATCCCTTCTGGAATAACTGAAGTTGAAATGCGAGCGGTCAAAGAATCTGCTGAGCGAGTCAACGGAAAAGAGGTATACCTTATTCATGAACCAATGGCAGCTGCCATAGGAATTGGTATTGATATAATGCAGCCAAAGGGAAATATGGTAGTAGATATCGGTGGCGGAACAACAGAGATTGCTGTAATTGCTTTATCGGGAATTGTATGTGACAAATCAATCAAAATTGCAGGTGATGTATTTACTAACGATATTGTATACTATATGAGGAGTAAACATAACTTGTATGTTGGGGAAAGGACAGCTGAAAAAATTAAAATTTTAATTGGTGCAGTAATTGAAGATCTAGAAAATCCTCCAGATGAAATGTCAGTACAAGGAAGAGATCTCTTAACTGGTAAACCCAAACAGTGTATGATTTCCTATATTGAAATTTCTAAAGCATTAGACAAATCAATTATTCGAATTGAAGATGCTATAATGGAAGCTTTAGCTCAAACACCCCCAGAATTGGCAGCTGACATATACAATACTGGTATATATCTTGCTGGTGGTGGTGCATTATTAAGAGGTCTTGATAAAAGGTTGTCCAGAAAAACCGACCTCCCCGTTTATATTGCAGAAGACCCTCTTCAAGCTGTTGTAAGAGGAACGGGTATAACTTTAAAAAATATTGATCGGTTTAAAACTATTTTGATCAAGTAAATAATGCAACAGATTATTAACGTGCTTATTAAAAACAAAAACTTTGTTGTTTTTATTTCCCTATTAATCTTTTCATTTTTTTTTATAGAAAGCCAAAGCTTCTATCATGAAACTAAGTTAAATAGTTATAGAACAAGCTTATCTGGGAAAGTGTTTAAATTAAATTCTTTATTTAAAGAATATATTTCGCTTAAAGAACAAAACGAAGCTCTTTTTGAAGAAAATAAAAAACTTAAAGAAATTATATTGAATAAAGAATCCTTCAAATATTCAAGCAATGAAGAAAAGAATAAATACAAAATTATAAATGCTAAAATTATTAAAAATAATATCAAATCTTCAAGGAATTTTATAGTGCTAGATAAAGGAAAAAAAGACGGAGTTAAAAAAGAAATGGGTGTTATATCTTCTAAGGGAATTGTTGGTATAGTTAATTCAGTTTCTGAGAATTATTCAAATGTAATATCAGTTTTAAATAGAGATTTAAGTATTAACGCTAAGCATAAAAAATCAAATGCATTTGGTTCACTGAGTTGGAATGGACTTAATCCTGAAAGATTACAACTATTCGATATAGCTTCTATTAATATTTTAAATGCTGGAGATACAATAATAACTGGAGGAATGTCAACATATTTTCCAGAGGATATTTTAATTGGTAGAATAATTGATTATGATATTACAAAAGAAAATGGATATTATGATATCGAAATTGAGTTATCGAACAGCATAGGTAACTTAAATACAGTTTATATTATTGACAATAAAGATAAAGATGAAATTAAAGGTTTTGAGTAATGTTAAATGATAATTTTCAATTAATAAAGTATTTTTTTGTTGGAATAATCTTTCAAGTTATTTTTTTTGAGTCTTGGTCATTTCTTGGATATTTTAATCCATTTTTTTATATAATATATTTACTAATCTATAGATTTGATAAATCTCAGACTAAATTAATTTTCACATCCTTTTTACTTGGTTTAATTTTAGATCTATTAACTAATAATCCTGGCTCAAATACAATTGCATGCTTATCAGTTTCTTATGTACGTCCTTTTTTAATAAATTTTTCATTCGGAATAAGCGGAAATTCAATCAGTAGTATTCTTAGTAAAAGTAAAATAGAAAGTAGATTACTTTTTATTGGACTAGTTATTTTAATTCATCATTTAATTTATTTTTTGATTTCCTATTTTAGTGCTTTAGCCATTATCAACATAATAAAAAGTACAATCATCAATGGTGTCTTAAGTTTCATTGTTTTAATTATTTCATTTGAATTTATTAAGAAAAAATGATGAAACGCTATTACATTCAGGTAATTACCATCTTAATTGCAGTTATTTTTATCATAAGGCTTGTATCTCTTCAAATACTAAATTCAGAATACAAGTATATGTCTGAGAATAATGCTGTTCTAGAATCACCTGTTTATCCTGAGAGAGGCTTTATCTATGATAGAAATGGAGAAATATTAGTTGCTAACCAAATCGCATATGACTTAATGGTTATTCCTGAGAATACGAATAAATTCGACACCCTAGAATTAAGTGAACTAATAAATATTCCCATTAAAGATTTTAAATTAAATTTTTCAAAAGCAATAAAATTTTCAAATAAAATTCCTTCAATTATTCTTAGTGAGATTTCAAAAAAAGAACATGCCTACATTCAAGAAAAGTTATGGAAATATGAAGGTTTTTATCTCCAAAAAAAATCAATCCGAAAGTATTATCATGATATTGGGGCAAATTTTTTAGGTTATATTAGTGAGGTTAATGATTCAGATATTGATAGAGATAATTATTATCAAACTGGAGAATTAATTGGAAGACAAGGTATTGAAAAATATTATGAAAATATTTTAAGAGGTGAAAAAGGAAAAAGCTTTTTTCAAAAAGATCGATTTAATAGAATTATTGGATCCTACCAAAAAGGAAGATTTGATGTTGCTCCAAAAACAGCAAGTAATATTAGTTTAACCATAGATCTAGATCTTCAAAAATATGGAGAAAGTCTTTTTAAAAATAAAAGAGGTGGAATTGTTGCTATAGAACCTAGCACAGGTGAGATTTTAGCCTTAGTCACGGCTCCTAGTTATGATCCAAATATTTTATTAGGAAGAAAAAGATCAATTAACTATAATGAACTTGCAAACGATACAATTTCAAAACCATTGTTTGACCGAGGGCTCCAAGCCCAATATTCCCCAGGTTCCCCATTTAAGGTTTTAAATGCTCTTATCGGCCTTCAAGAAGAGGTAATAAACATAAACGATGTTTATACTTGTAATAAAGGACATTTTTATGCTAAAGGCGCTTTTATGGAATGTCATAATAAAGTTGGTACAAAAAATAATCTTATTTCCGCGATTCATCAGTCTTGCAATACATATTTTGCCAAAACATATAAAAAATTAATTAATTCCAAAAAAACAGTTAGTGAAGGCCTTGACAATTGGACTAGTCATTTAAATAGTTTTGGCTTAGGTAGTTATTTAGGTTACGATTTATCGATCGGTCAAAAAGGTTTTATTCCAAATTCTAATTACTACGATAAATATTACCAAAAAGGTGGATGGAAAGCTTCAACAATAATTTCAAATTCAATAGGCCAAGGTGAGATTTTAACTACCCCAATTCAAATGGCAAATTTTACTTCAGCCATAGCAAATAGAGGGTTTTATATTACACCTCACTTTCTCAAATCATCAGATAAAATAAATACTAAAAAGTTTGAAAAAAAAATAACCTCAATTGATCCAATTCATTTTGAGCCTGTAATTGAAGGAATGGAGAAAGTTGTTGACTATGGAACCGCTAGAATAGCTAAAATTAAAAATATTAAGGTTTGTGGAAAAACGGGTACTGTGGAAAATTTTATTAAGTTAAATGGTAAAAAAACTCAATTGACTGACCATTCAATGTTTATTGCTTTTGCACCAAAAGAGGATCCTAAAATAGCATTGGCTGTTTTTGTTGAAAATGGGTATTGGGGATCCAGATGGGCAGCTCCTATCGCCAGTTTAATGATCGAAAAATATTTAAATAATAAAATTGAAAGAAAATGGTTAGAAAACAGAATATTGAAAGGAAGTCTCGAATTTGAATATGTAAAACCTTTATCTGGAAAATTATTCAAAATCAATGAATAAAACATATTTATATAGGCTTGACTGGTTAGTAATTTTATGTTATTTGTCATTGGTTTTATTTGGAGCATTAAATATTTATTCCTCAACATTTGATAATAATTTAAACAAAGTTTTTGTTCTTGAAAGTCTTACTGGGAAACACATAATTATATTTATAGTAAGTCTAGTTTTCGGTTCTTTTATTTTATTTATTCGAACACAATTTTTTCAGCAACTATCCTACTTAATATACTTTATTAGTTTATTATTACTTATTGGATTATTTTTCTTTGGAGAGACCATTAACTCAGCAAAGTCCTGGTATATAATTAAAGGTTTTAGTATTCAGCCTTCAGAAATAGCAAAAATAGGAACCGCATTTGCAATATCAAGGTACTTAAGCGACTTTAACACAGACATTAAAGAATTTAGATCATTATTTAAGGGTTTAATTTTAATTTTTATACCATCAATATTAATAATATTGCAACCTGATCCAGGTTCTGCAATTATCTTTGGATCTTTTTTCTTGATCTTTTTTAGAGAAGGTTTATCTTTTAAATATCTAATTTTTTCTTTTTTAGGATTAATCTTATTTGTTTCAACTTTAATAATTCCAATAAAATACATAATTATTCTAACAACAATTCTTAGTCTTTTTATTTTTTATTTTTTCAATAGATATAATAAAAAGACTAAAGTATTTCCATTTTTTATGTTTTTAATGTTTTCTTCAGCCTTTATACTATCTGTAAATTTTATTTTCAACTCTGTATTTGAGCAAAGGCATCGTGATAGGTTTAACATTATTCTTGGATTAGTTGAAGACTCAAAAGGTTTGGGCTATAACATTAATCAATCAAAGATTGCAATTGGTTCAGGGGGTTTAACCGGCAAAGGCTTTTTACAGGGAACACAGACAAAAGGAAATTTTGTTCCAGAACAACAAACTGATTATATTTTTACCACTGTTGCTGAAGAATGGGGCTTTATTGGGAGTTCATTTCTAATATTGATCTTTGTAATTTTAATTATTAGGATGGTAAATCGAGCTGAAAAACAAAAGAATATTTTTCGAAGAAATTTTATTTACGGAATTTGCTGCTTAATTTTTTCTCATTTTACAATTAATATTGGTATGTCTCTGGGATTATTACCCACGGTAGGTATCCCCCTTCCATTTGTTAGTTCAGGAGGTTCAACTTTACTTTCATTTAGTTTATTAATTTTTATCTATTTGAATTTTGATTCAAATAGGCTGAGTGATTGGTAGTTAAACTTGTTTTAATTTAGTTGTGATAACTTTGTATCGTCTTTCTTTAAATCATTTAAAACATTCACAGCTTCATCTAGGAAAATATCTTTTTTTAATCCTTTTAACCACCTATCTCTTCTAATTAGAATATCATTGGATTTATCAATACCCATATTTTCCTCCAACCAAATAAAAGAAAGTTTGGATTCAAACTCGTTTAACACATCAAATCGTTCAGAATATTTTTTATCGTTATCTCTTTTATTTATGTAACTAATATAATTCAAGTGAAAGTTGTAGTCATTTTGTTTAAGCCTTATCCATTCGCCTTGCTCATGAATTAAATTAATCATTGGGTTTTTAGCTAACCTAGCTTTACTTTTCTCAATTACATAAGTGTCTCTAAAGTTATATTTATTAATAGCATATTTTGCTGGTGAGATTTTATCCCAAGAAAGCGGATTTGACTGGTCCTTTTCACCTATTTGTATTGAACCATATTGACTTGGAAAAATAATATCACTTTTAACCCCTTCTAATTGAGTTGAACCACCGTTAATTCTGTAAAATTTATCTGTTGTAACTTTTAGGGCACCAAGATCACCATATTGATTTACAGCTATTATTCTATTCAAATCAATAACATTTTGAACAGTACCTTTTCCATAGGTTTGTTGACTTCCCATAACGATGGCCCTATTGTAATCTTGTAGAGCAGCTGCCAAAATTTCTGAGGCTGATGCTGAAAACTCATTGACTAATATAATAACAGGACCGTCCCATATTATGGAAGGATCAGTATCTTCTAAAACCTCTTTTCTTCCACCAATACTTTTAACTTGAACAACTGGTCCTTTATCTATAAAATAACCAACCATGTCAACGACAGTTTTTAATGAGCCCCCACCATTATTTCTTAAATCGATTATTAAACCATCAACAAATTTTTCCTTAAATGAAATCAAAGCTTTTTTAACATCAGTTGCAGCATTCCTTTCTCCATAATTTTTGAAATCTACATAAAACTTTGGTAATTCAATCAACCCAAATTTTTTGTCATTTTTTTTAATAATTGCACTTTTGGCATAAGATTCTTCAAGAACTACGACGTCTCTCTCAACTATGACATCTTCTATTTCACCATTTACTCTTTTTACAGTCAATATAACATTAGTTCCTTTTGGACCTTTTATGAGTTTTATAGAATCATCCAATCTCATTCCAGATATTTCAACTGGATCTTCATTTGGCTGAGCAACATATAGAATTTGATCTCCAGGTTCAAGTAAATTATCTCTCCAAACTGGACCACCTAGGATAATCTCAACAATTTTTACCTGTTCATTTTTCTTTTGAAGTCTTGCTCCAATACCCTCAAATTTTCCAGACATACTGGTATCAAATAATTCTTTGTCTTGAGGAGCAAAATACTGAGTATGTGGATCAAATTCGTTTACGACAGAATTAACAAATGCAGTAAAAGTATCCTTTCTTTCGAGTTCATCCATCCATTGGAAATAATCATTTATATTTTGAAGTGTTGAGGCTCTGGATTCATTTTCGAGTATCAAATCAGATTTAATTTGATATGAAGAATCAATTTTCTTTTTAAAAATCTCTTCTTCTTTTTTTG
>ERZ802830.1568-NODE-1568-length-21644-cov-13.1462_pt1 | contig 21644 bp, 19 predicted proteins | sample MGYA00345654_ERZ802830 | MGnify/ENA primary metagenome ERZ802830 (study PRJEB30503, sample SAMEA104212375) | marine metagenome | biome: Westerlies Biome; feature: [SRF] surface water layer (ENVO:00010504) within the epipelagic zone...; material: water...
TAGTTACCTCAGACAACGGGATGCCTTTTCCTAGAGTAAAAGGACAGGTATTTCCATACGACAACAGGCTCCCTTTGGCAATCCGATGGGGTAAGGGAATAAAAAATCCAGGAAGAGTAATTAATGATTATGTAAGTTTTTCCGATTTTGCACCTACCTTTTTAGAACTTGCAGGTATTGATTTAGCAAATCACAACATGGAATATTTTTCCGGTATCAGTTGGAAAAGTATTTTTAACGATGATCCGATTCAGAAAAAAAGAAATTATATGATCATCGGAAAAGAGCGACATGATGTTGGTAGAGAAAATGACAAGGGCTATCCCGTTAGGGCAATAATTACTGATCGTTTTTTTTACAGTTTAAACTTTAAACCTAATCGATGGCCAGCAGGAAATCCTGAAACCGGATACCTTAATACAGACGGTAGCCCTACCAAAACAGAAATATTAAACCTTAAAAGAGAGGGAGCAAACGGAGATTATTGGAACTTAGCTTTCGGGAAGAGACCTGAGGAAACCTTATATGATCTAAAAACAGATCCAAACTGTATTACAAATATTGCAAGTGTAGATAAATACATTTCATTGAAGGATAGTTTAAGAAAAATTTTAATTGAAGATTTAACAATAAATAGAGATCCAAGAATTATTAGTGGTGGAGAGATTTTTGATAATTATACATACGCAGAAAAACGAACTAGAAACTTTTATGAACGTTATATGAATGGAGAATCATTGGATTCAGATTGGGTAAATCCAACGGACTTTGAAAATCCTCTCGATTAACAATTAATGCTAATCCAAAACTGGTATATTAAATTTTTCGATAGTTGCTTTAGTATGAGCAGATTTCATTAAGCTTTCTAATTTTTTAACAACATCTGGGTAATTATCAGATAAATCATTTAATTCTTTAGGGTCCTCTTGAATATTAAATAATTTAAGCCTAGAGGGTCCTTCAAACAATTTCTTCTTATACCCTTTCCACTTATCTACTCTGATGGCTTGTTGTCCAGTGTATGCTGGAAACTCCCAATACAAATAGTCATGTTTTTTTTGTTCTTCACCTGTAAGTGCTGGCAAATAACTTTCACCATCAATTTTATAGTCTATCTCAGCACCAATTACATCGCAAACCGTAGCAAAATAATCGTAAAAAATACTTGGGTGATCTGAGCTTGTACCCGCTTCAATTCTTTTTGGCCATGATGCAATCGTTGGTACTCTTATTCCTCCTTCATTAACATTTCCTTTTACAGTATTTTTTGAATTAACAAAAATTCCAGTGCTATTAAAAAAGTGGATATCTACTTGTTCGTCTTTGTGTGTGGGGCCATTATCACTTGAAAAAACAATTAGTGTATTTTCATATTGACCATTTTCTTTAAGTTTCGCTACTAATTCTCCAACCTGTTCATCTAAATATGATATCATTGCTGCGTATGTGGCTCTAGGAGAAAAGTTAGGAAAGTAACCTTTATCTCCAAGGTAAGGCTCCTCTTTTCCAAATTTTTCTCTGTAATAATTTATCCATTTTTTTGGAGCCTGTAGAGGTAAATGAGGAAGTGGACTAGCATAATAAAGAAAGAATTTGTGATTAATATTTCGATCTAAAAATGCCATTGCCTCGTTATGCATGAGTGTTGGAGCATAATCATTTTGATGATATAATGCATAGCTTTCTTCATCTTCAGGATTAAGGTGATCAGGAAGTTTTCCTTTATCAACAACTGTGTTATTTAAAATATGTCGCTCGCTGTTTCGCCATAAATGGGTGGGAAATAGGTTATGAGCTTGTCGCTGACAATTATAGCCATAAAAAAAATCAAACCCTTTTTTATTTGGAATACTGGTTGTATTAGGAGCGCCAAGACCCCATTTACCGACCATGCCTGTTTTATATCCATTGGATTTTAAAATATTTGCAATTGTCTTTATGGAATCTGGCATTGGACGCTGTCCTTCAAGATTTGAATTTTCAAACATTGCCTTAAAACTCCAAACGTCTCCACGTTCTCTCCACTCACTATTTCCTCTAACTGGGTTATGCCCGGCGTGAAGTCCTGTCATTAAAATTGCACGAGCTGGAGCACAAACTGGAGCTCCGCTATAATGGTCAGTTAAGATCATCCCTGATTTTGCTAATGCATCAAGATTTGGTGTTTCAATCAGCTGTTGTCCTAAAACTCCCAGTTCTCCATATCCTAGATCATCAGCAAGAATAAAAATAAAATTGGGGGGATCTAAAACTGATTTATCAGTTTTAGAGCAAAAAAATAAGAGTAGACCAATGGAAATTATTAAATATTTCATTTATGTGTTTATTAAAAAGGACCTTTCTCATTAATTCTTGTGGCATCGTTTGCAAATCCTGGCATTTCACCACGTATATTATAATTTTTAGCCCTATTACTGGTTTTTGTCTTCATTCCATTAGTATTTTTGACAGGTTCACGTAAATACCAATCTTTAGTAATATTCTCGGGTAAGTTATCACCTGTTGCATTAGACCATTCTTTTAGCATTAGCTTTAATTCTTCATGGGCAGCCGGAATTTCTTGACCCAACATTAAATTATTAAACTGATAAGGATCGTTTATCAGATCATAAAGTTCTTCTTTCGGTCGTGGAGCTAGAAATATATCTGCTTGACGCTCTGTAATTATACCATCTATTAAGGCTTTTTTAAGCTCTGCATACGTGGGACTGTTTACTGCATCCAATGGACCTCGCTGAGCAAATTGTGGTCTTTCATTTTTAATGTACATATATCGCTCGTTACTGACCATTCGTTCATAAGCTTCATAATCATGCCAGTTGTGCTCTGCAAAAACGTAATTTCTAAACTTATCATTAGGGTCCAAAAGTAAATTTTTAAAGCTTACACCTTGGAATCGCTCTAGGGGATCAATTCCAGCCAAATCAATTAATGTTGGTGCAATATCAACAGCACTAACCAAACTTTCACTAACAGCATTTCGAGCAGCTATTGCTTTTGGGTAGTGAATAATAAATGGTGTTTTGATACCCTGGTGATTGACCCTAGTTTTACTATGGGGAAATGGTCTGCCGTTATCTGCCATTATAACAATAACAGTATTTTCATAAGTCCCTTTTTCTTTCAGCTTTTCAACAACCTCACCTATATAGTGATCAAAACGGGTAATTTCATCGTAGTAATTTACCAAGTCTAATCTTGTTTCTGGGCCATCAATTAAATATTCAGGGACTTTGATCTGATCTACATTGTGTGTTCCAGTAAATTGATTTTCACCCCATGCCCTATGTGCATCATAGGAAGCAAACCACATAAAAAAGGGTTGATCATTTGGAGCATTTTCTACTGCTTTCTCCCAATATTCCTCTCCTCCTTTACCATTAACTTCTCTATCATCATGAACTTCGTCAAATCCTCTTATAGCATAATCTCCCATATGAAACTTCCCTGCCTGAAGGGTAAAATAACCGTTAGATTTTAATATTTCAGGGAGTGAAATCATTTCAATCGGTGGCATGGTATGTAATTCGGCTGCACCTGTATTGTGGGGATAACGACCACTGATAATAGAGTTTCGACTTGGACTACAAGAGCTGGTAGTCAGGTATGCATTTTTAAAAATAATTCCTTCACTAGCTAATAAATCAATATTAGGGCTTTGAACATATTCATTTCCATAGCACCCCAAATCATCCCAACTAACATCATCGGCAATAAATACAACTAAATTAGGTGGCGTTACTTTATTTTTATCTGAGGAACAGGAATAAGACTGTATAATTAGCAATGCAGTAAAAAAATAACTAATAATATATGGGGGTGTTATGTTCTTCATAGTTTAGTTTTTAGAATCTATTATGTCAATTTAATCTTATTTTTTTATTCTTCACCGTTTACAGTTATGACTATTTGCCTTGCCCCTACTTCGTTCCTATGCTCACATAAATAGATGCCCTGCCAGGTTCCTAATAACAGATTTCCATTGTTGATCGGGATGTCCACACTGCTTCCAAGTAAGCTACTTTTTATATGTGAGGTCATGTCATCTGAGCCTTCTAATGTGTGGAGAAAATGGTTAGCCGTTTCAGGCACCATAACATTAAAATGGGTTTCAAAATCAATCCTGACCGTAGGATCGGCATTTTCATTAATTGTCAAACTAGCCGATGTATGTTTTATAAAAATATTGACTACCCCTGTCATTTGAGGTAATTCATTTTCAATGTAATTAGTGATAAGGTGAAAACCACGCGGAAATGAGGGAAGTATAATTTCTTTCTGAAAAATCATATTCTTAAATTTAAATAAATTTAGACAAATAAAAGATTTATGCTTAAGCCGATATCTATGAAAATTACATTATTGTCAATTGTTATGGCGTTCACTCTAATTTGCTGTAATAAGCTAACTACTCCTTTAATAATTGGACATAGAGGCGCAAAAGGGCATGTAGTAGAAAACACCTTAGAATCAATAGAAAAAGCAATTGCATTAGGTGTAGATGGTATTGAGGTAGATATATTTAAATGTAAATCAGGAGAGCTAGTAGTTTTTCATGACAAAACTTTAAACCGTTTAACAGATGCTGAAGGATTAATTGAATCACTGGATTTAGATTCAATCAGAAAAATCAGGATACTTGATAAATATAAAATACCTACGCTAAGGGAAGTATTGGATTTAATAGATGGAAAAGTATTTTTAAATATTGAGCTTAAAGGAAGTCAAACAGCTATTCTCACACATCAGTTAATCGAAGACTACGTCAAAAAAGGAAGTTGGACAGAAAAAAAATTTATTATTTCAAGTTTTAACTGGGAAGAGCTAAAGGAATTTTATAAAAATAATAAAGTGGTTCCTATAGCTGTATTAACAGATGCTGACCCTCTGGATGCCCTTCCTATTGCTTCACAGGTAAAAGCAGATGCTATCAATCCAAGTTATAAATCATTAAACTCGAAAAATGTAAAAAAAATCCACCAAGCTGGATATAAAATTTTTCCCTATACCGTTAATTTAAAAGATGAAATATTAAAAGTAGTTTCCTTAAATGTTGATGGTATCATTACAGATTTCCCTGAACGAGTTAACGAAATACTTGTTAATCGTTAGGCTAAAAATAAATAGAGAATACCAGCAATCACCCCTCCAGCAAAGGGACCAAAAATGGGAATCCAAGCATAAGACCAATCTGCATCTTTATTTTTTCTAGGAATCAATTGATAAACTAATCTTGGTCCAAAGTCTCGAGCAGGGTTAATAGCATAACCTGTGGTTCCTCCTAAAGATAGACCAATTACCCAAACGAGAATCCCGACAGGAAGTGCTTCTAATGCGCCTAAACCGAAATTGGAAACTTCAACACCCTCGATTTCAATATTTGGAACGGCAATAAACAACACGCCAAAAACCAAAACAAAGGTTCCTATAAGTTCGCTAAAAAAATTATTTTTAAAATTTCTAATCGCTGGACCAGTGCAGAAAGTACCTCTAACAGCAGCCTCATCAGTAGTTTTTCTGTGGTGGTCTATGTAGGTAATATAGCATATCCAGCTTCCAAACATAGCTCCTAGTAATTGAGCGATTAAATAACCGGGGACAAGGGCCCAAGAAAACTTTTCGGCGACCGCAAGACCAATTGTAACAGCAGGATTTAGATGTGCACCGCTAAACTGACCGGTAATGAATACACCAACAAAAACTGAAAAACCCCATGCACTAGTAATTAAAACCCAAGGAGTTTGACCCTCAGCAATTGTTTTTTTTAAGTTTACATTAGCCACAACTCCACCTCCCAACAGGAGAAGTATGAAAGTACCAATAAACTCTGCTATATATGGGTCAATATTCATAAGATGTAGTTTTCAATTATTTTATTAGTGCTCGATAATTCTTCCTTTATCCAAGATTCATTTTTGTTTAAATATTCTGCCATTATTCTAACAACACTAGGTGCTATTTTTTTTGTTTCATTTGCATCCAAAAATAAACATCTTACTCTACGTGCCAAAACATCCTCAAGATGAATTGCCATTTCTTTTTGAATAGACCAAAGAATTAAATTTTTAGTAATGTAGAATTTACTTGACAGAGACTGATTATCCTTTGCTGTTCCCTGGGCAGTAATTTTAGTTGCATCCGAACCATAAGCATGCAATGGATTATCAAAATCTATATTTTCATCATAGCCAGAAAGTTTTAACTTATGGGTACGGCATTTAACATCTTTCAAACCGCCTACCATCGAGGCGGTGTTTATGGCATCCTCAGCCATTTTGCGATAAGTAGTCCATTTACCTCCCAAAAGACTAATTAAACCTGAGGTGGATACATTAACCTTATGGTGACGAGAAATTTCCTTTGTTTCAGTATCACTCCCTTGATTAGCCGCTAAAGGCCGCAGTCCAGCAAAAACACTCTTTACGTCTTTTCGTTTGGGCTTTTTAGTCATGTATTGTCCGGCATTGGCAAGGATAAAATCTACTTCTTCATCCTTAGGCCTAGGTTCTTCCAAAGTCTCATCAATGGGGGTATCAGTTGTTCCAAGCACAACATGGTTGTGCCAAGGCACAGCAAACAAAACCCTACCGTCCGATGTATGAGGAATCATAATAGCGTGTGGGCCATCTAGAAACTCTTTTTCTAAAACTAGGTGAACACCTTGACTGGGGCGGATCATTGGCCTGGCTTCAGGTTTATCCATTTGAATTACACGATCACTAAAAACTCCAGTAGCATTTATAATCACTTTCCCTTTAATTAAGAATTTTTTTTCTGATTCACTTTCAATCGCCTCCAATCCAGAAATTAAATCATTTTCCTTAGTTAATCGTTTTACCTCAACATAATTTAATATTGTAGCGCCAAGCTCGCAGGCTGTTCTTGCTAAACTAATAGCCATTCTAGAGTCATCAAACTGGCCGTCATGATATATTACACCACCCCGAAGTCCTTCATTTTTTACATTGTTAATTAAGGAAATGGTTTCTTGTTTATCTAATAATTCAGATGGGCCAAGTCCTAATTTTCCTGCCATCATATCGTATACTTTTAGTCCTAAACCATAAAAAGGGCTGTTCCACCAATCGTAAAATGGAATAACAAAACTCATGTCTTTAACCATTTGAGGGGCATTTTTTTTCATAATACCTCTTTCCTTTAGTGCCTCGATTACAAGCGAAATATCACCATTTTGAAGATACCTAACTCCACCATGTACTAGTTTTGTACTTCTCGAGGAAGTCCCTTTAGCAAAATCATTTTTTTCTAGTAATAATGTTTTATATCCTCTTTGAGCTGAATCGACTGCAGCTCCTAACCCACTTGCTCCTCCACCTATAATTATGACATCCCAAATTTCAGTTGAGGACAATTCCTCTAAAAATTTTGACCTATCCATAGTTTTAAGATAATATTCGGGAAACTCTATCCTCCCATAAATGAATTATACTTTCTGTTTTTTCGTCTGGATTAGGCCCAAAAGACTGATCTTCTTTCCATAACTTTTCTAAATCATCAGTAGATTTCCAAAAACCAGTCGCAAGACCTGCTAAAAATGCGGCTCCTAAAGCAGTAGTTTCTGTAATTTTTGGACGAATTACTTTAACATTTAAAAGGTCAGCTTGAATTTGCATTAATAAATTATTATTGCTGGCTCCACCATCAACTTTTAGATTGGAGAATTCAACTCCAGCATCTTTTTGCATTTCAATAATTATATCTCTAGAACGAAGTGCAATTGACTCAAGTCCAGCTCTGGCAATATGGGCCTTATTTGTTCCCCTTGTAATTCCCATGATAGCACCAGTTGCATGAGGATCCCAATAAGGAGCACCAAGACCAGATAAGGCAGGAACTATGGTAACTCCTCCATTATCTTCAACCGTATTGGCTAAATCTTCAATATCAGGAGCTGAGTCTACTATATTTATTTGATCTCTCATCCATTGTATAAGTGCACCTGCGGTAAAAACACTACCCTCAATTGCGTAGGTAACTTTTCCCTTTATTTCCCATGCAATTGTAGTTAGCATTCTATTTTGGGATTCTACTGCTTTACTACCAGTATTCATTATACAAAAACAACCAGTTCCATAGGTATTTTTAACATCACCTGGTTTCAAACACATTTGACCAAATAAGGCAGCCTGTTGGTCTCCAGCAATACCACTAATTGGTATTTCTGAACCTAAAATTGATTTATTTAAATTTCCAATAATTTCAGAAGAATTTACAACTTTAGGTAGTAGTGATTTAGGAATGTCCAAAATAGATAATAACTCATCATCCCATTTACCATTATGAATATTATAAATAAGTGTTCTACTTGCATTGGTGGCATCTGTTACATGTTTGACTCCTTCGGTTAATTTCCATATTAACCAGCTATCAACAGTTCCAAATGCGAGTTCACCTTTCATGGCAAGATCTTTTAAACCTGGAATATTATCTAGTATCCATTTTATTTTAGTTCCGGAGAAATAGGCATCGATCAATAAACCAGTCTTTGAAGAAAATAAAGCTTCTTTGCCTGCATCAATAAGGTTTTCGCAAATTTTAGCAGTTCTCCTATCTTGCCAAACGATTGCATTATAAACTGGTTCACCAGTATTTTTATTCCAAATTATGGTTGTCTCTCGTTGATTAGTTATGCCTATTGAATCAATTTCCTGAGGATTAATTAAAGCTTTCTGGACCACACTCTTAATAGCCTTTAACTGAGTTTCCCAAATTTGAATTGGATCGTGTTCTACCCAGCTTTTTTTTGGGAAAAGTTGGGTGAACTCTTCTTGAGCTACTGCAATTTGATTTCCATTTTTATCAAAAAGTATTGCCCTAGAGCTTGTGGTGCCAGCATCTAGGGACAAAACATAGTTTTTCATGGCTTAGAAAATTAATTTTCAACCTGTAAAGTACAATAAAATTGAAATAACCAATCCTACAAGAATTATAGATAATACTAAATCAGTTGTATTAAAGGATTCTCTAAACTCCTGCTTCATTTTAGTTGTCATAGTTCCAAAGGATAAACCTTCTATTTTAGCGTAATCAGGAACTGCTGAGGCCATACTTACGCCAACACATAGAAATACTGAGAAAATAAACATAAAAATTGCCATGTGTGCAAAATTTATAGTTGCAAAGGCAAATGCAATACCAGAAACTTGAATACCTGATGTAATTTCATCTTGGAAGTAAATTTCAGTACCCAACCTTAAAATGAGTAAGATCAATCCACTAATTAAAGTTGTAATGGCAGCATCGGAAGTTACTCTCTTCCATATAATACCTAATAAAAAAACTGCTGTTACAGGAGGTGCAATGTATGATTGTACATTTTGAAGGTACTGGTACATAACCCCTCCGCCAATTTTTTCCATAATAGGTATCCAAATTATCCCTAATACAACAATAATAGCAGTGGCAATTTTCCCTATTCTAATCAATGATTCTTCAGACTTATCAGGTCTTATTTTTTTGTAAATATCAATTGTAAATATGGTAGAACATGAGTTAAAAACAGAAGCCAAGGAGCTCATCAAGGCAGCCATCAAACCACCTGCAACTAAACCTTTTAAACCAACTGGCAAAAGAGTTTTAACTAGCATCGGGAATGCTCGATCGGCTTTTGAAACCTGAAAAACTTCAGGCTGTTGAAGTGTCAGAGCAAATGCGATTATACCTGGAACTAAAAAAATTAATATTGGTAATAATTTTAAATAAGCTCCAAAAATAGCACCTCTTCTAGCAATTGTAATATTATTGGCTGCTAAAGTTCTTTGAACTATGTATTGGTCAGTACACCAATACCAAATTCCAACTATAGTTCCACCAATTAATAATCCAGTCCAGGGAAATTGGGGATCATCCATTGGACGCCACATGTTAAAGTGATCTGGACTAACTGCAGTTACTGTTTCTCGAAGCTGAGCCCAGCCTCCTACCTCTTGTAAACCCAAATAAGTAATGACTACTGAACCAAAAATCAAAACGATAGTTTGTAAAGTCTCAGTATATATAACAGCTTTTAATCCTCCAATAACAGTATAAATTCCCGTAAAAACTACTATACCAATAGCACCATACCAAAAAGGGATTCCTAAAAGTTCAGAAACAACAATACCCCCTGCATAAATAGTAATAGAAACCTTTGTAAGTACATAAGCTAAGAGGGAAAATACAGAAAGAAACCATCGGGAACGACTATCAAATCTTTTTTCTAAAAACTCAGGCATTGTAAAGGCTCCACTTCTAATATAAAAAGGTAAAAACAACCAACCAAGAAGTAAAACAATCCAGGCGTGTAATTCATAGTGTGCCATTGGAGTTCCAGATTCAAAACCTGTTCCAGCCAAACCCACTACATGTTCTGATCCAATATTTGAAGCAAAGATTGACGATCCGATTACGAACCAACCTACATTTCGACCAGCAAGAAAATAATCTTCTGTATTATTGTTTTTTTGAATAAATACCCAAACGGCAACACCTATTAATGCAAGAAAATAAATCCCTAAAACTACCCAGTCCAATTGTTGAAGTACTGATGTCATAATTATTATAAATTTTGTTTTTTTTAATATTAGATCAACAATATAAAACAAATCTTAAAGTAATTTTATTATTGTGCGATATGTTCTAGAAATAGTACTGTGTTGAATTAATTGTTATATTTAAAAATTAAAAAAAAACATGCAAAATATATCAAGACGTTCCTTTTTAAAGTCAACAGCCGCTGCCACTTCAGGGCTTATATTTATCCCTGGATGTGTGAGTAACTCACCTAATAACCGCTTAAACATTGCCGTAATTGGTGTCGGTGGTCGTGGTAAAGCCAATTGGACAAAAGTTCCAAGAGAAAATATTGTTGCAATGTGCGATGTAGACGATAATAGAGCCGCTGCTGGTTTTAATATGTTTCCCAAAGCAAGAAAATTTAAAGATTTTAGGGTGATGTTTGATGAAATGGCAAAAGAAATTGACGCTGTAATTATTACTACTCCAGACCACACTCACTTTGCCGCAACAATGATTGCTATGGAACTGGGAATGCATGTTTATGTTGAAAAGCCATTAGCGCACAATATATGGCAACTAAGAACACTTAAAAAAGCAGCTAAATATTACAATATTATTTCCCAGATGGGGAATCAAGGACATACCACTGACGGAATTAGGTTGATAAAAGAATGGTATGAACAAGGCCATTTAGGTCAAGTCACGGAGGTACATGCGTGGCATGGAAAAATAAATTTCGGACCCGGAAAATATTTTACTAAGCCTGATACTTTTCCTCCATCAATTGATCCAGTTCCTGATTATCTAGATTGGGACCTGTGGCAAGGGCCTGCTAAGTCTAGGCCCTTTAATTCTAGCTATGCACCAAAATCGTGGAGAGGTTTTTATGATTATGGAAATGGACTTCTAGGAGACTGGTCTTGTCATACACTTGACGGACCCTTTTGGGCTTTAAATCTTGGCATGCCCCATACTGTAACTGCTGATGTTACTAATCCTAGAACTGAACATAATTTTGTAGGTGATCAATCCGTGGTTACTATGGAGTTTCCCGCTAGAGGAAGTCGATCACCGGTCACTCTAAAATGGTATGAAGGACCTGTACCCGAGATGAAGCCAAAAAATAATCCCAACTGGAAAATTAAAGGTTTTGATAAATCCGGGATGATGATGATAGGTGATAAAAATACACTAGTTACTGGTTCTAGACCAAATTTTGGTCCTAGACTGGCCATTGAAAATGAGGCTTGGGAAGAATTTAAAAAGTCTCCTCCTGAAAAGACAATCCCAAGAACTTATGAGAATGAACCTGTCAAAGAGTGGACTGATGCTATTAAGGATAACACCCTACCAGGATCTAATTTTGATTATTCAGCTGATTTAACGGAAATGGCTCTTATTGGTGTTCTTGCCCAACGCTTCGCTACAAAGATAAATTATGATGCTGAAAACATGAAAGTCACGAATCGCCCTGATCTTGATGATTACATAAAAGAGCCCACCAGAGAAGGATGGTCATTTGGTGAAAATTTATAAAGCCAATGCCTTGACAAGAATCTTTTTAACATTACTCATTTGCTCCAAACTAGTTATGGCTCAAACTGAAATGCAGCCTTACGAAATCATCGAAAATATTTCTGACACTGAAATAAGATTTTATCCATCGGTTATGATGGCAAAACATAAATCTAAAAATCCTGGTGCAGGGTTTGGAAAGCTTTTTAACTATATTTCAGGCAACAATAATACAGAAACTAAAATTGCAATGACTACTCCAGTCCATATTAAAAAAAGTCAAGATGAAAATTCCATGTCATTTGTTTTGCCTAAAAAATTTAATATTGATAATGCTCCCTTACCGAACGATGATTCTTTAGAAGTTTTTGAAGGGGGTAGCGGGTATTTTGCTGCCATTAAATATTCAGGATACACGAATGAATCAAAAGAAAAAATATTTACTGAAAAATTGCAAAGTATTTTGAAAAAGGTCGATATAAAGGCCTCTGGTGAGCCAGTAATATTAGTCTACAATAGCCCCTACAAGTTAATTAATAGAAGAAACGAAATTATAATTCCGGTAATTTATAATAGTTCCAACAACAATGAAGGATTGTAAAATTACGGGTTTAGAAATTAGAGATATTCGTTTTCCTACCAGTGATAATTTAGACGGATCTGATGCTATGAATCCGGATCCAGATTACTCCGCTGCATATGTTATATTAAAAACTGATCATCCAAGAAAACTTCAGGGACATGGACTCACATTTACAATTGGTCGTGGAAATGAAATTTGCGTTAAAGCAATTGAATCTCTATCATACTTATTAATTGGTAAATCAATAAGTGATTTTACCAATGATATGGGACAATTTTGGAAAACCATAACTGGAGATAGCCAGCTTAGATGGCTAGGTCCTGAGAAAGGAGTGATTCATTTGGCTACTGGTGCATTAGTAAATGCTGTATGGGATCTTTACGGGAAATTAGAGCAAAAACCTTTATGGCAGCTTATCTCACAGATGACACCTGAACAACTTGTTAAGTGTGTTGACTTTACCTATATAACTGACGCTATTACTGAAAAAGAAGCATTGGATATTCTAAAAGAAAAAGAGATTGGAAAAAAAGAACGTATTAAGTATTTACTTAAAAATGGCTATCCAGCTTATACAACCTCAGCTGGGTGGTTGGGTTATTCAGATGAGAAAATAAGAAGGCTTTGTAGAGAAGCTAAGAAAGAAGGGTTTAGTCATATCAAAATGAAAGTAGGGTCAGATCTTCAAGATGATATTAGAAGAAGTAGAATTATTCGAGAAGAAATTGGATTTGATTTAAAGTTAATGATGGATGCAAACCAAAAATGGGATGTAAATGAGGCCATTGAAAACATGAAACATTTAGCTAAATTTAAACCATTGTGGATCGAAGAGCCAACATCTCCAGATGACGTATTGGGGCATCAGAAAATTGCTAGATCCGTTCATCCTATTCATGTAGCCACAGGGGAACACTGCCAAAATAGAGTTGTATTTAAGCAATTAATGCAAGCAGGGGCAATTGGGATATGCCAAATTGATAGCTGTCGAGTCGGTGGAGTTAATGAAATACTGGCTATTTTATTAATGGCGGCAAAATTCAATATTCCTGTTTGTCCGCATGCTGGAGGTGTTGGACTTTGTGAGCATGTCCAACATCTTTCAATGATTGACTACATTTCTATTAGTGGATCAATGGAAAATCGAATTATCGAATATGTAGATCATTTACATGAACACTTTATTGACCCAGTTGTGATTAAAAACGGGAATTATATGCCTCCAAAAATTCCTGGATACAGTATTGAAATGAAAAAAGATTCTATTGAAGAATTTGATTTTCAAACTGGGCCTATATGGTTTAAAAGAAAGTCAAAGTCCTTAAATTAAGATTATGAAAAATATTCTATTGGTTATTCTTTTACCTCAACTTGTAATTTGTCAAAACCAGTGGATGTTAAAGTCAATTTCTGAAGAACCAATCTTTGAGACAAAACAACTTTTCTTTGAAGAAAGAATGCCAAATGTAGTAGTTGCAACTGATGGGTCAATCATTGCTAGCTTTGGTAAAACAAAATTTATGGTAAAGAGAAGTGAAGATGGAGGAAAATCATGGGGCCCTAAAATCAATATTGCTGATGGAATTCATGGGGGTGGTTTAACAGTTGACGAAAAAAGTGGAGATATTATTGCTTTTATTGAAGAGGAGCATCCTCCTTCAGAGCTAAAAACTTTTAGAAGTAAGGATAATGGTAAATCATGGGAACCTTATAAAATTAAAATCATACCTGATAAAAACGGTATAATTCCTTCAATGCATATGAACGAACATGGGATTACACTTAGAAAAGGTAAATATAAGGGAAGATTGATAAGACCATCTCGATATTACAATGTTGAGAGTAGTTCTAAAAGAAAATGGATGTATTCTAATGCAAAAGAAAAATTGTGGAAAGAACAATATACCAACGCTATTTTCAGTGACGATGGAGGTTATACATGGTTTACTAGTGAACCATTTCCCGCAAATGGTACTGGTGAAGCCGCCCTTGTTGAGTTAAATGATGGTTCTCTATATTACAATTCTAGAAGACATTTTTATAATGATGGAAATAATCATAGAATGAGACTAGCCGCTTCCAGTAATGATGGAGGAGAAACGTGGGATAACATGTATATTAGTAATGAATTGCCTGATGGCCCAAAAAATTTAGATTATGGTTTAATGGCGGGCCTAGACAGGTTACCTCACAATGAACAGGATATTTTAATTTTCAGTAATGTAGATTCAAAAAATGAAAGAGAAAATGGAATGATTTGGATAAGTTTTGATGGCGGGAAAACATGGCCATTAAAAAAATCGATTGATCAAGGAAAGTACAAATACTCATCTATTGCTGTTGGGAGAGAAAATACCCCAAGTGAAGGATTCATATATGTGCTCTATGAATTTGGCGATTTTCAAAATAATTATGCTGGAGCTAAAATTGCAAAATTTAATATGTCTTGGTTACTTCTCGGAAAAGATATTGATAAATACGTTAAATAATTATAATGAAATTCGATTTAAGTAATAAAAATGCTTTGGTGACTGGAGGTAGTAGCGGAATAGGTAAGGCCATTGCAGAAACACTTAAAGGTCAGGGAGCAAATGTATATGTGATAGATTTAAATGAAAGTGAATCGAATACTTCAAATGGAATAAAGACTATCAAAACTGATATAACTAGTTCAAATAACCTAAAAGATATTTTAAAAAAAGTCCCTGATAGGATTGATTTGTTGATCAACAATGCAGGGGTTGGATTGGTTGGAAATATTGAGGAAACTGAAGAAGAAGATTTTGATCGTCTATATAAAGTAAATGTGAAGGGAGTTTATAACTGTATCAAAACTTTTTTGCCGAATATGAAAGCCAATGGAGGAGCTATTATAAACATGGCATCGATTGTGTCGCATGTAGCGGTTAATAATCGATTTGCCTACACAATGACAAAAGGGGCAGTTCATGCAATGACCTTTGCTATTGCTAAAGACTATATTAATGAGGGTATCCGTTGTAATAGCGTTTCACCAGCAAGGGTACATACCCCATTTGTGGATGACTATCTAAGTAAAAATTATCCTGGTAAAGAAAAGGAAATGTTTAAAAATCTTTCTAAAACCCAACCTCTAGGGAGAATGGGTGAGCCAGATGAAATTGCAAACTTAGTTTTATATTTATGTAGTGACGAGGCGTCATTTATAACTGGATCAGACTTCTCAATAGATGGTGGATTTGTAAAATTAAATGGAAATTAACCAATACGGCCTATGAAATTAATTAGATTTGGTAGAAATGGACAAGAAAAACCTGGTTTAGAATTAGATAATGGATCAAGGATAGACGTTTCAGCTTTTGGAGAGGATTACAATGAACTTTTTTTTGGATCAGATGGTGCAAATAGACTCGCTGAGTGGCTTGAACATAATGAGTCGCAATGCGCACAAATAGGTAAAAATATTCGCCTAGGGCCCCCCATTGCCAGGCCCTCAAAAATTGTTTGTGTTGGATTAAATTATGCAAAACACGCGAAGGAAAGTGGAATGGAAGTACCAAGTGAACCGGTACTTTTCTTTAAAGCAAGTTCGGCAATTGTAGGACCTTACGATGATGTCATATTACCAAAAAAGAGTCAAAAATCAGATTGGGAGGTAGAATTAGCAGTTGTAATTGGAGCAAGAGCATCATACGTTTCAGAGGGAGATGCCATGAAGCACATTGCAGGGTATGTACTTCACAACGATATTAGTGAGCGCGAATATCAATTAGAGCGATTAGGACAATGGGTGAAGGGAAAGAGTTGTGACACTTTTGCTCCTTTAGGGCCATTTATGGCTACAACTGATGAAATCCAAGATCCACATAATCTCAGACTTTGGTTAAAACTCAATGGAAAAACAATGCAAGACAGCAATACTTCGGATTTGATATTTGGTATTCCAAAACTAGTAAGTTACATTAGTGAATTTATGACATTACTCCCTGGTGATGTAATTTCGACCGGAACACCCTTTGGTGTAGGCCTTGGACTTGACCCGCAAAAGTATCTTAAAGATGGAGATATGATGGAATTAGGAATTGATGGGCTCGGAGTTTCCAAACAACCCGTAAAGGCATTGAAATAAGATTAAATAGAAGATGAGAATCAAACTATTTCCAAAATTGAATTGTGAGAATTGATTCCCATCAGCATTTTTGGAAGTTTGATCCTATTCGAGATTCATGGATAAATAAGTCCATGACTAAAATCAGAAAGGATTTTTTACCTGAGGACCTAATTGGTATTTTAGCTAAAAATAAAATCGATGGCTGTATTGCCGTTCAAGCTGACCAGTCAATAGAAGAGACCAAATTTCTTTTAAATCATGCAGCTAAAAATAGTTTCATAAAAGGTGTTGTCGGATGGGTTGACCTATGTGACCGAAATGTAAAAGATACTCTTGAGTACTATACTAAAAATCCACTTTTTAAAGGAGTTAGACATATCGTACAGGCTGAGCCAAATGGCTTTTTGCTTGGAGAAAATTTTCAAAATGGCATTAATAAGCTAAAGGATTTCAATCTAACCTATGACATTTTAATTTATCCTAAACAGTTAAAAGAGGCTATTGATTTAGTGAAAAAAAATCCAGATCAAGCCTTTGTTCTAGATCATATTGCTAAGCCCTTAATTAAAAATAAAGAAATTGATGACTGGTCTATGGGGATTTTAGAGATCGGGAGTTTTAAAAATGTTTATTGTAAATTGTCAGGACTAGTTACCGAAGCGGATTGGAAAAATTGGAGTAAGTCAGATTTTAAAGACTATTTAAAATTGGTTTTAAACGCTTTTGGAGTTGATCGATTGATGTTTGGATCTGATTGGCCAGTGTGTTTGTTGGCTGGAAATTATGGTCAGGTATTAAATATTATTGAAGACTTTATAGAAGTGCTATCAGATGATGAAAAAAGAAAAATAATGGGGGGTAATGCCTGTAAGTTTTATAAAATCTATTAAATATGGATTTAAATTTAAAAGATAAAGTTGTTCTAGTTACCGGAGGCTCTAAAGGTATTGGTTATGCCATAAGTCATGTCTTAGCAGCCGAAGGAGCTATCCCATTTATTGTTAGTAGAAATGAAAAAAGTATTTTAAAAACCGTTAAAGAAATCAGTGAAAAAGGAGGTAAGTGTTCCTTCGCTGTTGCAGAGTTAACCGATCCAGACCAATGTAAAGCATCAGTTCAAAAGGCAATTACTGAATTTGGTACGATTCATGGATTGGTAAACAATGCTGGGGTGAATGATAGTATAGGTCTAGAAAATGGAGATGAGGATACTTTTATTTTATCACTAAAAAAAAATGTAGTCCATTTTTTTGTTATGGCTCAAGCATGTCTTCCATATTTAAAAAATAATAAAGGAGCAATAGTAAATATTGGATCAAAGGTTTCAATGACTGGTCAAGGAGGAACCTCTGCCTATGCAGCAGCATGTGGAGGAAGAAATGCACTGACTCGAGAATGGGCAGTTGAACTACTTCCCCACTCTATTCGCGTTAATGGAATAATTGTGGCGGAAAGCTATACCCCACTATATGAAAAATGGATAAATACTTTCCCTAATCCTAAGGAAAAACTAAATCAAATTGTGAAAAAAATACCATTGGAAAACCGAATGACTACTCCTGAGGAAATAGCTAACTCTGTTGCATTTTTGCTCTCTGATAAATCAAGTCACACCACTGGTGAACTTATTTTTATAGATGGTGGATACACTCATTTAGACAGGGCAATTTCAAAATAAGATGTTAAAAAATCTTACAAAAAATAATTTGTATTCCTACCAACAATAAATTAAAGTTATATTTCGAAATTGAATAATAAATAAAATTTACAAATGAGAAAAACAGTTGTTTCAAAAGAAATATTAATTCCTTTTATTTTAATTACTTCACTATTTTCTCTTTGGGGATTTGCAAATGCTGTCACAGATCCAATGGTTCAAGCTTTTAAGAAAGTTTTAGAATTATCAAATTCTCAAGCGGCTTGGGTCCAAATGGCTTTTTATGGAGGGTATTTCTGTATGGCCTTACCTGCTGCATTATTCGTTAGGAAATATTCTTATAAAGTTGGAGTTTTAATTGGGCTAGCACTCTATGCTTTGGGAGCTTTGCTTTTTTATCCTGCAGCAATTACCGAGCAGTTTTGGTTTTTTTGTTTGGGATTATACATACTAACTTTTGGATTAGCTTTTTTAGAAACCACTGCCAATCCCTACATACTTGCTATGGGAGATAAATCAACTGCAACTCAAAGGTTAAATCTTGCCCAAGCTTTTAATCCATTAGGACTTATCCTTGGATTGCTAGTTGCCCAACAATTCGTTTTAAAAAATTTACAATCTGATGATATTCAAGATTTCAGCGCTTTGGAGGCTGGCGAAAAAGTAATGATAAGAACTGCAGACTTAATGGTGATTCGTGATCCATACGTTATTCTAGGTCTAGTAGTTCTTTTAGTATTTATTTTAATAGCAATATCTAAAATGCCTCAAGCAAAGGACGATGATCAGATCGCACCACTAAGTAAAACCTTTAGAAGTTTATTTGAAAACAAAAACTATCGTAATGGGGTTATTTCACAAGTTTGTTGTGTTGGAGCTCAAATCATGTGTTGGACATACATTTACCAATATGCTGAGGCAATTGGAATTTCAAGTAAAACTGCTGCCAGTTATCAATTTATGAGCTTTATTTTATTTCTTTTTGGAAGAGCAATTGGAACCTATCTTTTGAGGTTTGTAAATTCAGGGAAACTATTATTTCAGTTTTCTTCAATGGCAGGAGTTTTTTGCTTAGGTGCTATATTTATCAGTGGAACTTTCGGGCTATATGCTTTGGTAGGTACTTCGTTTTTTATGTCTTTGATGTTTCCAACTATTTACGGAATAGCATTAGAGGATTTGGATGAAAAAGAATCTAAGATTGGAGCTGCAGGATTAGTAATGGCAATTGTAGGAGGTGCTTTTATGCCTTTATTGCAGGGTAAAATAATTGACTTGGGAGGAAGTGGTGTTGATGATCTAAATATTCTTGGAGTTTCTGAAATTAATTTTTCATTCCTACTCCCAATTCTTTGCTTCATTTTCATTGCCTATTATGGTCGGGATATTTTTAAACAAGCTGCCTAAAATGAAAAGGTACTGTCTTGCCCTAGATTTGAAAAATGATCCATTACTTATCAGTAAGTATATTGATTATCATAAAGAAGTCTGGCCTGAAATATCATCGAGTATTAAAGAAAATGGTATCATTGATATGCAGATATATAATTTTGCTGACCGTTTATTTATGATTATCGAGACTGAAGATGATTTTAGTTTTAAAAAGAAAAATAAAAGGGATAGTCAAAATCCGTTTGTAATAAAATGGGAAGAAATAATGTCTAAATTTCAAAAACGAATTTCAATTAGTGATAGCGGCGAAAAGTGGATGTTGATGGAAAAAATATATGAGCTTGAAAAATAAAATTAAATATGTCTAAAGTCATAAATATTGCTATAATTTTTGGGTTGTTTTTTCTTTTAGGATGTAATTCGATATCTGAAAATGAGGAAGAAAAAGAACTTCCAAATATTTTATTTCTATTTGCAGACGACTATACATACGATGCGATACACGCACTGGGAAATAAAGTGATTAAAACTCCCAACTTGGACAGACTAGTGAATGAGGGAACTAGCTTTACTAATGCTTTTAATATGGGAGGATGGCAGGGTGCTGTATGCATTGCATCTAGATCAATGATCATTTCAGGAAGAAGTATATGGAATGCCAAGGAAATAAATGACCAATGGAAGAAAAAAGAAAATTTTGAATTGGCTGAACAATCGTGGGGTAAATTAATGGAAAAAAAGGGTTATAAAACATACATGAGTGGAAAGTGGCATGTTAGTATAGATCCCAAGAAGGTTTTCCAAACGGTACGAAATATTAAACCTGGAATGCCTGGTGATTTTTTTAAAAATGAGGTTAAAAAAGGATATAGTCGACCTATAAATGAAAAAGATAAATCATGGATACCGTACGATTCGTTAAATGGTGGATTTTGGGAAGGTGGTAAACACTGGAGTGAAGTTCTCAAAGATGATGCGTTGGATTTTATAGATGATGCTAGCAATTCTGATGATCCGTTCTTTATGTATCTTGCATTTAATGCACCACATGATCCAAGACAATCTCCTAAATCTTTCCTAGATCAATATCCGATAGAAGAAATTCCTCTTCCAGAAAACTGGTTACCAGAGTATCCAAACAAAGAGGCAATTGGTAATCCAAAAACTCTCAGGGATGAAGCTTTAGCACCATTCCCAAGAACTCCGTATGCCATAAAAACTCACATAAGGGAATACTATGCTATAATTACCCATCTTGATCAACAAATCGGGGAAATTCTAGCAGCTCTAAAAAAATCAGGAAAAGACAAAAACACTTATATTTTTTTTACTGGAGATCATGGTTTATCTGTTGGTCGCCACGGATTATTAGGCAAACAAAGTATGTTTGATCACAGTATCAGGGTACCGCTTCTTATTAAAGGACCAGATATACCTAAAAAGCATAAAATTGAACAAGAGGTGTACCTTCAAGATATAATGGCTACCAGTTTGGAGTTGGGTAATGTTAAACCTCCAGATTCATTAGAATTTAATAGTTTACTTAGTGCCGCCAAGGGGGAAAGCCAAGAGAAAATCTACAAAAATGGTATTTATGGAGCCTATATTGATTATCAAAGGATGATAAGAAAAGACGGGTTTAAACTTATCGTTTATCCAAAAATAAAAAAAACAGTTTTATTTGATCTTAAAAATGATCCCCTTGAAATAAATGATCTGTCCTCCAATGAAAATTATTCAAAAAAGAAAATAGATTTATTTACTGGTTTACAATCACTTCAAAAGAAATTTGGTGATCCACTGGATTTAACCTCTTTAGTGCCCTAATATTTTATTTTTTAGTTTAAATTTTTACTGTTAATCTCAACCTTAGATGCTATGACATCAAT
>ERZ802830.1571-NODE-1571-length-21622-cov-7.05351_pt1 | contig 21622 bp, 22 predicted proteins | sample MGYA00345654_ERZ802830 | MGnify/ENA primary metagenome ERZ802830 (study PRJEB30503, sample SAMEA104212375) | marine metagenome | biome: Westerlies Biome; feature: [SRF] surface water layer (ENVO:00010504) within the epipelagic zone...; material: water...
GGATCAAGACTAAACATTTCACCCCTATCTTGAAGCATAAATCCAAGATTTTCAGGAACCATACCTGATCCCATGCCACGGTAATTGCTCTGTATAAGAGAGACCATATTTCCATACTTGTCAGCAACGGTTAGATAAATGGTATCTCCATTTTCTAGGCCAGCGTCATATCTTTGTGCTGCTTTCTTTTTGTTTAATAATTTAAGCCTTTCGTTAGCATATTGTTTTGAAATTAGTTCAGATGTAGGAATTTTAGAAAAATTAGGATCTGCATAATATTTTGCTCTATCTTCATAGGCCAATTTTTTAGCTTCAGTAAATAAATGTATATATTCAGCTGAATCTATTGTCATTGATGAAATATTAAAATTCTCCAATATATTAAGTATTTGCAATGCAGCAATGCCTTGACCATTTGGAGGCAGCTCCCAAACATCATAGCCTCTGTAATTTGTTGAAACAGGAGTTACCCATTCAGGGCTGTAGTTTGACATATCTTCATTTGTTAAGAGCCCTCCTTGTGACTGGATAAAGGATGTTATCTTGTTAGCAATTGAACCATTATAAAAATCATCACCATATGATGTTGCTACTAATTTATAAGTATTAGCAAGATCTGTATTTTTAAAGATTTCACCTTTACTTGGAGTTTTACCATTGACCATCCAGGTTTCAGAAAAATTTGGATAATCCTTAAATCTCTCTGATGAGTTTTTTAAATAATATGCAATTAGTTCAGATACTGGAAAGCCACTTTCAGCATAAAAAATTGCTTCATCAAATAGACTTTTAAAGTCTTTTTTCCCAAATTTTTTGTGCAATGATGCCCAACCAGCTACTGCTCCTGGAACTGTGACAGGTAAAGGGCCATAAGCAGGTATTCTATCCAAACCCTTTTCTTTTATGAAATCTATATTCATAGCTATAGGAGAGGGGCCAGATGAATTCAAACCATAGAGTTTTTTTGATTCTGCATCCCACACTATTGCAAAAAGATCGCCACCTATTCCACAACCAGTAGGTTCAACTAAACCTAATACAGCATTGGCTGCAATTGCAGCATCAATAGCATTACCACCGTCTTTTAACACATTAATTGCAGTTTGAGTTGCAAGAGGGTGGCTTGTCGCAGCCATTCCATTGGTAGCTATAACTTCTGATCTGCTAGCAAACGGAAGTCCAGTAACTCTATCAAAACTAGATACTGTGTTAATTGCTAAAAATAATACAAATAAATATTGTTTCATAACATCCTAAAATGGTGCGCTTGGGAAGATTCGAACTCCCGACCTCTTGGTTCGTAGCCAAGCGCTCTATCCAGCTGAGCTACAAGCGCACTTTTAAATTATAATAATGTTTATAAGAATTTTCTTAACTAATATGAAGCTAAGCATCAATTTAAATAAAATCGCCTTATTAAGAAATTCAAGAGGCTCAAATAATCCTGATATAGCAGAATATGCAATTACTGCTTTAGAAGAAAATATTTTAGGGCTTACAGTTCATCCTAGACCAGATAATAGACACATTACATACGATGATCTCATATGTATTAAGAACCTAACTGATGAATATAATAAAGAATTTAATATCGAAGGTAATCCACAAGAAGTTGCATCATTAAATTACAAAGGATTTATGCCACTGATTGAAGAATTCAAACCAACTCAAGCAACCTTGGTTCCAGATGCAACTAATCAGCTGACTTCTGATCATGGTTGGGCAATTCAAGATCTTAATTCAGCAAACTATATCCATAATATTAAAAAAAACTGCACTAGATGTAGTGTATTTATAAATGCAGGGACTAACCTTAATGATTTAACAAATGAAGTGATAGATTCCATTGAGATTTATACAGGACCATTTGCAGCAGCTGTTAAGCAAAACAACGCTGATTTGGTTGATAAAGAGTTATCAAAAATTATTTATACTTCTGAAATTGCAAAACAACGAAATATGCGAGTAAATGCAGGCCATGATTTAGATCTTATTAATTTGCCATATCTAATAGAAACAAATTTAATTGATGAAGTGTCTATAGGTCATGCTATTATTTCTGAATCCTTAAATCAGGGTTTTAAAAAAACAATTAATCAATATATAGAACTTATAAATGGATAAAGTAATAAAAGACATTAAAGACCAAATATCAGACAATAAAGTACTACTTTTTATGAAGGGATCACCATATCAACCTCAGTGTGGTTTTTCATCAAAAGTGGCTCAAATATTATTTAGTTATGACGTAGAGTTTAGCTATATAGATGTATTAGAATTCCCTGAAGTTAGAGCCAATCTTCCTAAAATTTCTGACTGGCCTACCTTTCCACAATTATTTGTTGATGGAGAGCTTGTTGGAGGCTGCGATATAATTACAGAGATGCATGAAAGTGATGAGCTTTCAACGGTATTAAGTTGAAGTAATAAGGGTCTGTAGAAAATTTTCTTTTCCAACTTTCTCTAGTAGGTCGAGCTGAGTCTCTAGATGGTCTACATGTTCTTCTTCGCTCTCTAATATTTTGTGAAGAAGGTCTCTTGAAACAAAGTCATTAACTTTTTCACAAGCTAGTATGGCATCACGCAAATCAGGTATCGCTTCATTTTCTAATTTTAAGTCGTTGTTAAGAACATCAATTGGATTTTCGGCAATATAAACATTGCCAAGATAACGCATGTTCGGTAAACCTTCTAGGAATAGTATTCTTTGTATCAATACATCAGCATGTTTCATTTCATCCATGGATTCAGTGTATTCATACTGAGCAAATTTATCTAAACCCCAATCAGATAACATTCTTGAATGTAAAAAGTATTGGTTAATTGCTCTTAATTCGTTAGATAGAATTTTATTAAGATGTTTGATGACTTGATCGTTTCCTTGCATGAGTAATTTATATGTTCTTTACCCCTAAAAATCAAGAAAAAATAGTATTTTGCTAATGATTCTCATTTAGAAAATGAATTGAGTATTATTTAATTATTTATCTTCTAAAAAACCCAATTTTTCGTGTATTTTTGTGCTGGATGTGGTGTAGCCAAATGGCACTCTTTCACCTGGATGTACTCTTTGAAATGCTTTTTGAACTGCAAGAGTAGTTTCATGAAACCCTGAAAGAATTAAATTGAGTTTTCCTGGATAGGTATTTATATCTCCTACTGCGAAGATTCCTTCTTTATCTGTTTGAAAATTTTCAGTATTAACCTTAATTTTATTTCCAGCTGAATCTAAATTCCAATCAACAATCGGACCAAGTTTTTTATTCAAGCCATAAAAAAATAATATGTAATCTGCAGTAATTAATTGATCTTCCTTTGTAGCTGTATTAATAATTTTAATTTCTTCTATATCGTTCTTGCTTGTTATATCTTTTATTATAAAGGGGGTGAGAAGCTTAATCTTACCTTCCTTATCTAAATCTCTGACGGTCATTTCAGTATCTGGAGCACCTCTAAACGCATCTCTTCTGTGTATCAATGAAACATTAGCACCAATTTTTTCTAATTCTACAGTCCAATCTAAAGCACTATCACCACCACCAAAGATAGCAATATTTTTATCTTTAAATAAATTTTTATCTTTAATTGAATAAAATATTTTTTCTTCTTCTAAATCAGAATAATCAGATTCCAAGATTGGTTTTATTGGTTCAAAGGATCCTGCACCAGCAGCAATGAATATATTTGTGCACTCTATCACTGAACCTTTATTTGTAATAACTTTCCAACCGTCATTTTCTTCTGCCATGCTTTCAACGCGCTCACTTAAAATAAGATCGTAGTCAAATGGTTCTATTTGTTTAAGTAGAGCATCAACATGTTCTTGAGCTGTCTGATAGGGAACACCTGGAATATCGAATATAGGTTTATCAGGATACAACTCAGCACATTGACCACCTGGTTTATCAAGGTTATCGATTAATGTGCACTTTAGCCCCAATATACCAGCTTCAAATACTGTAAAAAGCCCGACAGGCCCTGCACCTATAACTAATATATCTGTTTTCATTTAACTCTCATGCCTGGTTGCGCTCCGTTATCTGGAGAAACCATAAATACATCTTCTCCACCAGGACCCGCTGCCAAGATCATGCCTTCTGAAAGGCCAAAACTCATTTGTCTGGGTTTTAAATTGTTCACAAGAACAACCAGCTTATTTTCTAAGTCAGTAAGCTTGTAGGCTTGTTTAATGCCTGCAAAGACCGTTTTTTCACCAAGATCCCCTACATCCAATACTAGCTTAATAAGTTTATTAGCTTCTGGGACTTCAACTGCATTTTTAACTCTTGCTATACGCAGATCAATCTTCACAAAATCTTCTATATTTATTTCTTCCATTTAATCTAGTATTCCTTCAAATTCAGTTTTTTCAAGTCTTCTTATAAAGGGTTTAAATTTTTGTACTGAATTAATATTATCTAAACCAAGGTCTGAGTAAGATAATTTATCTAAATTTAACATGCTCAGGGCTTCTGAAGTTATCTCAGGAATAAAAGACTGCAACAAAATTGTTAAATCCTTAAAAACATTCAATGATTCAGAGCAAATTTTTAAGCATGCTTCTTCATTACCATTTTTTGCCTTATCCCAAGGCTCCTCTTTTGATACATAAGCATTTATCTTATCGGCAAGCATCATTATATTTCTTAATGCTTTTGAGTATTCTTTAGCATCAATTTGAGAAATAATTTCAACATAATTATCTTTAAACTCTTGTGATTTTGTAAGGCTATTTGGAATAATTTTAGAACCATTTAGTTTCACTAAAAAATTTTGTGTCCTACTACCAATATTTATATATTTACCAATAAGATCGCTATTAACTTTCTGAATAAAGTCATCTAACGAAAAATCTATATCAGAAATATCTGTATTTAGTTTTGAAGATAAGTAGTATCTATAATAATCAGCTGGAGCATAATCTAGTGCCTTATCTGCTAAGATAAAATTCCCTTTTGATTTTGACATTTTTTTACCTTCAATAGTTAAGAAACCATGAACAAAAACCTCATCTAAATTTTTAATTCCTGCTGTCTTAAGCATTGCTGGCCAAAATAGAAGATGAAAATAAACAATATCCTTTCCAATAAAGTGAATAAGTTTTGTATCTTGTGAATTCATTAAATCATTAAAGTCATTATTCAATGATTCAGCCCAATTCTGTATAGATGCTAAATACCCAACCGGGGCATCCATCCAGACATAGATATATTTATTATCTTCACCAGGAATATTAAAGCCAAAATATGGGTCATCCCTAGAAACATCCCAGTCCCTTAAATCTTCATCTAACCATTCATTTAATTTTGCTTCTATTGGCGGCTGTTTTGATATTTTTTTTATGTTGGATTTCAGAAAATCCGATAATTTATTTAATTGAAAGAAATAATGCTCGGATTCTTTAATTATTGGTGTTGAGTCTGAGAGAGCAGATATTGGGTTAATTAATTCTAGAGCATCATAAGTTGATCCACATTTTTCGCAGGCATCACCGTATTGATCTTCTGCTTTGCATACAGGACATGAACCTTTTACAAATCTATCTGCTAAGAATATTCCCTCATTTTCATCATACAGTTGAGAAATATTTTTTTTATAGATATAGCCTTTATCTTGTGCATTTTTAAAGATATCTGCTGTAAGTATTTTATTTTCTTCTGAGTGAGTAGAGTGAAAATTAGCAAGATTAATATTAAATTTTTCAAATGTATTTTTATGATTAGCATGCATCTCGTTAATTAGTTCTTCAGGTTGGATTCCTGAATCTTTAGCTTTAAGCATAATTGGTGTTCCATGAGTGTCACTAGCGCAGAAATATAATGCTTCATCTTTTGTAAGATTTTTATGTCTTACCCATGCATCCGTTTGAACAATCTCAAGAACATGACCTAAATGCAAGGGAGCATTTGCATAGGGTAGGGCGCTTGTAACTAAATACTTCATGTTTGTTTTGAAATTATATGTTAACTTTTGCATGTATGGAAAAAATAGCTATCGCTTCTGGTAAGGGTGGTGTAGGTAAAACTTCAATAACTTATATGCTTGCTAACTATTTAAAAAATGCAGGCTATCGTGTTGGGTTATTAGATGCTGATATTTATGGTCCAAATTTAACAGAAATATTATTTGATAGAACTGAAAATATAAAAATTTCATATGATTCCGACAAAAAATTAATACCAATAAAAACTGCTGGCTTGGTATTAAATTCTATAAGTTTTGTTCTTGATAAAGACCAGGCAGCAATTTGGAGAGGACCTGTCTTAAGCAAAGCTATAAAACAGCTATACCTAAATACTAGGTGGGGAGATTTAGATTATCTTTTAATTGATATGCCTCCAGGTACAGGCGATGCATATTTAACTATTTTAAATGATCTTAATATCAATAAAGCTTGTCTGATTGCAGTAGACGATGATTTTTGTATTTCAGATCTTAAACGAACACAAACACTAATGAAAAAATTTAATGTAAAGATTTTAGGATTAATTGAAAATATGTCAGAAAATTTAGATGAAAACGGTAACGTTATAGAAAGTGTTAGAATCAAAACTGAATTTAATGAAAATATTTTGTTCTCATTGCCAAGAATCAAACGAAATGACTTTTATCAAGAGGTAAAACAAATCAATAAATTAAAAAAGTATTTTCCTGAAAAACTTTTACAAACATGAAAAAAATTACTTTATTTTTACTATTCTCGTTATTGCTTTCTGCAGAAGATAACGAAGAAAAGATAGAAATTGATCCTTTTGAAAAAATGAATAGAGTGGTTTTTAATGTTACAGATTCTATTGATCAAAATTTTTTGCGCCCTACTGCAGAAATTTACAGTGAATATACACCGTTATTTATTAAAGATTCAGTAACAAATTTTTTTCATAATATAAGTGAGATAGATACGGTTATTAATCAATTGCTTCAAGGAAAGCCTAAATTAGCTGCCCAAGATTCCCTCAGATTTTTAATAAATACTACTGTTGGTGTTGGTGGTATTTTTGATGTTGCATCAAGAATGGGACTTAAAAGACATGAAGAAGATTTTGGACAAACACTAGGTTATTGGGGCATATCTTCCGGTCCATATGTATTTATCCCATTTATTGGACCATCAACTGTAAGAGATGTTTTTGGCATACCTTTAAGTTGGTATGTATCAGGTTCTTTTGCAATAGAAGACGATAAAACAAAAGTTGTTTTTTCATTCTTAGATGTATTAGAGACAAGGGAGAGAATTTTGGCAGCAGAAAATTTAATTATTGGTGACAAATATGAATTTACAAAAGATGTTTTCTTGCAATCTAGAGAGCATTCTGTAAAAGACGGTCAAGTCGAAGACGAATTCCTTAGTGAATTTGAAGATGAGCTCTTTGATTTAGATCTGCCTTAAAACCACTAAAGATTTGCTCCAATTCCAATGAACCATCTTTGACATTCTCTAGCAACTGCCTTCTCATGTCTTTTGTATGAGATATTCTCCTAATTATCTGAACTAGATGTGTGATAGCTCTATTCACATCCTTCTTATTTTCAAGATCTAAAATATAAGACATATAATTTTGCATGCCTGATGTAAAATCAAGCTCAGTATCTTCTTGGTATATTTCTTTGTCGATTTGCAATAAAAATGCTGGATCAGAGTAAATTTTTCTGCCAAGCATAACGCCATCAACGTGACTTAGAAGTGCCTTAACATCTGATACTTCTTCAATGCCGCCATTAATTATGATTTTAAGTTCGGGAAATAAATCCTTCATTTTAAATACAAGGTCATAATTCAAAGGAGGTATTGATCTATTTCGTTTAGTATCGAGACCACTAATAGCTTTACGTGCATGGATTACAAATGTGTCTATGTCATGGTCTGATATGGTGGAGATAAAATTTTTAAGATATTCTTCACCTTCAAAATCATCAACACCAATTCTGCATTTAATAGAAAAAGGAATATCAATATTCTTTTTTACTTCATTTACACACTTGCTAAGCAACTTCACATTTTTCATTAAAAAAACACCAAAGTTTCCAGACTTAACTTTCTTGGATGGACAGCCAACATTGAGATTAATTTCATCATAACCATACTCCTGTCCAACAATAGCGGCTTCAGAAAGAGATTTGGGATCAGAACCGCCTAGTTGCAGCCCTACAGGATGTTCACAATTATCAAAAGCTAACAGCCTATCAGAATTACCTTTTAGTATTGCGTTAGCATGGATCATTTCTGTGTAAAGCATTGATTTTTTTGTAAATTGTCTTGCCAGAAATCGGAAATGTTTATCCGTTTTTTTCATCATAGGTGCGATGCAAAATTTATGAGGATTTGAAATCATATGTAATAGATAACACAAGCCAAACCAACAAGTGTTAAAACAATTGTGTAAGGCAGTGCTTTGTAGACCATTCTCATGTAAGACAAGCCTATTAAGGGTGCCAAAGATGAGGTTAACAAGAAAAGAAACGCAGCTTGACCATTTGGAGTTGCAACACTTGGTAAATTTGTACCTGTATTGATGGCCACAGCTAATCTATCAAATTGATCTTGTGTAATTATATTATTGTTTAGGGCCTGGACTATTTCATTCATGTAAACAGTAGCAACGAAGACATTATCACTTATAGCGGAAAGTGCTCCGTTTGCTAAATAAAAAAGCGGCACCTGAACATTTTCAGATGTAGCTAAAACAACATCTATAACAGGTGTAAATAGTTTTTGGTCACTTATGACAGCAACAACAACAAAAAAGATAACAAGCAAGGCAGTAAAAGGAAGAGATTCTTTAAAAGCACCTCCTAATTGATGTTCTTCAGTAATACCTTTAAAGGCTGTTAAAAAAACCATAAGGAAAAGTCCTATTACTCCAACAGGCGCTAAGTGAAATCCCAAGGCTAGAATTAAGCAAATACCTAATATTGCTTCTATTACCAAATGCAATTTATCGAGATCAGTTCTTTCTGCATCTGCCTTATTTGCTTGTGAAATAATTTTACCTCTTAAAGAATCCGACAATTCAAAGCCGTAGTTAAAAACTTTAAATCTCTCAATTAGTACACAGCAAATTAAGCCTGATACCAATACAGGCATTGTGACAGGTGCCATTCTGTAAAAGAATTCCATAAATTCCCAACCCGCTTTATCAGCAATTAATAGGTTTTGTGGCTCTCCTACAATAGTACAGACCCCACCAAGTGCAGTACCGACTGCACCATGCATCATTATGTCTGCTAAGAATGACTTACCATGCTCAAATTCACTTTTATTGATCTCATTGCTTTTATAACTATTTTCAAAAATTTGGTAAAAGCCTATGGTCACTGTTATTAGGACGGCTGTAACCGTTAATGCATCTAGAAAAGCTGATAAGAAAGCTGCAGATATAACAAATAATAAAGATAAAAGTATTTTAGATTTAATGGTTTGTAGTAATTTAGTAAAAATTACCATGAGTAGATTCTTCATAAAGAAGATAGCTGACACCATGAATACTAAGAGCAAGATTACCTCTAAATTTGTTTCTATTTCATGTAAAACATGTTTTGGATCAGTTAAACCCAGCAGCAATGCCTGGAAAGCTATCAAACCTCCTGGCTGCAGGGGATAGCATTGAATAGAAAAAACAAGTGTAAATATAAATTGCAGCAATATAATCCACCCAAGGATAAAACCACTATCTGTGCCTGCAAAACTAAATAAGATTGGATTTAAAACTAGGAACGAGATTATGCACGTTTTGTACCAAACGGGAGCCGCTCCTAAAAAACTTTTGAATATTGTATTTAACACTTCTCGTATAAAAGATTACATTATACAGACATGAAAAAATTAACGTCCAGTTTTTCAACAAAACAAAAACCAAAATCGAATGATTTGATAGTTAGCATCAATGCAAAAAAAGAGATCTTATTCAACACAAAAGATAAAACTTTCATGCATTTAAATAGATTTGAATCAGAATCTCAAAACTTTAAAATTTTTCAATTAAACGATCAATCTGTCTTTCTGACTAATGAACTAAGCACAAATGATTCTGATCTAATTTATTTAAGTAAAAGACATATGTACCCATATTTAACTGATACTTCACTAACATTAATAGCCAGGTCGTTTCAAATCTATGATTGGGTTTATAAACAAAATTTTTGTGCACGAACTGGAAATAAGCTTACTGAAGTGCAAGATGATTTATCAAAGTTTTGTGATAGTTGTTCTAGAGATTATTTCCCTAAAATGTCACCCTGTATTCTTGTATGTGTGAAAAATAAAGGAAGAATTCTTTTAGTCAGACATAACAGTGAAATACGAACTCTCTCAACTGTAATTGCTGGTTTTGTTGAACTAGGTGAATCACTAGAAGAGTGTGTTGTGCGTGAAGTTAAAGAAGAGGTTGGTCTAGAAGTTATAAATATTAAATATGTTGCAAGCCAACCCTGGCCTTTCCCCAATCAATTGATGATGGCATTCTCAGCTGATGCTTTAGATGATAATTTAAGCATTGATAATGATGAGCTCCTAGAAGCAAATTGGTTTGATGTTAAAGATTTACCTAACATACCACCTGAACCATCATTATCAAATTTCTTAATAAAACAAACTATTAACTCCCTGCTCTAGGGTCGTTTTTAGCTCTTCTAACTGTTTTTTTCTTAGTTGGCTCAATTCTGTTACCAATATTGTCATCAATTGGCTTAGGTGCAGGAGTAGGGACTGGTTTAACATTACCGCTTCTCGGTTTAGTTGGTTTCTTAACTACCTGCTTTCTAACTGGTTTCTTAGACTCTGTATCTGTAACTTTAGGGTTTTTTTGAACCTTTTCATTAGATTTAAAATTTTTATTTTCCTTAAAGTTTGGATTTTTATTTTCCTTATAATTAGGATTTTTATTTCTATTTTGTCTAGGATTTCGTCTAAGATTTTGCTTACCTTTACGTGGATTATATTTTCTTCTTTGTTTTGGCTTGGGTTTGTCTTCCTCACCTTTAAAAAAATTAAACAGCGAATCTAATAAGCCCTTTTTATTAGAATCAATTTTAGGGATATTTCTAAATTCAACGTCTTCAACTAATGCTTTATTTTGTTTTTTTGGAACCTTAACGTTATAAGTTGTTCTGTTTTGAAAGGCTTTAGATGATTCTTCAAGCTCATTCTCATAATCAAAATATGCATTTTTCTTTATTTCAATTGTGTAGTTATCATTCTGCTTATACGGATCAATAAAAGTCATAATTTTATTTGAAAATTTTCTTTCTAACTGATCTAGGTTGGGTCTATATCTATTGAGCAATTCATTTGCAACATTTGGTGAAACCTTCAACATCAAAATACTAGATTTATTATTAATAGATTTTTCAGTTATTAGCCTGAAGATTGATTCACAGACTGATGCAACTGATCTTACCCAAATAGTTTTGCCCATAAGGTCATTAAGAGCAGGCTTAATTCTCTGTCTAGACATTTCCATTAGACCAAATCGAGATATTTTGTCTAATTGAATCCTTGCATGATCTTGTTTTGTTGATTCATACATAGCTCTTTCTACTTTTTCATTGCTTTTTGGATCTTCCATATCAATGAAATCTATAACAATAAGTCCACCAAGATCTCGAAGTTTAACTTGTTTTCCAATTTCGGAAGCAGCCTCTAAATTTGTTTTTAAGGCTGTCTCTTCTATATCTCCACCCTTAGTAGATTTAGCTGAATTTATATCAATAGATGTCAGGGCTTCGCCTGAATCTATTACCAAGGATGCACCAGACTTAAGCTTAACTTCTCTTGAGAATGCAGACTCAATTTTTGATTCAATTCCATAACTGGCAAACAAAGGCACTTCATCGTCATATAGTTTTATTTTTTCTATGAAATCTGGAACTATTTTATTTGCATAGGTTTTAGCTGATTTATAGTCCTCTTCATTATCAACAACTAACTCACCTATCTCTTCTTTAAAATAATCTCTAATTGTTTTTTGTATTAAGCTTTGATCTGCATATATTAGTTGGCTTGATTTTGAGCCCTTAATAGCTGTAGAAACTTCAACCCAAAGCTTCTTGAGATACTCAAGATCCCACTTTAACTCTTCTATCTGTTTGTCTATTCCTGCTGTTCTAATTATCACGCTCATATTTTCAGGTATATCTAGAGCATCAAGTAAATTTTTAATTTTATCTCTTTCCTCCCCATGTATTCTTCTGGAAATGCCTCCACCAGTCGGGTGATTAGTCATTAAAACTATATATCTGCTAGCTAATGAGACATAGGTTGAAAGTGCTGCTCCTTTATTAACTCTTTCCTCTTTTTCTATTTGAACAACAATGTTTTCACCTTCCTTGATCTTGAATCTATCCATCCCAGTTTTAGATGGATCAAAGTATTCAGGTGACAGTTCTTTAAATGGTAGAAAACCATGTCTTGATGAACCTAATTCAACAAATATTGCTTCAAGACTACCTTCAATCTTTGTAATCTTTCCTTTGTGTATGCTTCCTTTTTGGAAGTTATTTCCTTCGAACTCAAGATCAAAGTCTATGAGTTTATCGCCATCAATTAACGCACTTCTTCTGCCATTAATTGAATTTGTATCTATAAGTATTTTTTTCATTTTATCCTTTGTTTCAAGGATAAGAACAACTGATTATGCCTGTATTCTCTCTGGAATAAGCATTCTTTTGAAATTGATTAATCTATTTTTTGTTGTTCTTATCATTATATTTTTTAACTATTTGCTTACTTTTTAATAAATTTTCTTTTTCGTTGTAAGCTAAGGTGGTTATTTTACAGCAAAATGAGTGAAATTAATGTTTTTATTGTAAATAAAGATAATGATGGCCGTAGGCTAGATAATTATCTATTTAGTCAGTTTAAAAAAGGTATTCCAAAATCTAAAATTTATAGCTCAGTGCGCAAAGCTAAAATAAAAGTCAATGGAAAAAAAGCTAAACCTGATCAAAAAATTAAAGAAGGGGATAAAGTTACATATCCAGAGTTAGTACAAAAATCTAATGTTAGTGATTCCCCTAATCTTCAAGAACATTTAAACCTTATACAAAATTCAATAATGTATGATTCAAAAAATTATATCGTAATCAACAAGCCCCCAAATTATGCAGTTCATGGTGGCTCAGGCCTTAATTTCGGTATTATTGAGATCGTTAGAAAACTTTATAAATATTCAGAAAACTTTAATCTTGCTCATCGTTTAGATAAGTCTACAAGCGGTTGCCTTATCATCTCTAAGAAAATGTCTTCTCTTAGAGATATACATAAACAATTTAGAGAAAGATCTATAAAAAAGATATATCAATGCATCGTGCTAGGGCAATGGCCTAACGATTTAAAAAAAATAAACAATAAATTAGACACAAAAAAAGTAGACAAGAAAGAGCAGAAAACATTTAGATCAGATAAAGGTAAAGATTCTTTAACTACATTTAAAATAGAAAAACAATTCGATAAATTTACCCAACTTATTGCAATGCCTCATACAGGCAGGACCCATCAAATTAGATTTCATTGCTATGATTCAGGTTACCCAATAATAGGCGATAGAAAATACTCAAATAAAGTTTCAAAATCTCTTTCAAAAAGATTGATGTTGCACGCAAAACAAATTGAATTTCATGATAATGGTGAAAAAATAATTATCTCAACTGATGATGATTACGGTTTATCAGAATTCAGAAAGAGTATTTAAAATTAAATTTTTATTGAAGGCTGGTAGGGATGAACGGACTTGAACCGTTACGCTTTGCAGCATGCGAGTTTGAGTCGCACGTGTCTACCAATTCCACCACATCCCCGTAATTGGTATGATACAACCTATGCCTAAAGACATCTATAAATCTGAATACGATTATGCAATACCTGAAGAATTAATCGCCAAATTTCCGCCAAAAAATAGAGTTGATTCAAAATTACTTTCTTATTCAGGAAAAAAATTCAATATAGACCCTTTCAAAGTGATACCTAAATTTTTTCAGGAGGATGATCTAATTGTCTTTAATGAAACTAAAGTGTTTAAAGCTAGACTTTTACTCACAAAAGAAAGCGGTGGTAAGGTTGAAATCTTCATCAATAAAATTAGAAATAAATTTGAAGCTATATGTCTGACTAAGGGTTTAAATTTAAAAAAGAAAAAACAATTACTTAAGACAGAAAAATTCCCTTTAAAAATAGTTATTCTTCATAATGAAAATAGCTTAGTTCATATAAAATTTAATCAAAATATAGATGCTTTATGTGAAAGTATTGGCCATGTTCCAATACCTCCATATCTAAATAGGACTGATCAGGAAGATGATAAAGACAGATATCAAACAGTTTTTGCAAATCATAAATTTATTGAATCTGCAGCTGCTCCTACTGCATCATTGCATTTTGATGAGGAACTATTCAATTCAATTAGGAAGAACTTAAATACTTGTAAGATAAGTCTTGCTGTAGGTCTGGGAACCTTTAAACCTCTGTCAGATAAACCTATAACAGAATCGTCTACTCTACATGATGAAGATTTTTTTATTTCCGATGAAGCCGCTCAATTAATTAACAAGCAAATACAAAATAGCAAGAGAATAGTATCAATTGGAACAACAACATTGCGTGCTTTAGAAGCCGCATGGTGTAAAAAACAAAATATGGTAAAAGCCGGCAAGAACACGACAAATATTTTTATTAAAGAGGGTTATGAGTTTAATGTGGTCAATAGCTTGGTTACCAATTTTCACTTACCTCAATCAAGTCTTCTAATGCTTGTTTCAGCTTTTAGTGGGAAAGAATTCATACTTTCAGCCTATAAACATGCCATTGAAAAGAAATTACGCTTTTTTAGTTATGGTGATGCAATGATAATAGAAAGATGACATTCAAAATTATAGCTTCGTCTGGTTATGCCAGAAGAGGCGAACTGAAAACCAAAAGTTCGACCATACAAACACCTGTGTTTATGCCTGTAGGTACTTATGGAACTGTAAAAGGACTGACACCTGATCAATTACACGATATAGGCTTTGAAATAATCTTAGGCAATGCATTCCATCTCAATGAAAGGCCAGGTCTAGATGTCATAAGAGAGTTCGGAGGTTTGCATAAATTTATGGGTTGGAATAAGTCAATTCTTACAGACTCTGGAGGATTCCAAATATGGAGCCTTAATGAGTTAAGGAAGATCTCAGAAAAAGGAGTTGAGTTTAAGTCACCTCTAAATGGTTCAAAAATCTTCATGTCCCCAGAAGATTCAATACAAACTCAATTGACGTTAAATTCAGACATTATTATGGCATTCGATGAATGCACGGATTATCCAAGCACATATGAAGTTGCTGAAAACTCAATGAATCTAACCCATAGGTGGGCTAAAAGATCAGTCAATTATTTCCATGAAAATAAAAATGGACATCTATTATTTGGGATTGTACAAGGTGGTATGCATGAGGAATTAAGAAAAGAATCCCTAGATTTTATGACAAAGCTTGATTTAGACGGCATTGCTCTAGGTGGTTTGAGTGTTGGAGAGCCAAAAGAAGAAAAAACCAAGATTTTAAAGATACTAGCCCCTTTATTGCCTAAAGATAAACCACATTATGTAATGGGTGTAGGCACGCCTGAGGAGTTAGTAGAAGGTGTGAGGCAAGGTATAGATATGTTTGATTGTGTTATGCCAACAAGAAATGCACGAAACGGATATCTGTATACCTCAACTGGTATCTTAAAAATAAGAAATTCTGAGCATAAACATTCTACATTACCAGTTGATCAAAATTGCGATAATTACACTAATAGACATTTTTCAAGAGCCTACCTTCATCATTTGGATAAATGCAATGAAATATTGGCGAGCACTTTGATGAGTATTCATAATTTATCGTATTTTTATAATTTAATGTTAGATATGAGAAAGTCTTTAGAGGAAAATAAATTTGAAGAATTTGTTGATTCCTTTTACGATATGAGAAGTTTAAACAAGCCAAAACTATAGGAGAAATAATGAATGAAGCAGCAGGACCAACTTTTGTTCCTTTTTTAATGTTATTAGTATTCTTTTTATTTATATACTTTGTAACAATTAGACCACAGCAAAAAAGACAAAAGGAACACGAGAGCCTTGTATCTAGCCTTGAGAAGGGAGATGAAGTAATGACTTCATCTGGACTTGTTGGCAAGATCGAGAATATTAAAGATAGATATGTAAATGTTAAATTAGGAGACCAAGTTTCCATTAACATGCAGAAAGAATTTATATCTTCAAAATTACCAAAGGGCACAATTAATAGTATTGAATCACAGTGAATAAATATAAAGTTTGGCAAATAATCTTAATTTACTCTGTTTTAACCTTCGGAGTTATATTCGCATTGCCAAATTTTTACCCAACTAAACCTGCAATTCAAATAGCATTTGGTGATTCAGCAAGAGCATTAAATACAAATATTATTGCTGATATTACAAGAGAACTAGACGCAAAAAATATACCTTTTACTGAAATTGAACAATCAGACAACTCAGCAAAGGTTATTTTTAATGATGTTGAGAGTCAGTTAGCAGGCAGAAGAATTTTAGCTAATTACTCTGACGGCGAATTCATAATTGCACTTAATTCAGAACCTTCAACACCAGATTGGCTTAGGTCTATAGGTGGAAAACCAATTAACTTGGGATTAGATCTAGCAGGCGGCATACATTTTTTGTTGGAAGTAGATACTGATAGATACTCAATAGAAAGGCTCTCTTCTGAAGGCGCATCATTTGTTGAAGAATTTTCCAAAAGGAATATAAATTCTAACTACACAAGTAACGATAATAAAATAGATATTTCTTTTAAAAATTTTGAAGAATTATCAATGGCTAGAGATTATTTAGATCAGAATAATTTCACTACATCAGGAGCCAAATACAATATTTTACAAAATAATAATGCTTTAGAACTTCAATATACAGATAATTACTTATCAGAAATAGTCGATTATGCAGTGGAGCAAAACCTCGTTGCATTACGTAATAGAGTAAATGAACTGGGTGTGTCTGAACCAATAGTTCAGAGAGAAGGAAAAGGCCGAATAGTTGTTGAATTGCCTGGGGTTCAAGATTCTGCTTCTGCAAAAAAAATAATTGGGAAAACAGCTAATCTAGAATTTCGTTTAGAGGCAAGACCAACAGACTCATTCTTAAGAAAAGAAAAGTTTAGTTTTAAAAACTCTCCGGGCAGAACAGTATTTCTTGAAAAAGTTATTGTTATATCGGGTGACAATGTAACTAATGCACAAAGTAGTTTTGATGAAAATGGAAGAGCCCAAGTTAATATCAATCTTGATATTGATGGAGGTAGATCAATTCAAAATGCTACTAAAGATAATATAGGCAGAAGGTTAGGGGTAGTTCTTGTAGAAGAAAAGACAAAAACATTTTTTGATAATGAGGATAATGTTAGACAAGAGACTTTTACAGAGAAAAGCGTCATTAGCAATGCAACTATACAAGCTGCATTAGGGACTTCTTTCAGAATAACTGGCTTATCAAATAGTAATGAAGCAAGTGAGTTAGCTTTATTGCTAAGAGCAGGTGCTCTTGCTGCTCCAATGAAATTTGTTGAAGAGCAAACAATAGGACCAACACTTGGACAAGAAAATATTGATAAAGGCCTTAATTCTGTAATAGTTGGTTTCATACTAGTTTTCATATTCATGTTTGTTAGGTATAAGTTATTTGGTTTATCTGCAAATATTGCCCTTATCTCAAATCTCGTATTGGTTACAGCAATTATGTCTTTGGTAGGAGCTACACTTACCTTACCAGGTATTGCTGGGATAGTATTAACTGTTGGTATGGCAGTAGATGCAAATGTTTTAATCTTTGCAAGGATATCAGAAGAATTAAAAGCCAATGTCGAAACTCAGCAGGCTATTAAAAATGGTTTTGCTAAAGCATTCAGTACAATTATTGATGCAAACATCACAACTTTGCTTGTAGCTGTAATTTTATATTCTATCGGAACAGGTCCAATTAAAGGATTTGCAGTAACACTAAGTATTGGAATAATTACTTCTGTTTTCACTGCTATTTTTGTAACTAGATCCTTAGTTAATTTTATTTATGGTTATAGATATGTTGAGGAGTTAAAAGTTTAATGAATATCCCGTTCATCAAATTCAATAGAATTGGCATTATGCTTTCTGCTGGCTTGATATTAATTACATTAATTTCATTGCTTGGAAGAGGATTAAATCTTGGTCTAGATTTTACAGGCGGTGTCTCTATTGAAATGAAATATGAGCAAAAAGCAGATCTAGAAAAAATTCGTAATAGTATTTCAAAAATAGACAATGCAAATTTTGTTGTTTTAAATTTTGGAAGCGACAACAATGTTTTAATTAAATTCCAAAGCGATGAAGAACTAAATATTAATGCCCAAACTGTCATAGATCAGCTTGCAGAGGATCAATACTTAGGAGAGGTAGTAAAGTCTGAGACAATCTTCCCTCAAATTGGAGAAGAATTAAGAGATCAGGGTGGCATAGCCATATTAGTAGCAATGCTAGTTATTCTTGTCTACATAATATTTAGATTTCAGATTAAATTTGGTTATGGAGCAATAGCGGCATTATTTCATGATGTCTTAATCATATTAGGAATCTTTTCAATATTTAATTTAACTTTCGACTTATCTGTATTGGCAGCATTGCTTGCAGTGGTAGGGTATTCTTTAAATGACTCGATAGTTGTTTCCGACAGAATAAGAGAAAATTTTTTAGATGAGAATAAAAAAGGCAGTTCGGAAGTACTATTAAATGACTCTTTAAACCAGGTCTTTGCACGTACAATTATTACTTCATTTACAACTTTACTAGTTTTAATTGCATTATTAATTGCTGGTGGAGAAGCCTTAAAGAACTTCAGTTTAGCTTTAGCAGCTGGTGTAATAGTTGGATCTTATTCTTCGATATTTATTGTTGTACGAGTCTTACTTATAACTGGACTATCCAAAAAAGACATGGAGAAACCTAAGAACGAACCTGAAGAATCTTACTCTTTAGATTGATAACCAGCTCTGACACACTTAGATAAATCTTTAAAGCATTTTGGTGTTGCTATGATCATATGGTCAGATTTATAAGTATCAGGTGTTCCCTCAAAATCAGATATTAAGCACCCTGATGATTGAGCTATGAATAAAGCAGCCAATCTATCCCATGGTTTTAAACCATGGCCCCAGAAACCATCCAATTTTCCTGCTGCACAATAAGCAATATCTAAAGAGGTACAACCAGATCTTCTGACCGTAACATCAAATTCATTTAATAATTTGTAAGTCTCTAATGGGTTATAAACATAGTTTTGATCTTTATTGTTGTGCCCAGTAGAGCTGAGAAGAGCATTCGATAAATGAGTTTTGCTGCTTGCTCTAATTCTCTTATTATTTAGCAATGCCCCAGTTCCTTCACCGGCACAAAAGACATGATCACGCACTGGGTCTATGATTACTGCACAAATAACTTTTCCATCCCTTATGCAAGCAAGTGATAAGGCATAATGTGGATATTGATAAATGTAGTTTCTGGTTCCATCTACAGGATCAAGAATCCAAGTACATTCATTATCATCAATCCCATCTGTACCAGTTTCTTCTCCAAGGTAGCCAAAATCTGGATAGTACTGTTTTAAATTTTCAAAAACTATCTCTTCAACGTGCTTATCAAGATTAGTGGTGAAGTCATTTTCACCTTTCTTTATCACTTTTAGATTATCAATCCTCTTACTAAAATGTATTATTTCATTTGCACCTTCATATGCAGCATTAAGGGCTCTGTTTAGAATTGGAGGTAAAGACATAGACAATATAGTATGGGTTTAAACAAACAAGTCAAAATTATTCTTATAGAAACATCAAATTCTGGGAATATTGGCTCTACTTTAAGAGCAATGAAAACAATGGCATTCTCAAAATTATGTTTAGTAAATCCAAAAGATTTTCCATCAGAACAAGCTGAAACTTTAGCAGCAAATGCTAAAGATCTTATCAAAGATGTAGAAGTAGTTAACACCTTAGATGAAGCATTAGAGGGGTTGAATTTCGTAATAGGAACTTCATCGAGAACACGTAAAGTACCTTGGCCAAATGAAGCATTAGATCAAGTATCACCAAAAATAATCAGCGAATCTAACAACGGAAAGAAGATAGGCATAATTTTCGGTAGAGAAGACAGGGGGCTGACTAATGAAGAATTGCAAAGATGCAATTTACACGTTCATATTCCAGCAAACGATACTTACCCCGTTCTAAATATAGCTATGGCAGTTCAAGTTGTTTGTTATCAGCTTTATATAGATTCTCATAAAAATAATATAGCTGACAAAAGTACTTATTGGGACGTGCCCCTAGCAGAAAGCAATCATGTAGAACGACTTATAGAACATTTCATACAAGTTGCAGCAGAATTAGAGGTTTTCAACAAAGGCAATCCCAGACAAATTGGAGCAAGAATAAAAAGGATGTTTACACGAATAGGGCTCGACGAAATGGAAGTAAATTTCTTTCGTGGATTCTTAGGAGCGGTAGAAAAGAAGCTAAAAAATAAATAGCTTTAAAATTTAAAATTTGTAACTATAATTACCGAATGTGTCCCCATCGTCTAGAGGCCTAGGACACCGGGTTTTCATCCCGGCAACAGGGGTTCGAATCCCCTTGGGGATGCCATTTTTCTGAATTGGCATCTTGACACAAAAAAGTCATAAAGTTCATTTACAATAGAATTAAGGAGATATTATGAAATATTTTTTAATTTTACTTACTTTATCTTTTAGTGCTTTAAGCCAAGAATCAACAAGAGAGTGGGCACCCGGTGTATGGGAGTTAACAACTGTAGATGTTGAAGATGGCTATATGAGTGATTATATGGATGGATTAGAGCAGACCTGGATACCAGCTGCTAAAATTCAGAAAGAAATGGGAATAATTACTGATTACAATGTATGGGTCAGCAATAATAACGTAGCTTATCTTGCTCTTTACTACCCGAACCATGCGAGCATGGATCCATGGACTGAAGATCAGCAGACTGAGTTTGCCGAAAAGCTAGAGGCTTATCGAGAAATGAAAGGTTTTGATCCAGAAGACTACGAGAAATTATCAAGTACTTATAAAGATTTGCGTGACATAAGAAGTGTTCAACTTACTTATGGTGTGAATTTCAACTAAATCATATAGTGCGGCTTTGCCGCACTTCTTTTATGAATATAATTTTAGTACCAATTCTGTATTACACTTTCTTTGGTTTTCTAATCGTTTTTTCATTAATAAACAATTTACACTTAACAAAAAAATTAATTAAACAATCATATTTATTTTATTTATATGCATCAGTTGAACTTATAATCGCTTCATTACTAACTATATATTCCGTGATTCAAAGCAATTATATTTTGTTAATAATAGGTTCACTTTTATTCCTATCATCAGTTTATTCATTTTGGAAAAGAGAAGAATTATTGTTTCAGACTGAGCAGTTAGGAAACCAATATGAATATATTGGAGCTTTCATGTGTTTCTTTCTTGCAGCACTAATATATTTCTTTGATTCTGCTTCATCTGTCACATAATATTTATCCCGATGATACGGAAAATTTTTTTAACCTCTG
>ERZ802830.1572-NODE-1572-length-21620-cov-25.4803_pt1 | contig 21620 bp, 30 predicted proteins | sample MGYA00345654_ERZ802830 | MGnify/ENA primary metagenome ERZ802830 (study PRJEB30503, sample SAMEA104212375) | marine metagenome | biome: Westerlies Biome; feature: [SRF] surface water layer (ENVO:00010504) within the epipelagic zone...; material: water...
CAACGAGTTTTTTTGCTTTTTTGATAGTAGCAGGACTGCTCATAATATATGCAAAATCTAATAATATTATAAACGATTTCTAACAAAAATCAATATTGAGTATGAAAAAATACATTGCCAAACGCGCAGCTACAATGTTTGGTGTTTTACTAATCACATTACTAATCACAATAATGCTTGTCGGCTCCAACATGGATACGATTCTAAAACAAGGAGTGGTGTTTCAAGTCAGATCAGAAATTACTGAAAATCCCGAAATAGCTCAAAGTTTTTCATCAGTGCAAGAGTTTGAAGGGTATATTCAAGACAGAACAGATGAACGGATCAAAACTTTAGGTTTGGATGAACCGTGGTACTCTCCACAAAGAATTGGATTGACAATGTATAAAATAATTTTATTAGACTTTGGACAGGCTACTTTTCTAACTAGTGATGTTGGCTCATCAGATGTAAAAGATATTATTTTTGAAAAACTTCCAAGAACAATTCTACTATTCACTACTGCCACAATTTTAATTTCAATTATAGGAATTTTTGTCGGAGCACTATCTGCAAGCAAGATTGGCTCAACAGTTGATAGAATAACATCAAGTTTTGCAATAATTAGTTCAAGTTTTCCGGTTTGGTGGATTGGAATGCTGATGATATTTTTATTTGCATTTACGTATCAAATTTTTCCAGCAAGGGCAACGCCAGATATTTTGCCATCAGACCCAGGATACATTGGTTCTTTGTTGTACCACATGACTTTACCGTTAATTACAATTGTAATGATAGGTTTTGGTTCATGGGCATATCTTGTAAGAAATTTTATGGTAGGAATTATGCAAGAAGATTTTATCACAGCAAAAAAAGCAATTGGAATCAAACAAAGCAAAATCACATACACACATGCATTAAAAAATGCAGCACCACCAATTATTACAATTTTAGCACTCAGTTTATCTGGCTCACTAGGAGGAGCAATAATTACAGAAGCAGTATTTGATTGGCCAGGCATGGGAAGATTGTACTTTGAGGCAATTACAGTCATGGATTTGCCAGTGATAATTGGAGCAACGTACATCCTTACAGTATTTTTCCTAGTAAGCATATTCATTGCAGATTTACTTTATGGATACTTTGATCCTAGAATTAGGACAAACACGGAGTAGTCAAAATGAGCAACATAACATCTCAAGACATCAAAAAAGAATTCTTTAGAAGCAAAATGGGAATTGCAGGAATAATTATTCTTACAATTTTAATTTCCACATCAGTTGTTACAATTGTAACAATTCCAGTGGAGACATTTCAAGAATGGAACAATCCAGGAAGCTGGATTACATACCCAAAAGCAGCAACACCTGTTTGGGTGAATTTATTTTTGATGGAAAAAATTCCTGAACATAAAATACTAACAGAGCCAAAAATAAATGATTTCTCAAATAATGAGATGAACTTATCTTCATATCAATTTAATTTTAATTTTGAATATGATCAATTTCCAAATGATTTCATTTATTCATATTCAACAAAATATCAAGATTCACCATTGTTAGAAATGACAGTAATGCGTCCAGATGGAATGAAATTAAAACTAATTTCAGTTGCGTTGCCATATTCTAGTACAAATACGATTCACGATGACAAAATATTTTCAACTGATGCAATGCTAAAAAAAGAATTGGTTATGCAAAATGAAAAATTTGATTTTAATATAGATAAATTATCAGCTGAAGAAATTGTTTTTTCAAAAACTGAAACCAATGAACCACTAAAGGGAAATTATGTATTTGTAATTGAAACATACGAAATTGATAAAAAAAGTGAGATCATTGAATCCAATTTGATCATAGGTGGAAAGGCTTTTGGAATTATGGGAACAGATGAATTAAGACGAGACTTAGCCATAGGGCTATTGTGGGGAACTCCACTAGCATTGTTCATAGGACTTGTAGTATCTGTAGCATCAGTCGTAATGGGATTGATTTACGGAGTTTATTCAGGATTCAAGGGTAAAAAAACAGATGAGGCATTAATGAGATTCAACGATGTAATCTATGCACTGCCAGCACTGCCATTTTTGATTATTCTTTCAGTAACAATCAGTAACAGTATTTTTGTTATGATTGGATTTTTAATGATTTTTGGATGGGTAGGAATTGCAAAAGTATCACGAAGTATGTCACTTCAAATCAAAACCAGAGGATATGTGGAAGCAGCATCAATGATGGGACAAAAGGATTCAAAAATGATTTTCAAACACATCTTACCGCAATTACTACCATATGCATTTGCAAGTGTAGCAATTTCAGTTCCTGCAGCAATTACTACAGAAGCTGGATTAAGTTTTCTAGGGTTAGGAGATCCTTCATTTCCAACATGGGGTCAAATTTTACATGATGCAAATACATTTGGTGCTGCAGCAAGAGGACTTTGGTGGTGGATTGTCCCACCAGGAGTAATGATTGCAATCACAGGATTAGCATTTGTCTTTATTGGAAATGCTCTAGATTCAATAATTAATCCAAAATTAAAAAGATAACAAATCTAGAGTTCAAATTTTCGAACTAATTCAATTGCACTGTCTTTCAATTTTATCGAATAGCAGTGTGAATTTACATTATTAATTGCAGCCAAATTGTTAGCAAATACTTTTTTGCTGTGTCCACCATAAGATGCATTATCTGATTCATCAAAACAAATTGTCATTTGTTTCATGTTTAGTTCATTCTTTAAGAGAAATTCAATAAACTTTTGATAATTATCAGTATTGACCCAATCTAGTTTTTTCTCTTCACTTATTCCAATCCAGATCTCAATAGAGTTTTGGTATAGGGCTTTTTTTCTTAATTCTTCTAAAGTCATTTTATTTTCCTAAAAATCTGCTCTTTGCATTTTTGAACCACAGCGGGGACATGAACCACCTTTGTGTTTGTTGTTACAAACAAGACAGACATAGCGAACGTTAGCTGAATCACTTTGTCCTCCACCACTTCCAAAGAATCCACCACCGGCACCACTAGAGCTACCGCCATAATTTCCCATTTGTCCCATTTGGCGTCTTCGCATATACATTGGAAGTAAGATGAAAATTGCCATAACTAGCCCAATGCTGATAAACCAAGGAACACCAAGGTAACCTAGAACTATTTGTAAACCAATACTAAATACAAGTGAGGCACCAAGGAAAATATAATATTTTTTTAATTGAGGATTCAAACCACTAAAAGTTCCTTAAAAAAGGTTATAAAGCTTTGTCAGTTTTTCTCAGTTTCATGTTCATCATTTATGGATAGTGGAATTGCATTGCCACTACTATCCCATGCAAAAATAGAATCATCATTATCATAAGGAGATTGTATAATTAAAGAAACTAAACCAAAAAAATTATTCAAATCAGTTACAGATGGTTCAGCTGAACCAGACGGATGAGAATGTACAATACCAATATAGCTATTATCAAATGGTAAAAATGAATGTGGGAATCCTGCAAACGTAGGACCTGTGAAATTAAATGGCGGGATAGCAAGTCCATCAATTTTGATTTGGCCATTTTTAGATTTTCCTTTCAATATTAGAATTCCTTCATTAGGATGTTTCATTTTACAAAACGTAACAATACTATCTAAGACACTTTTATCAAGTAAGACTTTTCGTTCAAATTTTTTATTTTTAAAAAACATAACCAGTCTGGAATTACTTGGTAAATAAATTTAAGATTTTGAGATGGTGTATCGAGTAGATGAGAAAATTTTTAATTTACTCTCTATTTTAGATGTGAATTGAGGAATTTGTGATTCTATTTCACTGATTTCAGATAAAATTGTCTTAGATTTTTGGCGCGCGTCATTTTCAGAGTCAATAGTCTTTGAAATATCGTTTTCAGTTGAAGTCAAGTTCTGAGGTTTTAAATTTTTCAGATCCGCTTCCATAGAATCAAAAACAGTGGAATATTCAGACACTTTTTTTATAAAACCATCCAGTGATTCTTCAGTTTCAGTTAATTGAGACAGTGTTTTTTCAGTATCCTTTACTGAGATAGAACCTGAAGAGATACCTTTTCTAATATTTTCTAAAATTAAAATTATTGAATCTAAATTGGCAGCAATTAACGCATCAAAGGGATTATCTACTAAAGTAGACAAAATACGGGTTTGTTCTTTATCTAATGAGGAAGCATAAGCATATCTACCAAGTGGGCGGGAAATTTTTGTAAATTGAGTATCTATTTCAGATTTAATTTTAGATTTTTGTTTGATGAAATCATTTAGTTTATTTTGTAATGAAACATAATTTTTATAATTTTCAGAAGCATGAATTTCATCAAGTGACTTTTGTAGAGAGATATTTTTTTCTTGTAGAGATTTTAAATTATCTTGTATCTCAGCATTACGTTTTGTTTTGTCAACATGATCTTGTTTGAGAGATTCAATTTTATTTAACATTTCATCAATTTCATCAAAACTGGATTGAGTTGAATCAAAATGTTTTAGAAGTTTTGTAATATTATCAGAATTCTCATTCATAATTTTTAGATTAGTTGTTAGTTGGTTTGCATATTTTTTTGCAAAAATGTGGATGACTCTAGTCTGTCTTCCCAAAACATCACCAACTTTTTTTAATAATTGAGTTAGAAAGTAATCTAATTTTTTTGCATCATCCATGTTAGAAACTTGAATCAAGGTTTTCACGTCTTTTTTTAAAATATCAATGACTTGCTTCTTTCCTCTCACTACAATTATCGCCAAGTGCTTATCAATGTCATCAATGTTTAGATCATCTTTGTCTAAAACAATTCCAATTTTCATTAAATCATCAATTAACGGTGCAGTATCATTTCTCAAGTGTTTTATTTCTGAAATGGTTTGAGATTCTCTTAATTTACGTAAATCATTGATAATTTGAGGAACTTCAGAAAGTTCAATCTCCTGATTGACTCTTTTACGTTCAACAGGTTCTTCTACTTGCTTTTTTTTACCCCATCCAAAGACCATTTGATAAGATTATGCTGTAGGGATTAAAAATGATTCTTACACATATCTTAAAATCTAATAAAAATTCCATACAGACATGGCAAAAAGCCTTAAAAAATCATTTCATACAGGAACAGTCAAAAAAACTATCAAAATTAAGGCATCAAAAGACAAAGTTTGGAGAAAAATCAGCAATATTGTGGGATTGCCTTCATGGTTAGTTGATGTAACTAAAACCGAATATCTATCTCAAAAGAAAAAAGGAGTAGGAGCAATTAGACTAATCACATTTGGGGATGGAAATGAAATTGAAGAACATGTTGTAGCATGGGAAAAAGGAGAGTATTTCACATATGTGGCTACTGAAGGTTTGCCATTAAGAGCATATGTTGCAACAATTTCAATTAAAAAGAAAACTAAAACATTGACAGAGTTAACATGGCAATCATATCTAAACAGTCAAAAAATGTCTGAAAAACAATTTCTAGAATTTCTGGTGTTTATGGGTTCATTTTATGAAGCATCTTTAGAGAATTTGAAAAATTTGTTAGAAAAATAAGACTAGTTATTTTTTGGGTTAAAATCTAAATACTGTGAATCATTAAAAAAAATTATGAGTGATATGCGATTCATAATTTTAGGAGTTGCATTAATTTTTGTTGGAGTAATTGTTTTAGGTGCTTTTGGTCATGAATACCAGGCAGCAACGATAGAATCAAACGAATTTGGAACATGTTACGAATACTTTGATGACAAACCTCCTCAAAAGATCAATTGCTCATACAAAATAATGGATCAAACAGTATTTTTCGGATTAGTTATGACGTTGATCATATCGGGAATAATTTCACTAATCAAAGGAGTGAAAGGGGATTGGGACAGTAAAATTAAACCAGAAGACGTAGTCGGACCAGGCAAAGAAGAATAAATCTAAACTTTAGAATTACGAGAATTAAAAACCAAATCAGAGTCACCATCATTTTGTTTTTGTGATTTATACTCCTGGTTTGATTCAATCATTTTTTTTCGAGTGTCATACATGATTTTATCCACATCAGTAAGTACATCATAATGATTCTCACCCAAATGATGAAAATGGGCTAAAACTGAATCATCACCGTCAAAAACTTTATCACAATAATTACATTTCATTCTACGTCTAAATTAAGAAAGTAGAATTTATGTTATGATATTTTGTAAGAATTCACCATCAGAATTTATCAACACAGAAAGAGATTCAACTCATCTTGATTGGCAGAGATGCAATCTTCTAATCTTTGAAAACTCATTCCTCACGTGGCAATTTCTTTCAATTACTATTACATAATTTACATTTAAGCACATCAATTAAGTAAAAAATTAAGATTTAGATTCAAGAAGAGTTTTCATAGAAAAGACAAGTTCATTGATTTTTTTAACTCTATCATCGAATTGAAAATCAGTTAGTTGTGGAGGTTTTGTCAAAACAATTACTAATTCCGAAAAATCACCATTGGGAATTATACGCATTGGAATATTCCAAGTTGATTCCTCGTCAACATATTGAGGATCAAGAATTCCCAATGATCTATTGGAATTAAATTTGACTTTAGATTTTCCATAAGGACCAATAAATGACCACCATCCACTGGAATTAATTTTTGCATCAGGAATTATTTTGGGAAACAACTCAACAATAGCATCAAATGTATCACCTGCAATTTTATCAACATGCATAGAAATAGTTCGAGTTCTAATCACAATAAAAAAGTCAAATATTCATTAAAAAGAGTATAGTAGCAATCATACTAATTCAAAAGTAATCTAGCCATTAAGAAATTCTTTAATTTTTTTTAAATTTTCAACATTTGATTCATGAAACATTATCATCGATTCAGATAAAGAATTAGGCAAAACAGTTTTTAGATTATTTACTAATTCATCACCACTTTCAATCATAGTATCAATGAGATTATCAATTTCATTCTTATCACCAGTCATGGTTTCTAATGAAATTAATCATAATTAAGGATTGAAAACCACTAATCGTTTAAGCTCTTAAAATCCAAACATTTTTGATTAAATTCATTCAAATATGTTTTAGTGTTGATTTGAGAATCCATAATGTATAGTTCACAGGTTTCTGGATCAATTAGAGGTTTAGAATTATCATTTGTAGCGAATTGTAATACTAGAACACCAACTAAAACCAGTATCAAAATAATTGGTAATTTTTTTGATGAGATATCCATAGTAAATCATAATCAAGTTCAAACTTAAGCATACTGAATTTAGATTTAATTGTCTTTTTTGATTAAAGTTGCAGTAGAACGAACCTTATCTAATTTTTGAATATTCCAAGATACAATTTCTCGAATTTTTTCAAAATTATCACCTTGTAACTTTACCATCATATCATGGGTTCCTATTGTTTCAAAGACATCAACTACTTGTTCTAATTCCTTTAACTGTTCAATAATTTTTTCTTCTGCTCCAAGTTCACAATTTAACATTACATATGCGTCAGTCATGAAATACTGCAATATTGATGATTATTTAAAGATGGAGAATTTTAGGTGAAGCTACCAGACGACATTTACTAGATCTTTAAGATTACGTCTAGGTTTTGGAAATTTCGTTTGTTTTGGATATCCAATACATAGTAATGATGATGGAACCAAATCAGTTTGAAGAATATCCATTATTTTTTGTTCATCAAACATTCCAATCCAAATAGAACTTAATCCTAATGCTTGTGCTGCAAGTTGAGAATAACCAGCTGCAAGGGTTGCATCTTGAATTGCAAACTTTCGAAGTACATATGGTGGAAAATTAAATTTAACTCTAGAAGGATTTTTGCAAAAAACTAACACTATAGGAGCATCAACACATGACTGAAAATTACATGCATCAACTAACAGTCTTTTTTTCTCAGGACTTTTAACATAAAATATTTCGAATCCTTGAAAATTACCAGCTGTTGGTGCAGTATCAGCTGCTGCAATAATTTTATCAATTTTTACGGTTTCAACAGGTTTATCAGAAAACTTTCTAGTTGAACGTCTCTTTTTCATAACTGCAAATAAATCAGTATCAACTACTTCAGCAGGTTCAGAACGTAAGACAAAATCCAATAATTGATTCGGTAGACCAGGGTCAAAGTCATCAGGGGAGCTTTGAGGAGTATATTCCTCTGGAGAAGCAAAATCATCATCAGGGTGGAAATCCCTCATCAACAGAATGTATAATTTAATGATATTAAAGATTAGTCAAAAATCAATATTATTCAGCATCAAATTTATCGCAACCAGAGGTACAAGGTTTGTTCATTACTCCTTCGCATTGACCAAATTCATTGTGCATGATTCTATGATGTCCACAAGTTTTACATTTTTGTCTGAAATGTCCAATTAACTCACCAGTAGAAATTTCAGATTTTTCAATTTTAGATTCAATTGAACTCATTGTAAAAAATAGAATTTACCAGTTATTTTAAACATATGAAAAATAAAATAATTATAAAATATTTTTGAAGATGTTACCAGAATGAACGAATTCTAGGTACATTTCTGTATCTATCATGCAGTATAAATCCGGACATCAATCCAAGTACAGAACCAAATAGTACGTGTAAGAATGCAGAATACCACAATACAAAGTCATTGCCTTGAATCAATGTCAACAGTGCTTCTTTTTCTTTAGGCAATATTGTGATTAATGTATCACCAGATTCAAGTGCATTTTCAAGAAGGGGCATCATTACCAACGTATGCAGTGGTAAGAACGCTAAACTAAACACAATTGCTCCGGTAACTGCACCAGTTAAAATTCCCTTTGGAATAGTAATAATTCTAAATGTTCTCCAATAAGATGCTGACAAATTGTAAGCAATTCCAATTAATGCTGCAACTGTAATGTGCATCATTAAACCAATAAGGACAGCCCCAAAACCTTCTACACCCATAGGAATACCTACTGTCTTGTAAAATGTACCATGTGGAATGTTTAGTTGTTGATCAATTGAGAGAAATGAAGAAAATAGTGCACAACCTGCAACCAAACCAGCTCCAAATCCTACTTTGATAGTACCAAATCGATCTGTTTTATCCTCATTTTCGGAACTCATCACAGAATCTCAGAAATAGGTTATTTATTAAGGAAACACAAGTTCACAATTGTGACAAGATCAAGATATTTTTAGACAATATCAGAGTTAAAATGTCCAAAAATACGTATTTTTGAGAAATTATTAATAAAAATTACAATCACTTTGACTAATGTTTACAAAAATTTGTCTGGTAGGGATCATTTCATTAATCACGTTAAGCATATTTGCAAATCAAATTTCATATGCAGATGATATCGATAAGATCCAACCATCATGGACAGAAGATCTTGCGGATTGGTGGTTAGAAGAAACAATCTCAAACATAGAATTTGTTCAAGTATTGACATATTTGACAAATAATGAAATTATCAAAATTTTGGAAAGTGAAAATAAAGAAACATCAATGAATGATTCAATTGAAAATTCAGATTTTGGAGATTTTTCTATATTTTACATGAGCATAGAAGACTATGGAATTGAGCCCTACCCAGGACGTATTTCAACGCCAGAACCATTTTCAAAAGAAATGAAAGCAGAAAAAATTGAAGTTTGGTTACGTCATAACCAATATTTTGAAAAACAGGTAACATATCTCAATGAGAATATAAAATTACCATATGACATAGTTATAGGGTTAGGAGAATGTCAAGAGGAAAAATCATTTTACAATCAAAATACAAAAATGATAGTCATATGTTATGAATTAATTTTTGATGTGTATGACAGACTAACTACAGAATACAAATCAAAAGGAGCATCTGAAAAACAGATTTCAAATATAACATTAGACGTAGTAGATTTTATTTTTTATCATCAAATTAGTCATGTGTTATTGCAAGTCATTGAAAATAATGAAAATAAGACAAGTTCAAACAATAATGAGTCATTCATAGATGCATTGTCAAATCACATAAAATTAAAAATACAAAAAGATAGAGAAAATTATTCAATTACAAATATCTCATTATGGTTTAAAATGATGCATGAAACAGAGAATTTGAAAAGGCCACATATGTGGAATACACATTCACTTAGTCTAGAAAGACTTTCAAATATTGCATGTCAAGATTCAGCATTTAGTTCAATTGCAACATTAGATTATGTTCAAAAAGGAATATTGTCAAAACAAAGTATCATAGAATGCAAAAGTGAATTATTAGAACAAAAAATAAAATTGGAAAAAATTAGCAATAGGATATTAAAATGAGTTAATGATCATGATGAAAGTTATCATAGTCACAATCCCAATCTCCGGTGTTCAGCTAACATGCATCTGTTAAAGACAACAAGTATTCCAGCTTTTCTAGCTAATTCCTCAGATTCAAAGTCATGAATGCCTTCTTGAAGCCAAATCACTTTGGGTTTTTTCGCTATACAGTCTTCAATAATAGTTGAAATTTGTTCAGAGGGTCGAAATACGTCAATGATATCGACAGAACCTTCTATTTCAGAAACAGAGTCATAGCACGAAATATCCAAAATTTTCTCAGCATTAGGATTTACAGGAGTGATGTCATATCCATTGTCAAGTAGATATTTTGGAACATAGTGTGCAGCTTTTGAGGAATGTTTAGACATTCCAATTACAGCAACGGTTCTTAATGACAAAATGTCTATAATTTGTTGGTCAGAAAAGGAATCTTGGCTCATGAAGTGTAATCAATTACAGAGCATATAATTTTTAAATTATGGCACTAGTTGAAGAAATACAAATACAATAAAAGGCAAAAAGAAGTGATAATTTCATGACAAAATCAGTACTAGTTACAGGGGCAACAGGATTCATTGGTTCAAGATTAGTAGATGCATTAATCAAAAAAGGATATGATGTTACCAGTTTAGTTCGGGAAGGAAAAGAAGGTAATTCAAAATCAAATATCATCTATGGTGATCTAACTGATAAAAAAATAGATTTCAAGGATTTAAAATTTGATTGTGTATTTCACCTAGCATCACATACACCTTTGGAAAAAAATAAAAAAATATTAGAAAAAGTGAATCTAGATGGAACAAAAAAATTATTTGAGGAAATTAAAGGTATAACAAATTCAATAATATACATTTCAGGATTAGGAGTGTATGGTGAAACAGGAGATAAAATAATTGATGAAACTCAAAAATATAATCCAAATACAAATTTTGTTAAAATTAGATTAGATGCAGAAAAATATCTAAAAGATAATTCATTGAAAAATAAAATAGATTTTGCAGTTGTACATTTTGGAGACGTGTATGGTTCAGATGGATGGTTTTATGAAATGTTAATCAAGAGATTGAAAAAAAATACTTTTAGAATGCCTGCGGGAGGAGATTATTTCAAAGGGTTTGTTCATGTAGATGATGCAGTAGGCAGTATGATTTCAGTTTTAGAAGAAAAATCATTTGGAGAATCATTCATAATTGCAGATTCGGAACCAGTGACATTCAAAGAATTTTCAAATTTTACAGCAGACCAAATAGATGCAAAGCACCCTGGAAGTGTTCCAACATTTTTGGCCAAAGCAGTACTAGGCGGAGATTTAATAAAATTATTAACAACATCGATGAAAGTATCAAATGATAAAATTTCTAAAATTTACAAATTCAAATATTCAAATTATAAAGATGGAATTACACAGGTAATATCAGAATTAAAAGAAAAAAATAAGATCTAATTCAAATCAGAGAGTATTTTAATTATAAAAAATATACAATTTTCATGGATACTGAACCCAAAGATGTTATTGTATTAGGATCAATTAGAAGGGGTAAAAAGAAATTTTCAAACATTCAAAACGAAACAAGAATCAACCCAGAAGAATTGAATTCAATATTGGAACAATTAGAGAATAATGGTTTCATCAATGTTGAAGAAAAAAAAGGGTTGTTTGGTAAAAAAATTGAATTAAAAATTACAGAAAAGGGATCAGATCAACTAGATAAAAAGATCGTAGAGATACAAAACAAATGGAAAGAAATGCAATCAATTTATGAAAGTGGAGACAAACAAAAACTCCAACAAAAAATGGAAGAAAATAAGTCATTTTTACCAACCATGATGTTTTTTGGCGTAATGGATATGATGATGTTTTCAATGATGTTTAGTATGATGGGAATAGGAATGTCAAATTTTGTAGGTTCAGAAAACATGCCAGCAGAAAGTATGGATGATGGCGGTATGGATGATGGCGGTATGGATGATGGAGGATTTGATTTTGATATCGGATTCTAAACTGCATTTTGATACAAAATTAAAAAAAAATGAACAATGATTTACAATTCATTTGAGGATACAGGATTACTAAGAGTTTTAAAATTTTTAAAAGAACATAACACCGAATATCTCTCAGGTCAAGACCTAAGTGATGTGTTACACATTAGCAGAGTAGCAGTATGGAAGCACATTAAAAAAATTCAAGCGTTAGGATACACTGTTGAATCAAAACAAAAAGAAGGATACAAACTAACTAAAAAATCAGATTTACTATTACCGTGGGAAATTACAACTGAATTAGGTACAAAATCACTAGGTCAACAGGCATACTATTACGATTCAGTTGACTCAACACAAAATGAAGCTCTAAAAATTGCCAATGAATCAAACAAAGAGGGAATAATAATTATTGCAGAAAAACAAACAGGAGGAAAAGGTAGGTCAGGTAGAAAATGGATTTCACCAAAAGGGGGAATTTGGTTTTCTATAATTTTACATCCAAAATTTGATATTTCAAACATCACATTATTTCCAATTGCGTCATCATTAGCATTATCAAATGCTATTGAAAAAACATGTAATATTACAACAGAATTAAAATGGCCAAATGATCTAACCATTAAAGGGAAAAAACTTGCAGGAATGTTAGTAGACGCATCATTAGAGTCAAATAAAATAGAAAATTTAGTTTTAGGAGTTGGAATAAATTTTGAAGTGAATAGTAAAGAAATAGAAAAAACATTAAAAAAGACACCGAATTTCTATGGAGTCGCAAGCTTGAGTGAGCAAAAAAATAAAATCAAACCAATACAATTGATTCAATCGTTCCTATTAGAATTAGAAAACATTTACGAGCAACTAAACAATAATCAACGCAAAAAAATTATTTCAAAATGGACAGAAAGATCATCAACAATTGGAAAGAAAATTGAAGTAGATACACATCAAGGAAAAGTAAAGGGAGACGCAATCAGAATAGATGATGATGGAGGATTAGTAGTTAAAGACAAGGTAAAAACTAACAAAATTTTTGCCGGAGATATTATTCATTTAACAAAATAATCTATTTTTTGGATTTAGGTTTGGATTTAGGTTTGGATTTAGGTTTGGATTTAGGTTTGGATGATGAAATCAACGAAGATTGGTCTTGTAGGACAGTTTTCAATTCATTTTGAATTTCAAACAATGAATTCAACAATAATTCCATGGATTTTGCATATGTTGAGTATAGAGAAATAAGTTCTGTCTTTTTTTGATCAGTAGAAATAAGAAATTCATTTTTACGTAATAGATTTGAAGAATCGATCAATTCAGGCATATGTTCTGGAGAATCAACAAATCCCTTCAACTCTCTTTCAATTTGATCAATTTTTTGTTTCATATCGTACAAATTATTACTAATTTTCACTTCAGTCAACATAAAAGAACAGACTAGGAATGAATTAAAGATTTTGATAGATTTAAAAAATTACAGAATCATGATAGGCAAAAATAACAAAGTATAGAAATAAACAAAAAAACTAAAGATTATGAAAAATCTTGTAAAAATATTATTTTTTTGTTCAATAATGATAATATTAGTTTCACATAATGAAGAGAACATAGTATTTGCTCAAGAGCAGACAAAAGAACAATTAAAAGTATTATTTAATCAAGCAACAGAACTTTTTCAAAATGGAAATTATAATCAAGCAAATGTCATTTATGATCAAATTTTAGAATCAAGTCCAAATAATATTTCAACATTAAACATGAAAGGTATAGGGTATAGTAACATGGAACAACATGCAAAATCATTAAAGCAATTTTACAAAGTTTTACAAAATGATCCAGATAATGTCAAAGCACTATTAGGAACAGGAGTAGGTTTTGGAAATCTTGGAGAGTATTCTGAATCATTGAAATATTTAGAAAAAGCAGATGAAATAAATCCAAACAATACGGTAATTCAAAATTATAAAGATATTATTGAAAAAACATTAAAAAAATATCCATACACGCCTACTGAAAAACCAACAAATACCATGAAGCAAACAATAGGGAAAGTACCAGAATGGGTAAAACATATTGCAAATTGGTGGTCAATGGGCAACATTTCTGATGAGAAATTCACTGACAGTATGCAGTATATGATAAAAAAAGAAATTGTGATGATTCCAGAAAATGAAATATTTGAAAATACTAATGAATTAAAAATGATTTCATTTGTTAGAAATAATTTTAGTCAATGGAGTCAAAATGAAATTCCAGATAATGAATTTTACAAAAATATGAATTGGTTAATAGAGAATAAATTTATCAAAATAGACTTACAAAAGACTACAGAAGAAATTGAATATGAAAAATACCTATTTGATAGATATTTACAAAAAATTTTAAAAAATAAGGGTTCAGAAGTCAGATACATCGAATATCCAAATCCAAGTCAGGATGTAATTAAAAAATTTCTTAGAAATGTAGAAAAGTGGAATTTTGAAAAAGAAGTATCAAAATCATCAAATGATTTTCCTAGTCCAACATACGAAATTATTGATGAAACATATTTCATAAAATACAAAATTTACATTAACGAACAACCTGAAGGTTTGCCATTAGATCATACTAGTACATTAAAAAATACTTTTGAGTTTTGGGAAAAGGTAGTATTAAAAACAAATAATCAAGATGCAAGAATTGTTTTTGAGATAACTCCATCAAAAGCAGGTGCAAATGTATGGGTAACATGGGTGGTTAGAAATATCGGAGAAGGAGTGTTAGGACATGCTCATTTAGGTAAAGGAGTGGTAGAAGTTGCATTAGGGGATTACAATTGTGATGGTAGTTTTCAATTATATGATGTCAAAAGTGTTGAGAAAATTATGACTCATGAATTAGGTCATTCCATAGGATTACCACATACTAACGATAGAGAAAATATCATGTATCCATCAATGACCCCATCTTACGCATATTGTATTCTAAGTTAAAATGAATATTCAATCTTATTCTAGAGAATTAGAATGAAAATCAAATATACTTTCATACAATTAACCTTAAGAAAACTCGTAAAATAATTAATAAGTAATTTTGAAAAATCATTACAAATATGTTAAAAAATACATTTACAGCAGGACCAAAGTGTCCAGCTTGTACAAACACCAAAATCGTTACAGATCACGATACAGGGGAATTATTTTGCGCTAATTGTGGATTAGTAATTACAGATAAAGTAACAGACACCAATGCCGAATGGAGATCATTTTCTAAAGATGGTGGAGCAGATCCAACACGAACTGGTGCACCAACATCATTGACAATGCACGACAGAGGATTATCAACAATAATTGGTGCAGTAAACAAAGATGCATCTGGAAAACCATTATCAACTTCAATGAAAAGTTCTATTGAACGTCTTAGAACATGGGACAGTAGAAGTCAAGCACACACATCTTCAGATAGAAATCTCAGACAAGCACTAAATGAAATGAGTAAATTAAAAGACAAATTAGCTTTAACTGAAACAGTAATTGAAAAAGCAGCTTACATTTACAGAAAAGCATTAGAGAAAAAATTAGTTAGAGGTAGATCAATTCAAGGATTAGTTGCAGCATGTCTATATGCAGCATGTAGAAACACAGAAACCCCAAGAACATTACAAGATATTGCAGATGGAATGAATATTAGAAAAAAAGACATTGCACGTTGTTACAGATTAATTTTTAGAGAATTAGAATTAAAAATGCCAGTGGTTGATCCAGTTAAAGGAGTATCAAGAATTGCCAGTGTTGCAGATTTAAGTGAAAAAAGTAAAAGAAAAGCAGTAGAAATTCTCACTCAAGCAAAGGATACAGGTTTAGTTGCAGGAAAAGATCCAATGGGAATTGCAGCAGCTTCATTATATTTAGCATGTATCAGTACAGGTGAAATAAAATCTCAAAAAGAAATATCAGAAGCATCAGGAATCACAGAAGTCACTATTAGAAACAGATGCGTAGGTTTGAGAAAAATGCTCAAAAATTAAAATAAAAAAATTATTTCAAAGATTTCTCATACTCTAATTTATCCCATGGAAAAACAAGATAAGAGTCATCAAGTGTTTGTTCGCCATAAATTAATTGTTCAGGATAACTTACACCACGTCGTGCAAATAATGTAGCAAAAGTAAGCTTTGATGAATCTGTGGCTTTAGACATTACATCAGAAAAAGTTTTACCAGAATCAAAAATATCATCAACAAACAAAGAATCAGAAGAAATAATATTTTGATCTACAAATATTTTTTCAATATCAAGTGAATCAGCTAAAAGCCTTGATGGAATTAATCCCCCTCTGCTGATGGTAGTTATACTAGAAAAAGTCTTGGAAGATTTTGAAATTTTATTTGAAATTATTTGAACCGTCTTTTCAATCTCATTCCAACTCACATATTGTGACTTTACCATAAAATTAATTCAAATCAACTGGAAAATAAATTATGAGGATAATTTAATTAATTTAATTTTTCTTAACACTGAAAGTCAGGAATGACAGCAATAGTATTGTATTTTAATATCAAAAATAAGAGAATTTTGTGATTAATAAGAAAATTTCCAAGATTTTTGTTCCGTTGGATGGATCAAAAAATTCACAGAGAGGTCTAGAAACTGCAATTACATTAGCCAGAAATTGTGGTGCAACAATTACAGGGTTTTATTCAATTAATGCACAGCCACATTCAGAATTCAAAGGCAGTCCATCAGTTGAGAAATCATTGTATAAAGAGGTAGAAAAAATCATGGAAAAAGCAAAAACACTGTCAGCACAAAATGGCATTGTGTTTAAAGACAAAATAGCACTGGGAGAAATAGGATATAACATCATCAAAGCAACTCATGGTAAAACAAAATACGATATGATCGTTATGGGTTCTAGAGGTAGAAGCATTAAAAAAGAAATATTCTTTGGAAGTGTATCAAACTATGTTATCCATACATCAAAGATTCCAGTTCTGATTGTAAAATAATTTTTTTAAAATCCCTGTTTTTTAAAATATTTTTGATGATATTCTTCTGCTTTGTAAAATTTGGGAGCAGGAACAATTTCAGTAACTATTGGATCATTGAAAGTTCTAGAAGAATCAAGGTTTTGTTTTGATTTTTCAGCAATTTCTTTTTGCTTTTCATCATGATAAAAAATTGCAGAACGGTATTGATTACCAACATCAGGTCCTTGACGATTTAATGTTGTAGGATTATGATTTTTCCAAAATACATCTAATAATTCATCATATGAAATTTCATTTGGATCAAATTCAACTTCAACTGCTTCAGCATGACCAGTTTTATCAGTACAAACTTCTTCATAAGTAGGCTCAGGTAATTGTCCACCGATATATCCAACTGCAGTAGAAGTTACACCTTTTGTTTTACTTAGTAAATCTTCAACATGCCAAAAACAGCCTGCACCAAAAGTTGCTTTCAATTCATTATTAATTTGAAATTACCAAATTAAAAGGATGTCATTAATTAACATCTGTAAAAATTTCTACAACCTTCTTTGCTAAATTTTCAATATTTGCAGTAGGTTCTGCAGAAATCAATAACAAAATTTGGGTAATAGGAAATGGAAAACTTACCAAAACTGCCTTGTCACGTCTTGCTGCAAGATAATTAATTGGTCCCAAGCTTTCATCGTATTCTTTTCGAATTGAGGCTTTAGAAACAAATTCTAAAAAGGATTGAAGCCTAGTTTCATCGCCTTCATGAGGTACAAGACCTTCCTTAAAGCCCCCTGCAACCAATTGACCGTCTTTGTCAACAATTCCAGCAAATCGAATTTCTGATTCACCTAAAAGTTGAGTACATTTCTCACCATACAATTGAAATTGAGTTGAATCAGCCACTAAATAAAATTGAGTAATCTCAAGATAAAAACCTATACTGAGTAAAAAGATTTCAAATTAAGATTAATCATTCAAAGTACATTTCAAAAGAACATAATCAATAATTTTTTCTTCAGATGCCTTTTTCATTTTTAGTAGTGATTTGTAAAGAATTTTCTCCATATAGCCAGGATATTGTTTGAGAATTTTCTCACTCAATAATTTTCTATTTTCAACATAATAGTCTGCTAATGGATCATAAACATGGTTTCCAATCAAAGTTTCATCAATTATTTTAAATCCATTTGAAGAAATCAAATCTCTCAGATAATCCAGACCATAGTGTTCAGATGACCAAGTAAATTTTAACAAACCCAATCTGCCTAAAGAGGAATTCTTCAAAGTAATGGGTACAGCCATAACTAAAAATCCAGATTTCATTAACACTCGTTTAGATTCAGAAATGAAATTATCCAAAGGTTTGAAATGTTGTGCAGATTCTAAAGCCAAGACACGGTCTACAGAATTATCTGCAAAAGGTAATTTTGTAGAAGTTGAATTTAGAAACTCAATATTTTTTTCATGTTTTAAAAAACTTAATTGTTTGAAATTAATATTGACATCATATAGATTCAGAGTAGGATAAGAATCTCGCCATAATTTTGAGGGTGCAGATAATCCACTACCAACGTCAAGTACATTTTTTGCAGTAGATAATTCAGATAAATTTCCAAAAACATTACACAAGTTTTCTTGAGCAGAAATTGGATCAGAATGCTCTTTAGACCAATAACCAAAATTTAGCATGCTCCCACCCGTAGCAATTTGCATTACAGGGGACAAAGTATTGTAAAGATTGACAACATCTTTTTCATTTTTACGAAAGGTCCACAGAAACACATCAATTGGATTAATAGGTATCAAAAATAATTCCATATTGAATTAAAATTGGTACTATTAATGCCTAATCGAATTTAAAAAAATAAAATAATCAAAGATTAACCTATTTTACTAGGCAATTAAAATAAAAAATAGTGAACGATTCAGATAATCATTATACATCAAAAATTATTCTTGCAAAATGGAAAGATAGGTTTTTTGCATGGATAATTGATTTTGTCATCATTTCATTAATTTCAACAGCAATAGTCTTTGTTTCTTTTGTATCTTTGTCTTATAATTTTGAGAATTTCATTACAGATAATGGAATGTATGTTCCAACAAGTGCAATATTTTTTTTATATTGGATTATTTTAGAATATAAAACAGGTCAAACAATTGGGAAAAAAATGTTTAATCTAAAAATTACTAACAGTCAAGGAGAAAAACCAAGTTTGATAGGAGTGATTTTGAGTAGTTTTGGAAAATCATTCATACTTCCATTAGATATGATCTTAGGATTAATTATTACAAATGAAAAACGTCAAAGAATATTCAACAAATTAGGAGATACAGTAATCATAAAAATCAAAGAATCAGAAAACGATTCAAATATTAAATTCCTTAAAGACTAAATTCCAAATCAACAATGCATAGCTTACGCTATGTGTGATTTAAAATGAAATCAACAATGCATAGCTTACGCTATGTGTGATTTAAAATGAAATCAACAATGCATAGCTTACGCTATGTGTGATTTAAAATGAAATCATCGTACAAGTCGTGTATATGTTCCACTTGATGATATGAATATGATCATCGCGCATAGTCTCTATGTAAGTGGCTGAACTGATGTGTTGGTCTATTAGTAAAGGCTGGCTCACCACTCGCCGAAGCTTGTGATCTACACCACCTTCCTATCAACGCAGTATTTTGCTGCCGACCTTCATCTTACGAAAGAATAACTTGTCTCGGGATGGGATTCGTGCTTAGATGCTTTCAGCACTTAGCCCAAACGGCTTAGCTGCCCGGCCTGCCTTATCAGACAACCGGTAAACCAGTGGCCACGCTGCTCTGTTCCTCTCGTACTAGGAGCAACTTCCCCTCAGTTATTCACGCTTCCATTAGGCAGAGACCGACCTGTCTCACGACGGTCTAAACCCAGCTCATGTTCCCTTTTAATAGGCGAGCAGCCTCACCCTTGGCCCCTGCTGCAGGACCAGGATAGGAAAAGCCGACATCGAGGTACCAAACCGCGGGGTCGATAGGAGCTCTCGCCCGCGACGAGCCTGTTATCCCTGGGGTAATTTTTCTGTCACCTCCGGGCCCCAATAGTGGGCACACGAAGGATCGCTAAGCCAGACTTTCGTCTATGAATTCCGTGCGTTTGGAAATCCATTCAGTCGAGTTTTTGGCTTTGCCCTCTTCAACGGATTTCTGCCCCGTTTGAACTCAACTTTGGGCCCCTTTGATATCTTTTCAAAGGGGTGCCGCCCCAGCCGAACTGCCTACCTGCACGTGTCTCCGGTCTTCACTGGATAAGTGGTACTGCAAAAAGAGTCTGGTGTTACATCGTTGCTTCATTAACATCCCGGGGAATGTTAAGCATGGCTCCCAGATACCCTGTGCAATTCTTACTATACCACAAGCACAAGCTGCAGTAAAACTCCACGGGGTCTTCTCTCCCCAATGGAAGTTGATGGACTGTTCGTCCACCTTATGTGGCTTCACCGGGTTGTAGGCGGGGACAGTGGGGCTCTCGTTGTTCCATTCATGCGCGTCGGAACTTACCCGACAAGGCATTTGGCTACCTTAAGAGAGTCAGAGTTACTCCCGGCGTTAACCGGCCCTTAGCTCGGTTGAACCCAAGTTTTAGGTACCGGCACCGGCCAGGATTCAGCGACTATACAAATCCTTTCGGACTAGCAGTCGCCTGTGTTTTTATTAAACAGTCGAAACCCCCTTGTCATTGCAACCTGCGGTCCCCATTCCTCATGAAGACCGCAGGCATCCCTTATACCTAAGCTACAGGACTAATTTGCCGAATTCCCTCGCCATACGGTATACCCGTAGCACCTTAGCTTTCTAAGCCAGCGCACCTGTGTCGGTTCTGGGTACGAACTTGTATCTTTCTACCTACACAGTCTTTCATGGTCTCCTGGATTCAAGAAAACTTCGCTGACGCGAAGCCATTCCTACCTCGGATGAGATCTCGTCATTACGACACTCCTTCACCCTTGAATAGTTAGATACAACGATAATTGTACACTCCTTATCCGGAAGCGAACCATATAGATCAAACGATTGATACAAGGTACTAGAATATTAACTAGTTTCCCATTCGATGGACTCTGTTGAGGGCCATCTTAGGATCGACTACCTCCAGGCTGATAACGCATTGCCTGGAAACCCTTGCGCTTACGGTGGTATTGTTTCTCACAATACTATGCTGTTACTGCCGCCAAGATCTGCAATAGAAATCGGTCCACAGGACGTCATCGCCCTGCTTCGGCCCAATCACTACGCCAACCTACCACGAATTATTCATTAATAATTATCTAAAGTATCGGTACTTTGCTTTAGCCCCGTCCGTTTTTGAGGCATCCCCCCTCGGCAGGTAAGTTGTTACACACTTTTTAAAGGATAGCTGCTTCTGAGCTTACC